>Ga0058701_10001509_pt1 | contig 16665 bp, 11 predicted proteins | sample AgamicOrMae_FD_97039 | JGI IMG/M metagenome (GOLD analysis project Ga0058701, IMG submission 97039) | Agave microbial communities from Guanajuato, Mexico - Or.Ma.e | ecosystem: Host-associated > Plants > Phyllosphere > Phylloplane/Leaf | place: Guanajuato, Mexico | collected 2012-06-04
CTTCCCCTCCAACCCTCCTGCTGCAAGCTGCCCCCACTCCCGGTCATACTAATCGACAAATTGAGCAATACACATCGGTTATAACATGTTTTAGTGTCCCTCAATCAGATGCAATGGTCCAATTATAAAAATCCCCCCCCCCAAAAAAATGGGCCAAAAATTGGAAATGAATTGCATTTTTTAAAATTTTCAGGCTTTTTTTTGGTTAAAGTTTTAATGTTTGATGGTCGGAATCGGTCACGATTAGAAAATTTATCACTTTTGTCTGGCTAAAATGTCACTTAAGTCACTTTTTGGAGATGAAACTTAACTGGTAACCCTGCGTTCCCAGTACTAAAAACCTGAAAAATAGGAACGTAAAAGGCCGTTAAGGAAATTTTAACTAGGGTGGAGCAAATACACCAAAATAAGTATTAGAAGAAATAGTTCCCTTCGTCTGTGAAGAAAAATTGCTGTCCCCGCTGATGTGAGTCGTTTTGGTTTGCAGCCAGGGCCGATACCGGGCATGCGACCTCCCATGGGCGGAGCAGGACACGTTGTGCCGCCTCCGAAGGGCACAGGCACCATGGGAATCGTCATGCCCTTATACACTATCGGCATTGTCATCTTCTTCATGTACACCATGATGAAGGTAAGCTATCTACTATTTTCACTCTTGGATGCTGTCGCTTGTTGAAACAAAATCCTGTTCCTTTAGGCGTTATCCGCACGCTATTCAGGAAGAATAGCCAACATCTCTGCGTATTAAGTTCAAATGTTCAAGTTCGAAGTCTGGGGTTCTACGAGACTCATATTTAAGAGCCTTTTGAAAATTCACAGTTGTGTTCAAAATCAAGTGTTTGTAAATCGTTTAAATAATTAGCGAAGCGTATTTGTAGGCTTGACCGAGCTGCAAGGTAACTTAGCACAAGTTAGCCAACATCAGCAAATACCATCTGTCAGTGATATGAGAAACGCTGTTACGTCGACTTAGCCGATTACAGCTCACCGCTTGTCTGTGTCTTTCGGAAACAGCCGAAATTGCCTTAAGATATATTTATTATGCGGTATTGCAACAATGTAGAAATGAAAAAATAAATTTAAAAAAAAACAAAAAAAAACATCCACTTCCCAGAGTTCTTAAATTCAATATTCAGTCATTTTTTTTAAATTCGAATTCGCGCTTTGAAGAAAATAAAAAAATCGTTGAAAATGCTCCGTATGTAAATTTAACTCTAAAACAAATTCACTAAAAAATTGGTCATTACCGGTTTTAGATTGCATTTTAGGCTTAGGAAATAAAAATGAAATCGATTGTTTGCTGGGATGTGAAACTTGGATGTCTTTTAGCTGCTTCCGCGTCTTTTAATCTATTTTTTGGGGATTTGTTCCAGCTGTTATTCAAGAAGAGCGAGGAATCGGAAAGTATAAAGAAATTCCAAAGTGATCCCGAATTCCGACGGGTCGTTTTCCACGAGAGGACCCACGACAAAAACGGCACTGGCTCGATTATCAGGGGCAAAGGCAAAGGAATCAGGCCCTTCGACGAACATACCAAATTAGGTAAGATATCAAACCAGTGCTAGGTCACAAATGTGGGTCAACGTTGGAAAATGCCGAGTGCCCATGTCTGTTGTTCAAACAAGCGTTTTTCGAAACGGTGTTTTGTCTAAACGGGTCGAGAAACGGCTGATTCACGCTGTTGCCGGCGTTAGCCTAACCTAATCGTCGCGGAGCGGAGTGTTTGCAAGGCACCTAACCTTGCATAAAATTGTTTGAGTAGTAGGACAGGTTTGGTTCGGTTACATTTAAGCAGTTATCCGCCCGCAACGGTGAGAACCAGCCGCTTTTTAAGAAGACCTTGATCGGACATTGATTCGTAAAAACGTCTAGACGCTGAAGTACTATGTACAAACTCTCCTGAATCAGTGTTAATTCTCCTTTGTAATAAATGCTTTACGCATTTTCCTACAAAGCTAATGCAGTTCTCAGATCGTGTTTTAGCTGGACATAATCAAGGAGAAGATGTGTATAAGTGAACAGTCAGCTGTTCGCGTTTTTTTTTTGTTTTTTTACCTGTGACGCTCTTGCTCAAGTTTGAAAATCGCGTTTTTTTTTTTTTAAAGATGATTTCTCAGAAAGTAAAACGCAGACTGTGTTGCATGGGAGAGATAGTTGTCTTGTCTCGGAGTCCCTGCATGTGACGTGGCGTTCGGGTTACTGTTTGTAATTCTCTTTACGTCTTTGTCTGTTGTTTATCTGCAACCATAGGATGGAAAGAGAGAGATACGAGTGAGTATTCGTTTTCAATTTTACGTTTTCAAGTACCGAAGCATAAGTTAATGCCAAGGATGGATTCAAAACCATCAATTTTATGGGATCCGCGGGCTGTAGAGATTTTTTAATATTTATGCGTTGAAATTTTAAATGCCTCTCTGAGGGAAACTCGAGGAGCGTTTTGCTCTGAAAAAGTTTAAATACCATATTTATGAACAGGGTTGTTGCGTAATGGGACAAATCAAAGAAACTCTTTGTCTGTGGAAGCCAATTAATTATAGTCTTACTCCTTAAAAAGTCTCTTGATTTTCTACAAATTTATTGCAGGCAACGTAAGCCAGGCTTTTGAAATTCATGATAAACTTAATCATAGTCGATGGCAAATGTAGGTAAACGCAAGTTGGGTATTTTGCAAGCTAAGGTCAATTTAGCTGAAGGAGTTCGAGTTACGTCATTTGTTAGAAAAGTTGAGCCAGTCGCAATTTTTTGTGTGGTTAAATAAAATTAAAATTGTAAACATTTTTTTCCCTAAAAATAATCAGCGACTTTTCTTTTCGCCCATGCGCATCAACCCTGATAAAAATTATTGAAAGTATTTAATTGAAGAAACTAACGATATCACAGCGTCAAGGTGATATCTGGGAAAAAAGCGAAACGTGTTTTACGAATTTTGGCGCGTAATTCAACATTTTGTCAAGATCTAGCAGCTGTTTATAAAAAGTTACAGTTATTCAGCACTGTATCTAGTGGTGTTACAGTTCTTTCTTGAAGAACTTATAGGAAGTTAACCTTAGTTTTAATAATGGCGACAAATCTCAAAATGCCGCTTGGCGGTTGTGCAGGGGACTTAGAAATGAGTGCTCTTCTTCGTCGCCTTGAGGAAACGGAAGCAGCGATGGAACGGATAGTTGCGCAAATGGACAAAGTTCCTTTGAAGCCTCCGAATAAGAAAGGAAACTCGTCTATTTTTAACTTCCAGGTAGCAGAACCGTGCTCAAGAGACGCACGGGTCCAGCTTACCTACTAGAATGTAGAGAGCCTGCTTGGGAGAGAAGCGACGAGCGGCCATTTTGTGGACGTTGTGTCTACGAACATGTTCGTAGTTGTGTCAGTCGGCGCCCGGCCGTTGTCGCTAGTCGTCGCCTCTCTTCCGATCGGGGTCCCTACGATTGTCTTTGGCACTAACCCGTTGATGGCAGATTCAGTTCTGAGTACTGTTTTCAGCTGTCAATTCACTTGAACTCAACCTATAGCACGTACTCCAAATGTGCGACATTTTGCAATCTTCTGAGATTTTCATTCAAGATCCAATTCCTGAGAGCACAATTGTCAACCATCGTACTTAAATGGTATACAGTCAAGATTGAAAGTCTTGTCACCGTTCTTATGTTTTTTTTTTTTCCTTATTTGTAAGACTTCTGATGTTCATGACCGTATATTTAACTTGCGATCGCTGTGCTGTTCCAGTTAATCTGCCGTTCAAATATCTCATGACTCTTTACTTGAGCGTTTTACAATGAAAGGTACAGTCAACACGCGATGTTAAATGTTTCGAGAAACATTTGTTTGTTAAAAACATAGATTTCGAGTGACTTGACTCGTCAAAGTAGTGTGCTGCTAGTCATTTCATTTCGTTTGCGAGAGAAACTGATGCGCACAGAACAACTTTTATTAGATGTAAATAAAGTTCCCCGTATAAAATCTCTATCAATGGGTTCAGGACCAAAATCACCCGCATAGTTGTAACTCACCATTTTACGTGTTACCAATTATTATTTTGTTTTCATTTAACTAGAGGGCTTTGTCTTGCACTTTTTGGAAACTTTAGTTGCACCGCCCAGACCATCATTCTGAGACTTCATGGTGTCGCTGTAGACTTTTATGAGGTGTTGCGCAAATAATTTAAAATTAATACCGATCGCTATTTTGTTAAGGCCATCATATCACTGTCCAAATTTAAACCCATTTTGACGGTAGAACACTATGAGATTGTTGAATAACAGGGGCAAAATGTGACTTATTTCGGGACAAAAATCGACTCAGATTAGAAACTCGGAGAAGTTTCAAAGCTCAAGAGCTTGAGAACAAAGTGTAAAGCTCCGTAGAGGTTTGACTTCCTTTTGAAATGTTTTAGCGTTCGTTTTTGTTTTGCCCCCGCGCTCTCTGTGTAATGCTGCTCGCAACCATGATTCATACAGAATTTCAGTCCCCAATCAGCCGAAAGCAGCGTTTTTCATTGAAGATTCTTTCCTCTTACATTCTTTTTGTTCGTCGATTGGTTTGAAATGGAATTGTGCGATCTTGCATGTTACTTTTCTTTTTTTTTCGTCTGAGGAGGCATAAGTGCGTTTTTGGCGGGTATTTTTGTTTGTCCATTTTTATGAACAATTTTTGGATACGCATCCGCAGCTGCTGTAATCTGCTCGTAATGTTTGCGAGGAAAATGATGTTAAATTGACGTTTTCTTCTCAAGATAGTGATTCGCCGTAAAAGGCATGAAACAGTCGCCTGCTAAAGTCCGTGCCACTTTTCAAAAGCAGATTCCACATAGGAAAGGAACTCGTGCTGTACTATTGAACTCGACTGCAAACTAGTAAATTGGAATAGGGCCTCAATCCGTCAATTTTTTGAGCTTTCAATTTAAGTACCGATAAAAAGTGAATCTGTTTTGGGCGTGAAGAACGGGCAGATACTTATTTTGGTTACTTTTCAAGATTAACCAGTCAACAGCCATATAAATTCAAAGCTCTCGCTAAGCCCTTTTGTTTGATATAGCTAGGTGAATCTTGGATGTATCAATACACGTCATATATCAGTTTTACTTCATACCCAAAACGGGTATTACTTTCAACAGCGTGGCGTTTTACCTTGTAGGTCATTGAGGGTACCGTTTCCCAGTACACAACTCTGATCATTTGTGGTTAACGTTATACAAGCAGAGATTGTAGGCGAGCTGGAACGCACACTTGACTTGTCTTGTTTGAGTGAAAATTGATAGAGGCTAACATACTATCCTTTTTGCATGTCTAGTCGAAACGGCCATTTCTGGCTTGTTAGCTGAAGTGGATCAACAAAGAGAACGCGGCCTGCGGCCTGGCAAGGTATCGTCCCTCGCTGCAGCGCAACGCTTTGTCTGTGCTGCAAAATGCTGCGTTGCTATTCAGCCGCCTTGCTTACTGCGACCTTCCTCGTGATGAGAAATTCAGCATGAGTATTCGCGATTTTTAGCTAGGTGCTCGTCAAAGCGATTTTTTTCCTTTTAAGATCTCTTTGAATGTTAATTTACTTGGATTTGCCGAATTTTTAACACTACAATCCGCTTTCTCTACGTTTTTTTCAGTTTGTGTACCGTCTTTGAAATATTTAATCTGTCCACTCAATAACCTCATCACGTAAATAGAGAAAAAAGTTATAAGAAAGAATGCGTGATGATATTTTGAGGTAAGAGTTTTAAATGTGTTTGCTTTTATATTTTACAATTGATAGAAAACAGTTTTCATTTTTATTAAGACTTCTTTAGAATATTTCTGTTTATTACGCGTAGATAAAGTGAAAGACGATTCGATCGACTTGATTTTTTTCTGAAATATACAATAGCGTAAAAATAGGTTAGTCATTTGTTTTTGGTTTTTCAGTTTTTGAATTATGTTCACATTTGGGGGGAAAAATGGGGAAATCTCATTGGGAGGGAAAAGAAGCGTGTTATCGCCACTTCCAGATTGGGCGACTTTATTTGTTCATTGGAAACCGGTTAGATTTTGACATAAATCGTTAAAATCTCGGTTATGGCGTCAGTCATCAAAACAGAGTGCCGAATTTTTCATACTCTACTTTGTCCGACAGGAGGTACCACAGAGCATTATTTTCGCATGATAAGTGGCGCCAAATATATTCCACGTTGCGAAATCGTTACTCAGAAATATCACAGATTGCAGCTATTTAATATCGTGAAAAAGAAGGAAAAAAACATGGAAGTTACTGTGGGCAATAAAACTCTGAAACGCCAACTTTTTTATTGTCAGATTTTTGCGATATGTCGACTTAAAAACGTATTGTTGTATTATATTTTTGAATTTGGTCATATAAGAGACTTCTTGGTCATCATGTTTAAAAAGATAATAGTTATATTGGTAGATAATAGTTTATGTGGAGAATAAGCTGACATGATCCTGGCGCATCGATGGTAAAAGTAGGAGCATGAATAATTTTGCATGACCTCGTAAAGTCACGTGGTACGCTTATTTTGATCAATGTTTTCCAAATGACTCTGGCAAAGAATAGCTAAATCTGTGATTAACGTTGAAGTTTCTAAGTCTCGTTTAGAGGTCTTATCCATAACGTTGTCTCTTTAAAGTGCACTCGTTACTTTTCATGGAACGAGTTACTTGAACACGTCAAGCTTAATGCGCAACTAACAGAGTGGATTAATCTTACTCGTTGGAAGTTGGATAAAACCATCCCCGCCGATGGTTTTATCTTTGTTAAACCCATTCAGCGTGTATGAGAGGGGAATACACAAAGTGCCATGAGGCTTTTTTTTTCGCGCGCGGCCGTAAGGTTGTTCATCAGACCTTTATTTTTGACATGTATTGGTTTTGATTGAGAATCGCACGTTTTCAAGTCAGGTGCCTTAAGTACACAGTACACCTGTCTTGCCAGAATACAAGTGAGGTAAAATTCACAATAACGGATTTTTTTTCTGTTACCGCGCCTTTTGCTCGATCGCCAGTCATTTTATTAACCTATGAAATTCAATAACTTGTTTGGTATTCTTTTTTTTTAAAGTGAAAAGCCTGGTAAGAATGTATTAATTTATCCAGGCGCCAGGTGGGTGGTTGGTTGGTTGGGAGGAGGATGCACCACAGAGTAGCGAATTATTCAAAATATGTTTAATATCCCTAACCCTTTTTTACAGGCTCTTATTCTTCTTTTTACGTGTAAACAGGTGTGCTTATGTCTCCTCGGAACAATAATGTTTGTTTTGGTTTTGTTCAGCTAACGAAGTAGTTCAGCATGGTGCTTGTGTAGTGTTTTTTATTGGTGTGTTTCCTTTTTTCTGTAGTTTAGGTTTGTTCCATAGCGTTTGGATTCTGACTCTGTATGGGCCACTTTCGGAAACAGTTATTGCGAGTTATTTTACCTTTGTCTTACACGTAGAGCTCTCGTGAGAAGCTTACGATACTATCGGACGCTCGTTGTCGAACGTGGCCTTGATTTCTTGAGAGCTTAAACGCCGTACGAAAGGCGTAACAATTTCTTTTTCCAACTCAATATCAAATTCTAAAACCCTTTGATTTTCGTTGGGTTTTACCTAGAAACCGCTTAAGAAATACTTGAAAACGTCCCGTCTGTTTCAAGATCAATTTACGTATTTTTCAAGCTAACGTTATTGCTGTAAATTTAACGGTCTCTGCTTCATAAGATTTTTTCAACGATTTTTTTCTCAACGTAAAATAATAACCTTGATAATAAAAAGATATCGGAGCGACACCAAATTACGCTCGTCAATAACTCTTGCGTGGCGTTTTGAAGCCTCTAGATTTTTTTAGCATATTTTCAAAATTCCCGGAAAATTCTCCCTGTGCATTCCTTATGCTATCGTAATTTCTTTACTTAATGTTTGATGTGTGTTACTTTTTTAGGGCGAAAACGGCCACGCGGCTGAGAACAGAATCGTGGAGGAAGATCCTGATATGGTGGAAAATGAACCGCCAGGAATGCAGGTAGGAAAAACAGATACTCTAAAGGCGATTAACTGAAGCGATAATAATCTAACCTATGAGAGTCGCTAAGCCTCTCGGTTGATATCCTTGATATCCGGCTGTTAGATTCGGTCAAAACATGGCTGTTTTCAGCTATTTTTCAATGTTTTTGCTCTCTGACCAATGTCCACTGATATCTGGTTAATATTAATATCCAGCACATATTTTTTTTAATATTCCGCTGAAATCTGTCAAATATTTTACGGAAATTTGGTCAATTTTCTCTTGATATCCGTTTATTATACCGGTGTACAGATTTCCAGCAAGGTGGTACCCCTTGAGGCTACGTTTGGAACTGAGTGTTGTGTTTTTTCAGGTCGTGAATATGGAAATGCGCGCGAGCTGCGAAGGAGGCAAGCCATGGCCCGGATCGCACCCGTCGACGCCGCCCGCGCAGCGTAGCCGGTCCGCCAGCCGTCCGGGCACTCCGGGCAGCGGCACCATGACGCCGCCCGTGGACGCGCAGCCCATCTACTTGGAGGGGGCGCTGCCGCCCGCCTCGCAGCTGCTCGTTGCTGACTCGGAAACGCAGGCCGTTGCGGTAACTACTAGAAGGCGTCAGCTCAGCTCTGGCCAAAGAATGAAGAAATACAAAATCGTTTGTTTTGCAGGCTGACGAAGTGGACCAGCAAACTACGAGTAACGACCCCGCAGTGATACTGAGCGGTAAAATGACCCTGTCGCTGATAAGTTTGGACCCAGCCGACTTGGAAGCCGAGGACGCGGCCCGCGATGCGGCGGGAACGCCTTCTAGGAGCAAGGGTAAGAAGCAATTGAGGCCCATAACATCACTGATGTAGCTTATGAAAAATTTCGAGATCGTAGATTTTCAGTTTGAAAAGACTTTTCTTGGTAGATAACTTTCTACGTGAACTTGTATATCTCTGTCGTTTTATCGCTTTGCGCTTCGTGTGAGGAAATGGAATCGTGAACATCTGTGGGCCCTTAGAATGCAGTGGGTTGCCTAAGCTGGTCTCCTGAGGCGTTCGCGGGATGCTATCGTTTGTTGGTGTAGTTGCGTGAGTGGGAAAATCGGGAAACTCGCCTGGTTTAGTCGGGCATTGAATACTTAAAACTTGAAAATGATTTAAATACTGTACAAACTTAGGTCAATTTCAGCTGATGGTATTGCTAACCAAGGCTAAGTATGTATTTTTTCATTGACCCTATTGCGTGGTTTTGTATATTTTCCAAGATAATACGAGAGAGGTAGAATCTGTGCGGAGTTACGGAACTGTGGAATTTGATCGTACTAAATTCAAGGAATAACCTCGGGTTAGTTACATTTTCGAATTAGGATCTTGAGGAGGAAGTAGTTTTGAGGTTAGGTATATCGGTATGTAAATCTATCTTAATACGCGAGGCGAGTGACCGGTTTGCTGAGCGATTCTTGATGTCTGATCGTGAGTTGCTTTTCGCGTTTTCGAGTCGTGGAATCGCGTACTTTTTTTCCGGCATCTTTGGTTGAATTACGGCGAAGTGTTCGTGAAATGAAACTCGTCCAGCTTTTAGACGAGTGGCGTGAATTTGGGCGCAATTCGGCGGATCCCAGCGAGCCCTATCGCGCCGAGGGGATGAAGAGAGCCTTTGCCATTTTCCTTCATAATGATCCTTAATTCGCTCAGGTCGTCCATTCATGTCCCCTACGTCGCAGCACGGCAAAGCCGTGAGACATTTTAAGATAACCGCTGAAAACTGGTTTGTGAATTTCACGAACGGTGCGCTCTCTTCTGCTATCCAGATATCCTCAAACGTAGGCATCAGACTCGGTTGTAATGTCGTTTTACATATACACGATTTTTTGTATTGTTGATGCTCAGTGTTGCCTTATTGTGTCTCGTTGAGGTTGCCTGTTGTCTAAATCAACTTTGAGGCAAGCTGCGCACTCTATTCTTTAACCGTCGCTTTTTTCGTTTTAATCTCAGCTTCTCTGAATTTGAAGCGCATTTGAAAACAATGCAGATGTGCTGTAGAACTAACGGCACGTTGGTAACCACTTGGAAAACACACTTTTGTTGAAAAAATATCCCGCCAAAACATTTTGACGGGTGCCATTTTCGTTGTGCACACAATGCATGTTGGGGCAGTTGTAGTTTTTGTGTGCCCAAGTCCGCGAACAAGACTATAATAGTGCTGATCTGTCTGTCTCTTTCAGACGAAGAGGGAGAAGCGGAAGAGACGGTGGAGAAAATCGAAGCAGAGAATAAGGAGGTGGAAGTGGAGGACAAGGAGGTGGGGGGTGGGGGGCCACCGCCTGTCGCACCGCCAGAGCCCGCTGACAAAGAGCCAGTAACTGCTGGCGGTGATGTTACGAACACTCTAGTGAGCACAGGTTGGTCCACTCTGACTTTTACATATTGGTTGTAAGTAAATGCGGTAGGAGCGCACCGTGCAGCTCTACGATTTTTTGTCCAATGATAGGATCTTTTAGAGCCTTATTTAATTCCTCAGACTATGGATAGGCTGAAACGGCTGAGGAGCTCTTGAATAGGGGTGCGTTCGAAATCAGCGCTCGGGCGTATTCTGTCCTTGTCTACGCTACTGAAATGCGTACCGTAAACTGTATTTGGTATGTAGTAGTAGCCTCGGTGAAAAGAATCAATGTCAAAACTTACAAAAGTTAAAGATTAGTTTTTACAATGCACTCATTTTTTTTTTAGATCGATGAGCCTTTCTGTCAGTCTTGCTTGGTTTAGTTATTTTACATTCTCCAAGGTTATTACGCTTCCCACACTATTGCAGGGACGCAGGAAAAGTTGTTGGTAGTCTTCTCATGAGACATGTTAATTGTAACTGAAGGATTAATGTTACTGGTTTTATCTAGTTATTCTTATTTGCAAGTGTATTGAAATATTTTTGTTTTTCCTCATGGGTAACTCACAGAAGTGAAAGCAGATGTCCAATCTCCGGTACCTTCGTATGAGAAAACTGAAAAATCTCAGGTTGGCCTTAATGATTTGCAATTCTAACAAACATAAAAAAAATAAAAAAATGACTTCAAACTAATAACGTTTTCTTCGGTTGAAAGATTCGTGCAAATCCCAAGTCACTCAAGAATATGATTTATATTTGTGTACCTCCACTAAACTTTTGTTAAAGTATTCGCGTTTGGAAGACACGGCATATGTTTATACAATATCTCTTTTTTTTCTGGTAGAAGTGCTATCGCAAACCGCTTTGATGTTAGCGAAAACAGAGCGAGCAGGGGACGTCTATAAACGAGTTGAAGGAAATGCGCTTAGATGACGTATCGATATTTTTTGTTTTAAAAGTTTTATATACCAAAAGTGAACTTAAGAGAGAAGATAAAGTTGGTTTCGCTGGACGTGACATTTTTAAAAAATCAAATGTAAAGTCACATGTTTTATCTTTAGTTTACTAGATCCGGAGTTAGAGAGCAGAGTGATTCGAAATTAGTTGCACTGTGGGGGTTCAATGTAAGTCTGCGATTCGTGCTCAAGCATCCCTTATTTCTTCCCCTTTTTTTTTGGTAGTGGTATTTTTTTTACAGTGGTTTACGGACTCGGCGCCCATCGGGGAAAGAAAAACAAATGAACACAGAAGTTATCTTGATACAATACTTTAGAGGCAGAAACACATTAATTAAATTGAAATTTTATGAACAACGCAAGCTGCTATTAACAAATTGGAGCCATTGATTTGTACCAAGCCGCAAAAAGCTAACCAAAGCTTGACCACTCTGTTTGATTCTGTCGCCTCTAATGGGTTTGCCTGCTTGAAAGTGTTTAACTAATCTTCGTTTTTGTGCTGTCATTCTTTTCCTCTTAAGGGCAACGATACAGTGCTTTTAAGCAGCTTGAGACGATGGTGAAATGCAGCATTTAAAATGTATTCTACTGAATGAAGTCAAGTTTTGAGGAATGGCGAACGAGCTGGAGCTGGAAAGCACTGTATTTTCGGTTTAGAGACGCTCCGTTCGGAAGTGTCTCTGAATATCATGAGGAGAGTTGTAAGAGTCGGCTGTAACCTGTTTGAAATGATGTTTGCAGGTGGGCGAAGATGAGAAAGGAGAAAGCGGGGGCGGGGGCGGGGTAAGCAGAAAGGAGGAGGAGGAGGAGGAACAGCTGAAACCTCCGCCGCTGCTGAGCCTCGACAGAATCGCAGACATTGAGAAAGAGCGCACGAAGATATCGTTTGGGGGAATGGAAGGTAACCAGGACGAAGAGGACGTTGATCTCGACGAGGAAATTGCAACAGCTACGATGAGAAGCGAAATTGAAGATGAGGTCAGGCGACAAATCGACGACATCATTCAGCAGGCTGTGAATTGCGTTTTTTCGGCTCAATCAGACGAAGAAGAGGAGGAGGAGGAGGAGGAAGAAGAGGAAGAAGAGGAAGAAGAGGAGGAGGAAGTGAGGAAGGCTGTTGCTTCCTATCCTGAGAAACCGTCTGGACATGCAATTTCTAAAGTTGTTACTAGTGGAATCGTCGATCCCAACGCTGTTTCTGTTTCAAAGGTCACTCTAATTGCCGCTCATTCTGATTCAGAAGAAGAAGAGGAAGAAGAGGAGGAGGAGGAAGAAGAAGAAACGGATGAGGAAGTGGTTGTTCCTCCTAACCAAAGAATTCCTTCGGTGGAAGGCGCAGCTTCTCAGTCGGTTAAACCCGCGCAGAACGGTTGTGTCAAGATTGCTCCAACAGGAAAAGTTGCCGAAGAAGTATCAGAGGAGGAGGAGGAAGAAGAAGAGGAGGAGGAAGAAGAAGAGGAGGAGGAAGAGGAAGAATCAGATGAAGAAGAAGACTAATTATTTTAGTGAGACAATGATTCACCGCGCGTTGAGAAAAGTGAGGTGGTTAGGGACCTATGTCTGACTTTGACTACCCTTTTTTTTCTGTGCTTGTTGGAATCCAAGGAGCAGTCTGTTTCTGAGAAGCCAGGTATGGTTCTTGCGGCGGTCCTTGTAATTGGTTTTCAGTCCTCAACTGTATATATTGGGTTTCTTCTCTTGAAAGTTACCGTAGCCAACTTTCAGCTCTGATGAGGAGCTAGGCCTATTGTTCGTGTATATAACTGCTTTCCAAACCGTCGTATTATTATTTCGCGCGTTACGACTTCTTACCTGGATGTTAAAGTTACTTATATCTTTGAAAATTGTTATTCTTGTCGACCTCCGGTTGTCCTTTGTTCAGTTACGTTTACTATCCTGTTGGAAGCCACCGTAATAATTGTTTGAAAACGTGGCTGATTTGTGTTTTAGGAACATTGTTATTGCTCTGTTTGTTAACTGGAACGTTTAAGGTGTGTCCAAGCTTTTAGCGATCCTTTGATAAAGATCGACTGTTGCCAATTTAGAGCTATGGACAGAAAAGCTTGACTATCTTTTTTATGGTTTTCAACTTTTTGCATAGTTATAGTCGGTTGTGATTTTCTTTTGTTTTATTTATTTTTCTATTTATTATTATTCGATTGTTTATTTTTTATTATTAATTTATCACTGATTCAAGTATTTTATTTTTCTCTACTTCTCTGCATTGTTTAAATATAAAAATAATGATTTTAAGCATTGATTATTGCCACCTTTCAAAAAGGCGTTTTTCTTTTATCCTATTTTAACTTTTTTCTCGCCGAACGATCTCGGCACTCTTTTTCTGTTAACTAGTTACCCTATCGTTTCGCCCAGAAGTTTGAGGAATGCCATAATGTGTATTACAAGAGTGCCAAATCGTAGAGGTGGACTTCGCCGTCTTAACTGTAGTCTTATAGTACCCCAGGAGTTTGAAGTCCCTTTTAGTTTGTTCCCTTTCTTGGTATGAATCACTATTTATCGTGTCCAGCACTGATATGCATACCAAATCGTAACCTTTCATTCATTATCCCTTCCTCGAATATGATAGTTGTGAGGTGACAAAAGCTGCTGACTGACTGATTCTGTGCAAGAAAGTAAGTCGGTCGATTAGTCCAAATGCAGTGATACCCCCGTGTGTTGTATGAATTTAGGCTAAATACTGTTTATTCATGTGACCATCGATTTATACACAAAAACTTGCTCGATAACCTTTTGTATACGTAGGGTGTATAAATAAATTTGCAGTTGCCATTCTGCTATACATGTATGATCAGCTTCTTAATTCTGCACCGGCACCCTTTACTTGAAGAAGTCCAGTTTGGAGGGTGAACAAAAAAATGTATTTAAGACGTTCTCAACACACCGTCGTGCCGCGACATACTGTGCTTAAGCAAGACATCCGACAGGAAAAACAAACGTGATTTTAAACTTCCATTTCGGACTCATGAACGAGGAGTCTCACTCTTTAAGGTCTGTCAAAATCTTGAATTGATGTCCATTCTCTCAATGACAGTGCCCAGGTAAGGGAAAAAGCGCCTTCACTCACAGAAGTCCTTTGGATGGAGTGCGGAACAGAGGTAGCGGTACAATAACATCCGCGTAGAAGTAGCCTTTGCTTATCATAAGACCAAGGAATAACGATGAATTCATGATTAAGCTACTATTGATATCACGCCAAAAATATAAATTCATTTGGGCGTCAAGATGACTTCGATTGACGTCAAAGTGATATGATCGTTCTGTCTGAGCATGCGGCTGGAGCAGTCCGCATACTAAGCACTGTACTTATCGTACGAGTGCAGCAAAGGGTCGACATCAGTTGACTTGCTCAAAAAAATGATTTTTTTTCGCTTCATTTTGAATGATTTTGGTTCCTTTTTGTTGTGCATTGTTCAATTGATGCTATCTGGTCTTTTGAGTGTTTCTTTCGCGAATAATATAGCAAAGCAACGAAAAACTCTTCCATCTTGACGGCTTGTGCAAAGACCGTAACCATTTGAATTTGGCGGTAGTGTAATGCGGGAAGTTTTAGGTATTGGACGAAAACAGCCACAATAAACGCTCTTTCTAGTGCTTGCTAATTAATTTTAAGGTTAGTTCTTAAAACCCGATATTTCTTAAAGCCTTTTTCAAAAGTTAATGAAACTCTGGACCACATAACATTCTTATACAAGGGATATTTGATAAGCATTACGATTAGGTTGGCATCATTGTCCACCATTTGCCAATCAAGGGAGTGGTGGATAAAGTGGGACTCGCCAGCAATATGGCTGTCAGTATAAATTTAGGGGCGCTAAGGGTTAGATCTCTCCGATGTTAGGGTTAATTCATTGTAGTTTGCACAGTATAGATTATTTATTTTTTTATAATTAATTCATATTGAGCGATCTTACGATCGCCGCTGTTTGTGGAGCTAATGTTTTTCGAACGGACTTTGAATGATGCTCCTTAAACTGACAATGCCACTGATTTGAGATGTAGGGTAATGTATGCTTTTAATCGGACGTTTCAATTTAGGCTTGCAATGTTGATCAAGTTATAGAGGCGTCTTTAAGTTTTGTTTTTGTCTCTTTTAATTTTTGCGTAGTACCGTCGGGTTGCGCCACATCAGATCGCATTCGGTGCAGGATGTAGTTTTCCATTGGTAGAGATGAATATCCCAGCGCCCCAGGTTTATCTGCGATTGTGTACAAATAATTGCAATTAAATGATATCTAGTCGCTCAAGTAATGACGCAAGACTGCGTCTTAACCTCCAACGGGCAGCCCATGGCACCGTGCTGCAATAAATGCCCCTGTTCCTGACATGTCTGCTCATGTTTCGTCGAAGGATATCTGTCTAATTTGAAACATCTGCAATTAAAATGTAAATTTCCCGACTTTCCCGAAAACTTTGTATGATCAAGCTCTTACAATCCGCAAATCTCGTCGTAAAAGTCGCACTTGACGTGTGGCTTCCTGTAGCTGAGGTTAGGGAGTCACTGTCATGTCATGGCTTACATTTGGATGTAAATTTCAGTTCAGTCATCCTAATTGCTATTTAAGACTAGGGAATGTCATATGTGATGTGTGGATTGTGAATGCATCTAAAAAAAGTTCATATTCCATATCACATATGTGTGCAACCAGGCTGTATGCACCCGGTTTTTAAATGATTTTGGACTTTGTGACATTCCTGAGTATCTTCTCAAAGTTCAAACGCTGAACACTGTGATATCACATGCAGTAGGAGTTTCTTTACTTACTGTCTTCCTATAGTTGAGTGTTATGAAAAGTTCTCTCTCTTACAGGAAGTTCAGGATGTCATGTTTCAATTGTAGTTGTTAGAGAACTGCAACAAACTCAGTATTACTGTATGTGCAAACTATCTTTACTGTCAAGTAGCTTAAAATTTATCTCTCTTAAAAATAAAGGCAATATACTGCTTGAAATTAGGTTTCTCAGAAGGTTTTGCATAGCTGTTTCTAGTCACAAGTCCTCTATTCTTGTCATTGATACTGTTAATAATAATAAATAATTTTGATATTTTTAAATAATAGTAACTATTATATCACTGTAATTTACATCATCAACTAAATTTATTTACCAGGATAACTTCCAACAAGGGCTTTAGGAGTTTAGCAGTCAGATAGTGTTTCTTATCAGTACTATTCCAGTAGTTTACATTTTTTTTCTAATCTTATTTTGAACGTTTTTGAAAAGTGATAGTTTTGAATGTCAACAAGTTACTCTAAGCTTGTGTCAAAATCTAATGTGCCCATTCAGTATTCCTCATAGCAATTCTCTGTACTTTATTTTAGACTAATTATGAAACTATAAGTTTTTTGTTTTTTTTTTAAC
>Ga0058701_10001510_pt1 | contig 16660 bp, 11 predicted proteins | sample AgamicOrMae_FD_97039 | JGI IMG/M metagenome (GOLD analysis project Ga0058701, IMG submission 97039) | Agave microbial communities from Guanajuato, Mexico - Or.Ma.e | ecosystem: Host-associated > Plants > Phyllosphere > Phylloplane/Leaf | place: Guanajuato, Mexico | collected 2012-06-04
AAAAGGCATCCAACCTAGCCCAACCTATATCATAAGCAAGCCTCTTGCAGTATACCAAGTTTTGGTATAGTGCCTTGTGCCTCGCTCCGCCATCGCTCCGCTCGGCTGTCGCCAAGCCTGGTGCCTCTTACTTCTTGGCGCCCGCTCAGGGGCGCCGAAAAGTAAGCGGCATCAGGTTCGGCGACCGTTTAGTTGGATAACCCTAGGTTAGGTTAGGTTAGGTGCGTTGTGCCTCGCTTCGCTATCGCTCCGCTCGGCTTGACGACGGAGGGTCGCACCAAATTTAAACTAAAAGGTTGAAAATGCTACCTTAAAAAATTCCAGTGTATTGGCGGAAATATACCCACTTCGCAGTCTGTTTCACTATCAGCCATCGCAGTGCGCCAGACTTTTTTCCTAGTCCAGCCGCGGATGAAGAAAAATATTTTTGTAAAGCCCATTGATTTTTTTTATTTTTTGCACTTCGAATTTTACAGATTAACTGAATGTTTTAATGGATATTTCAATCTTGAATGGATTCTTGCGTAGGCCTTGTTCCGCTTCTCGCATCATTCGTGCGTTAATTTTCAAAGTTTTAAAAAATAATTTTTATGCCGAAATTTTAGTGAAATATGGCACATCAGTATCTCTCATAAGCATAAAAAGGACTTTCTCTGTTGAAGCCCTATACGAAGCCCCATAAGAGTACTTCTCTTCATGCGTTAAAATGTTCACGCCCCTAAATGCTGTCGTGTTTTGACGTAACTTTCCGATTCACACCTCCGCATAAGGAGCTTCATTTCTCATCTGGGACTTTTCCTTGTATATCCTTTGGTTTCGGCTGTGATACCTGTTGGCTAACGGACGTCATCCGCGTTGAGCGCTATACTCGTTCTTTCTACCTCTAAAATGGAAAGTCGGTAGGGAGAGGTAAAGAACGAGTAAAAAGTACTATGCAGCGCTGAGTAAATAGGTTGAATAATCAGGCTAAGGAGTCAGGTGAAACATCCAATCGCTCAATATATACCACAAAGCTACTTCCACTGTTTTAATGATAATACGAACTAGTTCACTGTTTAGTAGAACGGAATGAACCAGAAAGCGAATGTTTGCTCAACACTTAAACTACCATCAACCCCAGCTTTGAAATGAATGTAGCGTATGAGATAGGATTTTAGGAATGCATTAAAAGTTATTCGGGCTCGTGCGATGAAGTTCTTGCCAAGCTTTTCTGCCGAGAAAACATTTAAATGTGCTGAAGATCTTTTTGAAATAAATAGATAGCCTAACTTATCATTACAGAGGAAAAATATATTTTTAAACTGAGAGTGTGGTAAGGGAAGCATTTGGAAGGGTTGGCAAGAACTTGAATGTAGAGTTTAGTAGTTTCAGTCAAAATAATTGCACTGTTATTTATTCAGTTCTACTGACTGAACCAAGAAAAAATATGAATTTCTTTTGTTATTTTCATTTGGGTTTTGCATTTTGAATGAAATAATGTTACAAAAGAAGAGAAATCAAAATTCGTTTGTGCTATGTGCATAATGAATGCCCAGAGAAGAAGGGACTTTTACTACAGAGGCGCATCCGTAGGGACGTGAACGACCCCAAGGAATCTATGAGATATCCACGAGGAAATACACCTCACAACAATATCCGCAGGGACTCAAGCAAAGAAATCCATTGAGGCCTTTGCAAAGCTATCCACCCTTTCATCCGCAGAAGTATTCTTGACAATCCCTGAGGCGGTCATATTATATAATTCAAGATTAAAACTTTCTAGTGGTTTGACATAGCAAAATCTGTAGACACATTCTAATGGCTAACGACGAAAGGAAACGGAAGTTTGGTGAATCTAGGTTAGGATAGGTCAAGTGTATTGTCCTCCACTTCGTTACCCTTCCTCACGGCTGTTGCCAAGTGTGATGCTGTGAACTTCTCCGTGACCTCTTACTGCCCCAATGAAGTCAGCCCAGATGACCATTTACTTAGGTTCTACTCGAAAACCATTTTCATTTATCAATTTTTATAGATAAGTAGCATGTGGAGTCATGTGATTCACTTACGAGCTGCGATGTCTTAAAAAGGGGTAAACAAACTTTAACTACTTCTTTAACAAGTTCACAGGGTTTGCATTCAATGCAGTCGTGAAATCCGGCAACACTGGTGCACAGTTCGAGGACTGTACCAAATGTCCACACATACATGTAGTAGACATCACCGATCTTGTGAATACATTTTCTCTGGGGAGAAGACAACTTGTAATCACAATCGATCGCCAATTTCGAATTGTCCTTTCCAGATTAGCTTGCGGACTTTTCTCCTTTTCTTTTTCTGTTGGTTTTCTCCAATGCAAACGGATTCGAACCTCTTTGTCATTTTATTGACGATCGTCGCCAAGCAACCAGCCTCTTCGTAATCCAAGACTCGACTATTCCAGACGTCAAACGTCGTAGGGAGGGAATCCGTCGAAATCCTCGAGGGTAAGATAGTTCTTGTCAAATGATCCTTGAAAATGGGAAGGGTTTAAAAGAACTTCGCTGTCTCACTTTAAAAAAAAAAGCTTTGGTTGCAGACCTTCTTTGCGGTATGTTCACTAAAACAGGAGCTCCTGGTTAAATAATTTGACGGAAATATTACGGAAGATCTCTATGATATTTTTTTACCTATCTTTTGTATTTCGTCTCAAAATTGAGCGGAGACTAAACAAATGAGGCACAGAACATCTAACTTACAAAAATTTGGTACCTTTATACCGCTAACCTCTCATCAGTCCCTACCACTAAGAACCAACTGGCAGGGTGACATGACCTAACTCATGTTGAGCTTCCCTTTTCTTTCTTCACGCACAAACGTTCATGGCGTTGTATCGCTTCATCTGCATTATTCTATACACAGTTTGAGCTTATGCAGTACACAAGAAGTAAAAATTGGAAATCTTTAAAAACCAGGAGCATTGGTCGCATTCTCAGATTTTACATAGTAGACAACAACAATAGCTAAAGCAGTAATTACACTTATCAAGGCCGGGAATGTCCGGAACATTAATGTTCGCCAAATGTATAGTGATGATTGTATCTGTTAATTCTGCCTCGAAGTAGGATTCCAGGGGTGTCCTCTCTTTGGAAACCGTGACACAGGTTCGCTGCTCAGCACATAGGGATAAGCTTCGATAAGTCTCACCTCCAAGATAGAAGTAAACAGATCCGGTTATCACCAGGCTGATTTCAGCGAACAAGATTATTCCATGACATTACTAGCTCTATCAAGGGCGGAAGTTATTTAAACTCCCTGTGAAGTCCGAATGAGTAGAGGACTTGTAGTTTGAGTATCATAAAAAGGAAACGTCCTTTGTAGCTCTATCATTGAGATCTTGCAATAGTGAAAATATTTCTGCTAAGTAACAAATTAACTAAGACGAAGCATTAACTTTATTGTCAATAGCTATTTTTACTGTTGGTGCAATATTTTCGTTAGACCGGAGGTACAATATTTTCGTTTGACCGGATACTGTGGAGTTCTATGGAAACCTACGTTTGTCTTGTTTTCAGTGGAAAAAGGCAAAATTGCCATTCGCTTGTCGAAATGAGTCTGGTCACTAGAAATCTTTGAATGTTATATTCTGTAATGATCGTAATGATTTGCCTCGTGAAGTTATCATTTTTTTTTCTGTATGTGACACAAGTCTTCAACTTTGACATTTCTGTGGCGTGTGATATTTATTTCGTGTCGAAACTGTTCCATTTGAACTGCAAGTAACTGCTTAGGTGGGGTTGGCGCATTATTAATCATGCGCAGGTATACGGAAGGAAGTTGATCCACTTAGATTCATTATTTACATCAGGATGCGTGGTTTCATCGCTCATGAAAAGACGCAGTATTCACTCTGCAATATTGGGAAACTCAGATTAAGTGTGCTGTATGTCTGTGATCTCTAAGCACGCCGAATTCTTTTCTTATATCCAGGTAAAATGCCTTGGAAAAAATATTGTCGGGAAAATGTAGCTTTACAATACAGTAGGCCCTATGTATTCGTATTAGTTATGACATTTCGTGCACGTAAGCGTAATGTATATTTGTACTTATGTTATTTATTCTTTCTTAAAAATTGCACTTTTTTCAATTCAGATGTTCTTTTTCGCGTGAAACTTTAAACTGCTATCTGGAAATGGCCAACTTTAGGCTATGTAGATACTCCTCTTCGAAAATGCTATCTTTAGGGACAATCGAGAAAGATCAACATTACGAAAACACTTATCTGATTACAGGATATAATGTTTTACCTGCATTTTCGGATATGATAACGTTTACAGTTAACGTTATTGACTTTCAGGAAGTGAATTGTTTCTGTATTTATGACATCTAAATGATGATGACCTTGCATATTCGGCCGGATATTATCTTCGTTTTCTTCGCTCATTAAAAGTGAACAAAGCTTTTAACAGATGCTCTTATACTTACGATAAATATTTTATTTACGGAAACCGGATTACAAATCATAATGAAAGTCTTATCTCATGTAACTATGTACAGTTTATTCAAGGAAATAGGTCGATCGGAGTTTTATTGTCGAAACAGTAATGATGAGCTTCCTTTTGAAAATATCGTATCATTTATAAAATTATGTTTTTTCTCTGGCCGAAAATTGGCTGAACGCGTTACCTTCAGTGGAATCAATTTAGAAACCTCTCTTTTGTTTGATAACTCATTCCTGTGGAGGAAACACCCACCCTAAAAACCTTGGTGCACACCTCATACAAGGTAGTCAAGCTTTAGGCTCATGTACCTCTACCAAAATACGAGCTCGTACATTGGATCAATACCAGATGTATAAAAGGTTAAGCTTGCCCTCTAATATACTTTTACCAGTCAGTAGGGGAAATGCGAGCGCCAGAAAGCGAAATACTGAACCGCAAAAATAACGGGCGTCTTTCGTAGAATTTTCGGTGGCAGAAATCTCTTTAAACAAGGGTTGGCGTGTTCGCGAAGCGGAGCAAAGCGATGGGCTTGCCCTTTGCTAAGAATAGCCTTTTGCTCAGTTAATTATCAGTAAACTGAACGAACTCTCTTTGTTTTCAAAGTGTATTCGAAACATGTCTTCTCGTGCTGGGTCATGATTCTTGCTCGAGTTCGCTGTCCTCGAGTCCCGCTGTCTTTTTCACGGTAACTTTTAAGGAGTGACGGCCTAAAGGTAACAAATGTTGCCTTCAATAAGGTCTCTCCCCTGGAGCCACCATGTTTTTCTATCAGTGTTGTCATGATTTTTCTCTTTGGTGCTACTTTACAGAACTTTCTTGATTCAGAGATGTTCTGCAGATTTTATGTTCCCAATTAGGCTTTGTCTCTGTCACATGGAAAATTCATGACCAAGAAACTATGGCAGATTATTAACCGTTGTCGCAAGTGGGCTAATTTTAGCGCAACATGTAATGTACGGTATAACAAGCTTTTTCTAAAAGCGAATACCCTAATTAAATTAGAGCCTCGACTAAAAAAAAATACAAAAAAACATGCGGGTACCATCGAGCTTGTTACTGGAAGCCTCACTCTAATCACACCTAATATCTGACTCTTACAAAATTGATCCTCCTTAATAAGGAGATCAAACACTATTGGACTCATCCTAACAAACGCCCATCAGGATTAATCGTTTTATTTTTAATTTTTTTCAGGCGCCTTAGTGTGGAAAAGTTGTGACGCTGGCAGAAGTCACGCATGATTTTTTTCCAGGAACGAAATCTTTAAGAAATGCCAGCGTTTTGATCAGATGTCGAATATTTTATTAACACGCGTAACTCGAAAGTTTCAGATAGAAGCGCGTGGTAAGTCCGTGAGACGAAGTGCTTTGTGAAAGACTCGCCAGATGGCGCTGCTTGCTGAGGCCGCGTGTCAGTTGCATTGATACTATCCGACTTCATGCAAACAGCTCTGAAAAAGTGTGCACAGTGCAAACGAGGCTTTCGGAGTGGGCTTGAGACTGGTGCTGTGCTGACCTTTCAGGATAGTCACTTGCTGAAAGGTTTTCTTTAAATGTTCGACCTTTTTTTTAAGTCCACCAAGTTCTATAATGGATGCCGACTAAACTGTTCACGCAGTGCCAAAAGTTCTTTCGTCGGTTTTGATGTTTAACTTCCACTAAAAATACTTGTGCCTTTACTTTTGTGGTCGTGGGTGTCAGGAAAGAAAGCGGGTCAGGAGATAATCGGGATAGTTCGTTCTGTTGAAGGAGCACCTTTTTTTCCCGGGCTTCTCGGTTTCTGTGGTCGCGCCATCTAGTGGGCATGTCTCTAAAGTGACGTCTTACTTTGTATATTACGAGTTCATGAGCGTAAGAGCAGAATCAAATATTAGTGTTTACGAACGCTTTTTTAATGATATAATTTCTTTCTTTAAAAATGTAAAAGAGATTTTGGGCTATATTAATAGGAAAGTGTCGGTGCTGGGCTTGACAATGCACTGACTAGGGAAACGGATTCTACAACCAATCCCTATTTGACTTAATTCAATTTACTTTATTGTAAATTTTTTCATGAACTCATCGAACGTAGCTTTGGCTCAGGCCAAGGCTAGGTATACAGTGAGTTTATTTACAGCCTTTGCCTAACGTATCTTTACGTTGGTCAATTTGAATGTACCTTAACATGACTCCTCCAGCTTAACAAGAAGTCTAACCTCACAGTACCAAATTTTGCTTAAGCTATTCTGAAGTCGCTGTATTTATGCAACTTATCTTAGGATACCCAGCTTAGCGTAATCTGATCTACTATGTCGTAGCTTATGTTAACTTTTCTGGCAAGAGAATAGTTTTCTGCCTTGTCTTAACTGCGGGTTAACACTTTGTTTAGGTCCTGAACTGAGGTGAGCACGAGATATGTACTAAAAGGAGAACATGTTCTGATAAGCATGTATCGCTGAGCCAAGAGGATTGAAAATCACCTCAAGTAAATCTCACTTTATCCAAGGCAAGCAGATAATTTAGCCCGAGCGGATAAGTTTCGTTAGCTTATTAATAATTGGTCACATCCGATTGAGCACTTGCAATCCGCGCCAAAGTTTGCGCTCTTATGCGAACAATACACCCCTGTCGGGCGTATGGATAAAGCCGTTTGCTCTTTGCGAAACTTTGATGCTTTCCAAGCTTAGAAGTTACACACCGGCAACATACGAACTTCTTTACATTCTGGGCGCTGAGTCTCTCCCTGTCAAAGAAAGATAATCTAAAATTTGGCTATTTTTGAAATCCGCTAAGTTGCAACAAGCAAACAATGCAGTTTCATAACATTGCCGATATCTGAAGGGTTATTTTTCGCTCTAATAATTAGCGGTGTGTATGTATCAATGTCCTTATGTTACAAAGCGTTGCTGACGTACGTCACGGCCAGCACCTAGAAAGCCTATGTAACACGGCAGCTTGGATTACACTTCCTTTCAGTACTAAGAAAGACAGCATTGCATCTATTGGGCAGCGCAGCATAAAATGTTATTTAGAGCGAGAGAAACGGAACGGGTTACGTTGCCAGACGAAGACAGCGCGAATTATGACCATCTCTCTCGTTGTCACTGACAGTGAGGGAGAGTGACAGCATGCTGCCGCCGGACTTCGTCTCCATAAGTGACCCCAGTCCCCTCCCCACTCTGCCCTGCTCCTTAGCATCGTTTATACCTGCAGTACCCGTACAGAGATGTATCCCTTCCCTTGTATATGTGCAGGGATAGTCCCGACATTTCAACCGAGCTTCACATTTACCTTGCCTGTACTAAATGCAAGCGTCTATTCGACAGGTATTTTAATCGGAATAGGGCTTCAAACGAAACACGCGTAAGTGTTGTTTACAAACAGAAGTTTTAGTAAACACTGGTATACATCGTTGTTGGCTCGCTAATCCAACTACGATTCATGAAGATTTTATATTCTGCCTCTTTGATTCTACCCTGGTTCAGTGTCATTTCAGTGAAAGTCAAGTGTTAGTCAAATTATAACTATTAACACGACTAGTGTCCTGTAGGCTTGAAAAAAAAACGTGTTTCTTTAAATATTTTTACGACGTTTCTTTCGATTTTTTTCCACAGCCACGGAAAAATTGGAAATATTCAAAAACAGGACATTTTCATCGTTTGCGATTTAGAAGTCGATTTTTTGGGGTCTACTGAAAAGAAGGAAACCCTTTTTGGCTCAGCAGAATTGTATGGAACATGGATAACACGACTGAGCAATGTCGGTGGGCTGACTTAAGGATAAGTAAAGGTGCTAATTTCTACTGATACACAAGTTTTGGGAGGACTCAAACTATAAAAATGAAGAAATTTTCGCTAAAACAAGTAATTAAACAGCGCTTTGCAAAAATCACAATCACTATAGCAGACCGCCTGACTGCCGTCCCGCCTCTCGTCTCGGCTAAACTTACAATTAGATTGGCAGCGTTGTAATGTTTATACTTGTTAGACCAATTTTTGCTGACAGTATTGACAGGTCTAACTCATATCCTCAGTAAAAAATAAATAAAAAAACTTGGGATATCACAGCAAAAGTGCTTGCAACGTACTCACTCATGGTACTCGTAATTCCAAGTACGTGTGCACCAGGAAATCACAGGCACCGCTTGGATTTTTAAGTACTTTGCTGTAATTTCTTGTTACAAGTGCAAGGATTTTCAAAAAGATGCAAATAAGTCCGGGCGTTTTTATGAGTATTGTATTAACAACAAAGTCAAGAAGGAAATGAACCCTAAAATTGACGAAGTGTGTAAGTAGCAAAGGGCATATGCACTCAAAAACGTCAGTACTCTTCTACTTTGCAAGAGTGTTTCGCCACTAAAAGACGATGTAAATGTAGGTTAGAATCGCATAGGATGGGTAAAGAGGTAGAGGCGCAAATCGACCGAAATTGAGCGTTCCCAATACTGCGCCCTACCCCACAATCAGATGCCCATGCCACCCTGCTCCCTCCCCTCCCTTTGAACTTCCCCTCCCTGGCCAGAGCGCGCGAATACGAGAGTCGCCTCCTTGTGTCAGTGTGTCTCGGACTGCCCCCGCGTGAGCACGTCGTACGGTTCGCTCCTCGTGGCATCCGCGTGATCAATCTCACCGGTTTCGATCGGGATACAGTAGGTTACATTCGCGAGTGATTAGTGTGCCGTAATTAAGTGCGTTAGGAGAAGTTTAGGCTGAGTGATTAAGTGTGTGCCAACTGTCACGATTGGATTAAGACCTATTTGACCGCTGTCGGGTCGGGCTGGAAACAGTGACCGTCTAGCTTACGATGGTTGACATCCAGGTATGCATTCTGGCCGTAAACCGGCAAATGGAACTGTTTACGTACGTGTGTGGTGGACGTGAGATTTTCTAGAATCACCTTGGCCGGCTCATAGAAAAATGTGTCTGGTTTACTCCGTAAGCGGTTTTCTTCGATCAACTACTTTTTACCATAAACCCGTGCATATCGATAAAAAACTTGGTTGAAAGCGACGAATGTATGTATACAGTGAGAAAACTAAAGGAAGCATTTCGAACAGTCAGACATCGTGACTTTTTTGCTGTGAAAGAGTTCAGTGCTGACAATGAGCTCTAATTCTTCTCAAGTAGGAATATTTTTGTTTTTTAAACCATTTCAACTAGTTAAGGAACTTCCATTCATCGTCGGACGGGTTGACACTTTTTGTGATAACTTTTGTTTATGTTTTCGTCTGTGGGTCATTAGTCTTTTCAGATTATTTTGTTTACATAAAGCCTCCGTGATTTTTTAAGATCCATTTTTACCGCGTATATTTTACCGTATGTCTCCAAGGTCAGACGAAGTAACAGTGAAATGAGACAGACCATCCAGTCTAAAAAACCTATCGCCGCCAAACCCCTAGATCAAATGCCTTATTTATCGTTTTAATACCGCTCCTCTCGGCTACCACTAAGCCTGATGCCGCATACTCGTATATTTGTTCCTCGGAAATGTCAAGCTTATGGACAAGTAACGTGCTTTCACAACAAAACATCACAAGTGGCTAATCGCGGAAGTGCTGTGTCAATCTGTCATAGAATCGATTCTACCATTAGTTGCTTTTCTTCACGATAAAACATTATTGTTAACGTTAAGAGCACGCTTATTCGATTGAACATAGGCTCAACGTAAGGACACGCGGAAGGAATGGGCTTGTCACTGAAGTCAAATCTATTAGATTCGCTCAAGCCAGTGAGAAATCATTAAGGAGAAAGTTGAAAGGATCACTGACTGTATCAATGATTATGTTCCTTCGTTTGTTCATCAGATTGTGTTCAACAGTTTCACGTCAATGTTGATAAAACGAAAAGTCGCTCATCATGCCCATTAACATAGTTTACTATTAAAGATTCTGTATTGAAGTCATTATAGGATAATAGGGACCTTGCACGTGTCTCTCATCTGTCCCATCGCCTCCACATTTAATGTATAAAATAGGCGGCATGAATGCTGAAAACAAGGGTTTTAGTCTAAAAACGGGCAGCTACATTTTTCCGATTCGTTTCTATTATTTCTTGCAATAGACCTAAAAAAAAAGAAAAAAGCGCCTGTAGAAAATCGTGCTTTTTTAAAGTTAATTTATTTTTAAATTGCAAGTCCTGCAATTTTGTCCAGCTTCGCGCAGGAAGCCAATTTTGATAGAGGAAAATAGCCCGCTGGAGCCAGAGGAAACTTGCACGGTTTGTAAAGGTTTTTTATACGTTTTCGCAGTCTCTTTCTCAATTTGTTATTTGTGTGCATTGCGTGTGGGCGAACGTCCAGCAAACCTTTGCTGCCGTTGTGAGTTTCGTTTGGTTCAAGTAGCCCAATTGGATCGCCGCCGTGCAGCGCACCTGCTTTAAAATAGAAAAAAAAAGAGTGACTTAAACTTGCAACCTAAGGTTGAAAAGGCAGTTTCTTTTGTTTGCTTTTTTATGTAAACATGACCATGTTGTTTCATATTAACGAAAAAATCGGCACATTTTACTTAAATATACGCTTCTTAAGCTGTACGAACTCCTCCCATTCAAACGATGAGTACAGATAAAGCAACAATTTTAGGGCTTCTTTAAGGGTGGGCCGCCAAAAAAGATTCTGTAAAATGCATTGCAAATCTAACTTTATAAAAAATCCAAGGGATTAAACTACGACGGAGTTGATATTTCGATAATGAAAAGCACGTATTCTAATACGCCCCAATTCAATTCTGGTATGTTTTATTTACATTTTTTTTGTTTCCTTGTGGTCCAAAATCGTCGTGGTTTCTATTTTAAATGAAATAGTAGCACCGATACAATACAAGGTGTTCGTAAAGCTCTGAATCAGAATGTTACATGAGACGACTCCGAGTAAGTGTACTTTTCGTGGTGCATGTCTACTACCTCAGGTGCTATTCATTCGGGGAAAAAATAATCGATAAAACACGTGCACTTCTTCAAATCATATTATGGAGCTATCTCATAGTTCAAACGATTTGGACGCTAATAGTAATCTAACGGAGCGCCACATACTGGAGACGGGAAACACATGAAATTTTGTCAGATAGGATAATGTTACACTGTGTTTGGGACTTAAGAGCCAAACCATTTGAGGCCTTATCGAAATTAAAGTTACATTCAATAATTCATAGCACCCGATTAGCCGATTTTTTTTTTGAGTGTAGTAATTTTACTTTGCGTAGCAGGAAAAGTACCAAAAAAAAGGTGCTCTGAAATCGTTTAAGCGAGCCCTGACGCCTAACGACTCATTTGCAGACAAACGATTTGTGGGATTCTTTTTGTTCTTGATGTCGCGCACCCGCCTCTCCTAGAACGTTAGCGCGACTAGAAACACCCTTTAGATAATTTTACAGCTTAATTGAAGGCCGTTTAGCCGAAATTAAATGAAAATATAATCAAGCTGTCTACACAAAACATGTCTAAATTCCTTTAAAAAAAGTTGAAGAATTAAAGGTATGGTTAAAAAATCATCGTAAAAGAGACTGATGGTCTAAAATGCACGTGGGCGTTTTGCGACAATGGCCTAATAAAATGAAAAAAAAAAAACATGAAGTGACTGTTCAGAAAAACTTTGGTTAATCGCGTTCTGATAGAAATGTATCGTTTGTTTATCTATGAGGACCCGCGTAGCAAAAGTTATTTCGGGACCATAAACTGACTATTAGATCCATTTGTCAACCAATCAGCGTGATGAAGTAGCGACGCTGTCTTGATACGTCTACGAGAGGGTCTGGAATATGATTTTGACTATTGTCTAGCCGACAAGTATCGCGTCGTCTCCTTCATAAATTTATCGAATGTCATTAAGCATGGTCATAAATGCGCAGGCACGTTTTTGATTCATAAGAAAAACACTTTTACAATGTTGCAGTAAAATCGGTTTGTTTTCCATTTGCTCTCCGTTGAAACCCGTGCACTGGCGGTATTTTTCCATCTAACCCAACACAATTTGACACGTTACCCTCATCGCATGGGACGTTTTTTTTTTTTCTTTCGTTCTAATTTTTCGGGTTGGGGAGAGGAGAGCTGGTCTATAGAAATTCCGTGGTCATAGAAAATCATGTTCCTTCCATGTGAAATAAATATAAGCCATTTCCATTGACTCTACATGTTCTCCCTCCTTTTGGGGACGGGGGATGGTATGGGAAGGCTGGTTATTAGAAATTTGGTTGCAAAGGGAAATTCAATTTGAAATTATATTTCTAATAAGTTATGTAGAAAAAAACTATCTACCAATGTAGTACGGTATATTCGAGCCCATTTTATTACATTAACATTCACATTGAGTTGGAGATTTCCTTTTTTAACTACGCTCAGAATGATTACGTCACTAAAAATAAAAGTTTTCGTTAGCTTTACTTTTAAAAACAGCACAGTAAAAAATGCCACCATTGTAACAAACTTTGAACTGCAGAGATCAAATACGTGGCTTAATTAATTTCTAGTGCACTCCGTATTAAATCATTGCGCTTTCCTTCATGAAAGAAGTCTAAAAATACTGAATGGCGATCCCAACATTATAGCTAGCATTGGATACGCTCGTATGCAACAGTCAGACACTCGGTACCGATCGAACTTGTACCTCCTTACGTCACTCGTGCTTGAGTGAGCACCGCAGAAAAACGCGCCTGTCCCGCCCATTGCTGAGTGATTTCAGTCGCAGTCGGGACACCTCTGAGCACACTAACCTATAATCCCGATTAAGCTGACAGAAACCGCGAAAAGTGACGAGTTATTTTTACAGCATAGAGACCAAAATAAGACGTCCCGAGAGTTCTGCTAGTTTTGTGGTATTAAAAGTTTCGGGTCGCCCTATGGCCATATTTGAACTAAGAATAGCTCATCTCGAGAAAGCTCTTTTTGTGGTTCGACCCAGTTTCCAAATATAATTTTTATTCGAACGCTGCGGGCGCTTTATCTTTTTTTATGCGTGGTGTGTGCTAGAAGTCATTGCTCTGAAATTTGACAGGTATACGTTAGGGCGAGTGGAGTGACAGCGAAGCGATGCAAAATACACTAGTTAAATATTTTCGATGATTCTGAAGTTTAATATTTGCCAATGATTCAACATACTGCTTAACGGTAGCCAATACTGTATCTTCGAGAATACGGCAACATCAGGCGCTTGACGGCAGTGCAGAACAAAGCGAGGCACTCGGCATGTAACATAACCTAGACTAACTTAGCCTAACAAGTCTCGTTACATGGTTTTAGTCCGAATATGGTAGGTTATTCACGTGTTCGAAGATAATATCCCAAAGTCTGTTTCCAATCACGACCCTCTTGCCAAAACATCATAGATGAAAGATAGGTCCTAACTGTCGGTGGTAAAGTTCCCTTTTTCTTGAATGCTTGCAAGGATTAAAAAATAGTTTGCCATGTGCAACTATATCGCATCTAGTGGGCATAAGAAAAGGGAATGGATTCTAAATATAATCATTCCGAAAGTACTCCGTAAGGTTTCTGGTAATTCTGTTGCTCTCGCGATACAGTTCTTCGCGACTTTCCGTGAGGTCAATGCATGGTTGTTCGTTTTAAAGTTCAGTTTGCCAATCGGTGCATAGAGGTCTCGTTTGGGTGCACTTTAGTATAGGAGGTCTCCAAGAACCGCTTCATTTGTAAATAATGGATTTATTGTTGGTTTACGTAGGCCACCATTTACGTTAACCATTGTGAAAACATAAAATGTGAAACTTAGATGAGGCACACAGAGAGACTGACATACTTTTAACTGATAAAGCAGAAAAAGAAATTGAGATGTTAGAAGACGTGCAACATATTCTTCAACAAGCTCACGAAGAAGGTCATATTCATCTTATTTTACTTATCAAATAGAGCGGCCTCTTCTAAACTGATTTCAAATGTTTGTCTTGTTATGAAACCCCTAGAATTGAAACAGATTTTTTTAAATCCGATATTTTACAGAATTGCTCATTGAGTGTTTTTAAAATAAGTATTTTTATCTGAGAGCGTTTCAATTGTTTCCAAGCAGAAAATAGGAAGTCTACGGCATTTAGGTGAGAGGTACTTTAATATTAGACCTAGTGCTTGGATATCAAAGCCGATGTCTCCAGTTACGAGGTCAGCGAAGGTTGAACTGTTAAATGATCGTACTTATCAAGGACGAGTTTTTAGAAACGCGGGAAGCTTATTTTCCTCATTGCGTTTAGATGAATCAAAAAGAAAGCGGCTGGGAAAAAAAGCGCGAGAAATTAGGGCAATGTCAAGAACAAATCTGATAATAAAACCATAAGGACCATTCGTAGCACAGCCGGTAAATGAACCGCAAAGACTGTCTTCGAACCATAAAAATTTACGAACTGGGTCTGTGGGAAACGAAAACGGAAATCACAAAGTTTTGCCTCAGAAAGTCAACGGATTTTAAATCTGAAAATAAGTATTTGCAATACGTTTTTATTCAAACTCCTTCTTGTCGCTTTGGGGATGAATATTTGTACAATTTTCCAAGAAAAAACTAGAACTAATGTACACTTTCTCTGCTCCTAAATGGCTACCTTGATGTCTTAAAGATGAAATGTTACACATATTTCTTTAAAAAATAATTGAAATGAAAAAAATGACTTTTGCAGTAAAAAAAGAAAAGATTTTTATGAAGACATAGGGAATGACCAAAAATGTAAATTCATTGATAAACCGCTTTCTAATCACAGGTTATTAAATTTCATGCAAATATTCTCAACACCCTGCCACGTGGCGTATGCAACTCATCATAATGGCGCACGCAAACTTCTCCGCACTACCTCACAAGAAACCTTTGTCGGTCTACTTAGCGATCTTTGGCATCTGCACGCACTGTGGCCTTACCAGGTCCAAAGCACTTTCTTTTCTTTTTTTGCGAATTGCTCGCAATCAGTGGTCCCGCGTGAGCTGATTGGCTCGCATCACGGAATGTTGTGAAACACGCACGGAAGCCTAGGACCTCTCGCAAAGTCGAAAGCATTAAAGATTTCTCGTAGGACTGGTACTCTTGAGACAATCCTAATTTGTTAGGATGGTGGCTTCTAATCTCCAGGCCGTTAGGCTGCCGCTACACGCACTTTTTCCCAACAGCCATTGAGTTTGTGATGGGCACTATTTACGGTAGGAAATGCCTCTTTCAGGTTCTAGTATCTTCTTATGAAAGCTATGAAACTTTTCATTATGAACGAAAACAATGCTAGCCGAGGACTATTACATTTTAACCTGTCTTAACTGATTGTAAACTCATGCAATCCAATTAAAGGCTAATAAAATTTGGAGTAGATTGATGACATCTGCTTGGGGCTGTCACTCACGGGAACAGGAACATCTCTAGTATTGACAATTCGTGATTCCGTCATTTTCAATCGAGATCTCAAAAGATATCAACTGGCAAAGATATAATGATTGTTTTTAATTTTTCAGGTTGAGAGCGGTAGTTCATACCCTTTATTTTAGGCTATCTCTAATTGTTCTTTGTTTGATCGCGGCCAACAATTTGCATAATCACGAATGTTCGTACTGAATCGTATCATTCCTCTGTATCTCGATGCTATCTCAGTGAAAGTATATATCAGCTCTCAATGCGAAAATTACTCCGTAAACCAAAAGATGCATTATAAGCTTCAATGAGTTATTCTTTGCTCTCGTTAAGTTTGGCTTTCTTTTCCAAACAATGGGTAGGCCGACTCTTTAGCACTTTGTAGTACAAGAAAAAATGCACTCAGATAAACTTCATGAAATAAACGTAATTATTCTTGGAAGTTGCCTTGAACTTCGAATTTCTCGCGACTCATTTGCCGAAGTCACGCTCAGGTTGTGAGCCACGCTACTTCGATCTACATCGTAGTTTTTTAATGATTCGGGTCTTAGGTTAGTGTAAATATTTCCGATTCTTTTCGCTGAATTTCTCGGCAGCACTCGCATGCAGCAAAAAGATCGAAATTATTTTCCACTAAAATCTAGTACTCATTAAGGATATTGGTCATGTTTACCACTTCGGCCCATGCATGAATCTTTGGGGTGAAACTGAAAAAACGATGGGATGGGATTTCCAGTACGATTTTGTTTTTAATGGATTGTTTTTTAAGTACGTCATTACGGCCATATAATAAATGTGGCACTTTTGGATTTGGGAGTTTGCCTTCATTACTGCTCCGCCCCATGAATAATAAAAATGAAACTGCAGAGACGACGGGGTGGTACCGTGGGTCTGATTTTTCACGATCTGTTG
>Ga0058701_10001511_pt1 | contig 16658 bp, 7 predicted proteins | sample AgamicOrMae_FD_97039 | JGI IMG/M metagenome (GOLD analysis project Ga0058701, IMG submission 97039) | Agave microbial communities from Guanajuato, Mexico - Or.Ma.e | ecosystem: Host-associated > Plants > Phyllosphere > Phylloplane/Leaf | place: Guanajuato, Mexico | collected 2012-06-04
ACTGCAGACTTGCAAAGTACTTCCAATTTCTTTCTTTTTTTCAAGGAGGTATTCATCATTATTTTAAACGTTTGGTGGCCTGTTTTTTAAAGAAAGAATTTTGATACTACCGGTACTCCTTTTGTTTTAAATTAAAATATGCTGAACAATAATAAGTTACTTTTAATTGTTTTCGTTTGTAACATCTAGTAAGAAGGTGTTTGCATTGAAAATGTGTTTTACATACTTTTTGCATTTATAATAGCGTTTTTTTCTTAAATGATAGCGTTAGGTAACAAACCGGGGGGGTAACCAAGTTACGGTCGTGTTACATGGGATAGGGGGGTCCAAATGTGGCCTAAATCGTGTTACGTGATATGTGAATGGCCCCTAACCTCTAAACGTAGCCATAAATATTCGAGTAAACAATACTGCAAAATATTTTTTTAAATTTGAAATTCAATAATGTTGATTTGAAAGAACTTTTGGCATGAATACTTTATAATCTCTTAAAAAATGCTTGTCTCAGAAATAATAATCCTTCCATTTTTTTCGAAAAAATAAATTTATTAAATGCAGATAAAGGGCAAGTACAGACAACCGAAAAAAAACGAGGTCAGTAATTTGGGAGTAGAGAGAAAATAATGCCAGTTTTAGGTCCGATTATCTTAAAACAGGTTAGGTGCTCCCAGTTTCGCGAAACAAACTTTTGCTTGCCATTTGTGTTTTTTTTTTAATTTTATTTTTGCGCCGATTTGTGTGTTTCAGGGATTGGGGAATGAAGGTAAACCTAAGACGAACATTTTCTACCGTCTAAAACGAGAGGGCTCCAGTGAGAAACTGATGAAAGGTATGAGCGACTAGACTGTATGCTCCGAGACGGCTGTAAGGTTGGTTTCCGTGCGTTTAAGACACCTCCAATTTAAAATGCACCAGGTTGGTTTCGGTACGTCCTAATCTACCTTAGGTTAACACAGGCGTGCGAGTAGAACTGACCAAAAATAAAACAAAGAAAATGCCACCGTTTCGTATTTTAGGGCGCAGAAAAATCCAGTTCACTGATAAAAAATAAAAATGTGTTCCAGGTATTCCTGTCCAGACTAGTCCGTCCCTCCGATGTTATCCTCATGCTGAGATATATTTTCGCATTGTATTATTTTGTTACGTTTAGTCAACGTAAATAAGGCTCTGTATAAACAAAATGGATCGCCGCGCTTCTGTAAAAAGGAGCTGCGCATTTAGTAAAGTTATTGAAACAACGCTGACGAGTGTCTTGAATCAGCCGACCGCAACGAAGTGGTTATAAGGCGGTGCCGTTTATAGCGGAAACAGCGCCAGCCCCGCGTAGGGCTTGGGCGGGGAGGTCCTGGGCAGGAAGGTCCTGGCCCAGGGTGTGGTGCCCAGAGCATCGTCGATTGGGTGAGCATCTACAAATTTCCAAAACGAGATTCGTCTAGAAGTCTCCCATAAAATAAAAATGGGATTAGTTCTTGAATTGGAGATTTAAGCGTGAGTCACAACTTAAAAGGCGTAACAACAGAGGTAGTGCTCGAGATGCAAGGTCACACATCTCAAATGGCTCTATAGTACCTGCTTTGGGCTGTCATTCCTTTTATATGAACCAAGTTTGAGGTTAGGTTGAAATATGTTATGTTTGGTTTGTTAGGTAAGATATGAGGCTTGATAAGTTAAGGTTGGGCAAGAGGCTTTTGGATTACGTTACGAGATGGTGGTTTCGAGTTGGTTGAAGTAAATTTAGGCAAGGGTCGTTTGTATATTGTTAGTTTGACTTACCCCAGACTTGGGGTAAGTTATGGGTAAGATTAAGTTAAGTGTGGCTACGTCAGGCCAGGTTAAAAAGTAAGACTAGCTTACGTTATGTAAGGTTGGGTCGATTCGGATGTTGCAGGTTAGGTAAGGCCAGGATAATTAAAAAATGCAGTTATGGTTTGGGTAAGGTTGAGTCGGAGTAAGTTTTATAATTAATGGAGAAAAAGTAAATTTAGGTTGGCAAGATTCGGTAAGAGCTTCGGCAAGAATTGGCCAGGGAGGATAACGTAAGCTACGTTAGGTTGGGCTAGGTCGGATATTGTTAGGTTTGGTTTTAAGCATTTCAACAATTTTCGCTATGAAATCGGAGAACAATCGCAACGTTCGATGTTGTTCAATACCGTCAGTGGTGAGACACTTGACACTTTGTTGAATCACTACGTGAAACAATCGCCGCCGCAACTCGCAGCTGCTATGCCTGTACCGGTATCGGTTTTAAAACACCAACTGAAGAACCCTAATCGCTCATCACGCAACGGGCGATGTTGCCAGATTTCGCGAATTTGTAAAATTTAGACTCGTTTATCACGGGACCAATAAGAGATAACCTAGCATGTCGGGTATGTTTTGGATCGCTCTCGAGCTGAGCAATCAAAAACTGGGTCTATTCATTAATCTATTTTTACTGGTTCACAGGTTAACCGCGTTTAAAACTATGGCGTTGCGGAATAAGGCAACACTGAGATCTGCGAAGCATTTTACTGTTAAAAGGCCGCGCTCGAGTGATTTACAGGGAGAGTGATTAGCCGATCCAACAGGGAGAGAATGAGATGTAAACACGAATGATAAAGCGTTATTACTCGTCATGTCTTTTTTATTACACTTTTAGGCTGGATGGGCACCACATCTCGCCTTCCATCGCACGCACACTGCGTTGGCCAAGCTAGCCATGATGGGCCCGACGCAATTGCAATAACGGTAATTGTTTTCGACATTACTGTGAGAGAGTGGAGACCAAAGTCTTCAGGACATAGGCGTCTAAATTCTACTTCAAAAGTGAGAAGAGGAGACGAACTTCTCCAACAGGACAACCTCATTCAATCGAACTTCACCTTCGTTAATTTTTACTGACTTCTAGGTTGTTGTAAGCCTTACGCACCGCGTTTAAAACCTAACCCTCCAACATGTTAAGTTACCTAACCCTAACTGAGCTACCCTCGAACCAAGCTACTTTAACTAAACTACCAAATAAGCTATCTTTAACAAGGTAACCCTAAACTGAGCAACCTTTAAGCTACCCTTAACAAACTCAACCCTTTAAAATGGCTCTTAGGATAAAATCGACGTTTTTTTTCCGCCCATGCAGTTTTTTGTTAAAGAAGCGAAACCAGGAGTAGATGTAACTTGTTAAGCAAACGGTAAATATTCGTAAAGATGTAGGGCAGTGTGACAGCGTAGGTGACAAGTTAAAAGCGACCTCCCCCAACCCAACTTGCCCCGCAAAACTGGATCAAATTTAGCCTTCCCAAACCCTTAAAATACCTAATCCACGCAGAATTAAGAACGTTCTGATAAAGTGTTCTTCATAGAGAACATATTTATCTTGAACTAGTTCACTTATCTCTTATTGACCTCGAAACTTCGGTCAAAGACAAAAGCCCCTATTTCCAAATTCGCAGGCCAATAATTTAGCTGACTTCATTTCATTTCCTTGTAAATCCGATTGTGAGGGCAGCGATATTGGGGCAAATGCCATTCCATCGATTTTCGTGTCTTTCTTGCAGGACGTTAGCGATGGAGGGGGGAAGGGGGCCCCTTATGGGGGGGTGAAAGAATTACCCACAAACCTCATTCCGTGATAAGGCTCACGCAACACGCCGTCCCTCGTCACCCCGCGTCGTCCCGCGTCGCCCCGCGCCGCGTGCCACACCTTTTCCTCCTCTCTTTTCGTCACATTTCGGCATTCGTGGATCACATCCGTAGGGACTACTTTTGCTCATTGTCACAAACCTAATTTTAACAAGCGGCGACTAGAACTTACAGAACATCTAGCCAAAATTCAGTTTTTACTCTAACCGATTCGAGCGATTAGCGCCTAGAAAGAAATCCGGGCGTTTATTGGTACGATGAAAAGAAATGGTTTCGGATAGCAGTCCTAAATTGATAGGGATCGCGTAATGGGTGACAACCCACGATATCAGGTATACAAGTAGCCCTGATATCCTTGGTTGATCCTATCCGACTACATTTGGTCGAAACTTGGCTGCATTCAGAATTTTTTTTTATATTGACTGACTGCTATATCCCCAGATATCTAGCTAATATCCACGTATATCCAGCTAATGTTTTAACTGGCTAATATCCAATTATATCAAGCTAATGATTTTATCGTGATATCTGTCCGATACTTCACTTGGTCATTTTTTTATATCCGTTTGAAACGCCAATCGATATAGGGCTGATATCCTTGATATCCTAATATCCGGTATACTGATTTTCAGCCAGTTGACACCCCTTTCGGTCACCAATGAAAATACAACTAAAAACCGCAGTTAAATTTAAAATTAGACTTTCATATTTAAAGACGGCTAAAAACAAAAGCGAATCCTGTCACAGAAGTGTCATTTTCCACAACGAAAACCAATTATAACAGCAACCAGTGTTTGATTAGGGATTTGTGAGCAGGTGATCTGTAAGAGTTTGTAGGGGCGTTTGCCCCTAAACTGTGTAAGACAGCAAAAACTTTTTCATACACGACGTGAGCAAATCATAGCCGACTTTTTTTTTTGTTTAGAAAAGTTTTGGTACCCGATTTCATTTTCGGTTACCAGAGTTCACTTTTCTATCTCTTGTGTTCCACTCGGCTAATTAGAACGATTAATCATAGAGAGAGGGAATATCAGGCTTGGCGACGACAGGTTGGGTGTCCTGAGCCCACTGCTACTATCAGTGACGCAATTTCAAACACAAGAGGTAGAATAGACCGCCATTGAAACACAGTGAGTAATAGATTCAGCAGACCAAGAAAGAACCTGCCGGTAGTGTTAAACAGGAAATCGGTTAAACGAAAAAGCTTTATGTGGACGCAGTTTGATTAATCTTTTAGGAAACAAACAGGGTTTGATAAAGATTTGGCCAAAGCAGTAGAAGCCGGAAGGAGAGAAAGGGGTACTTTATGGTAGCCCTTAGTGAAGGGTATTGCGACACACGATTTGCTGGTTAAAGGGTTGAGCGCCCCCGTGGCGCCACCCCCGTGGTGACTCAACGCCCTATAGACACAGGTGTCCCCTCCCCTCCTCGATCTCTCCACTGCCCCCCCTCCCCTATTTTGACTGGAGAGGAGCGCGCAACACAACTGGACTGCAGTAGTATTCGCTGAGTCGAATTGCGGTGCGGACGGACGGCAGTGCCACAGAGGTTCAATCGTTGCACAGGACTTCTTTGAACACTGTCAAAATGGTGAGTAAATCTGAAATTTGAGAGGTCGAATCTTCTATCTCTTGTGTTTTACCTTTCGCTCAAAAGCCGAGCAGGGCGACAGCGAAGCACAAGGCACGAATAACTAACTTAACCTTTAACTCAAACTAATAGTCGAAAACCTTGACTTATGTCTCGGGGAGGAAGTGAGTCAATCTATGTGAGCTCAACCTCCGTGGTTGTACTATTTTTCTCACGATGTAATGAAAAATTCGAAAAGGATAAAACACCCGAGATAATAAAATCCACCATTGAAATTTACAGGAATAAGAGATGGAACAAATGAATAGTTTTGGTCCCTGATTAACCTGTAGCTTATGAATAAATAAGGCTTTAAATTCTTCCCTTCAAACTTTGAATTAGGTGTTTTTTACAACAAGTAAAGACGTTCTTGTCCATGAAAAATTCTCATTTTCAAAAAGCACGAAATCCTTACGGCGAGAAAAAGGACACTATGTGTGGAGCTCAGACCTAAGTTTTTGGGTTTATATTGTCCTTTTTTTGGTGAATATTTTGATTGAACAGAATAGATATTGAATATGTATTTGCTATACAGCCAATTTTTACAGCGATTAAGACATACTGATATTTTTTATTGATAGACCTTATTTCATTTGCAATTAAAAGCGTTTATGTCTATGCCAGATATACATATAAATACTGTGTATGAAATATAACGAACAAATATCAGGAATTGATTTTATGTAGGTCAACTAAGTTTGAAAAGCAGTTTTGGAACATATACTCCTTACGATGTTTGACAACTTTTTTAAGAGCAGCATTCTGAATCGTCAAAAAAAAAAACGCAATTTTGGAATCAAAAGCATTTGTCTTGACAAGAAGCCTACTCTCAGAATGAAAAATTCAACTTTGATGATACTTCAATTTTGAGATACTTCCACTTTTTTTTTTACGGATTTGAATATTTTTTTTAGAAGAGCGACAGCTGAATAAAAAAATGGCGCTTACAAAGCAGATTGAAGATGTAGTTAAAATATTTCGAGACGGGGAGAAGGCGGCTCAAGTTTTAAAAATATTTTTGTTTTTTTTATTAAAAACAAAGCGTGCAGAAGAGCCAAAAAAAAACGGATAACGAGCAACCGAATTGTACAGTACGACCGCCTTGTAGCGGCTCCACAAAAGCGTATCGGTAGGGCAGGAGGCACCTCAAAGCGGGCCGGCGCGGTGAACAGACCACAGAGTGCACATAGCAGGCACGCTCTTAAACACCCCACAATTAAGATGCCAATTAGTAAGTGCACAATTAAGCTGTGCACTTCAGCTGATTGCAAGTTCCACCCACCCCACGGATATATGATAGACATCTTACGGCTACATCAGATGAAATACTCGGGCAATTAAACTACATCATTCAACAAGGCTAAAATACCGGCATGTTCGATATAGCGATCTATAACTGACATAGGCAATATCTTGTGTTTGAATCAAAACTTTACGGCTGTTTTTCATTTCGAAAAATGAAACTTAGTTTCTTCATTCGATAGTGAAATCCACTCGTTTGAGGGTAAAAATTAACCAATCGATTAACAATTTGGTCCACTCAAAGCTTCTGCTTGGTAAATGTTGACTCAGAAAAAATACTATTAGAAGAAATCAGGAAAATGTGTGAATTTAGTTGCTTATGCGATATTGAGGAATGCTTGCCTAAAGATTTGCCAAGGAAAGATATTACGTCTGTTAGGTTAGATATTACACGATATTAACCTCAGTTAGGTGAACATAGCCACAGCAAAAATAAATCAGTAACGCTAGTTTAGGTCAGGTCTCCTTCTATTCTAGATGAAGTTATCAAATTGATAGTTAACAGCGTGCATCATTACCCGACGAAGAAAAATTAGCGGATGATTTATGAGTCAGAAAATATTTTTTGTCTCGAACAAGCGGGCTTTTTCTGTTTCACGGCGGGTCTGTGTACTTGTTCACTGCCTTCCTCAAATACCCATCGAGGCCCTGATTTCGTTCTGATCGGTTCCGAGATTTGAGAGCGTCGTCACGGTCCCCTAGAGACGGCAGGCAGACGCGCGTCAATTCCGCGCTCCGAACGCCACCCACGCGGAGCCGGCACGGTCTTCCAGATCACACCTGCACTCGGAAACCGAATAATTCCTCGGAACAATCAAGAGGAAGCTCTCAACTGTTCGTTAAAACAAGACAAGTCTTTAATTGCGATGACCGAATAAATCAAGAGAAAATCAGTACCGCACGGTGGTAATGATTTTGCTGCCTCAACAAACCGTTTTGTGAATATAGCCTCAGCAAACGGGAATTGTTGTGGTGAAGATTTCAATTGTTACAACAAAATAAATTGTCACCACAACAATAACAGTTGTCGCCGTAACAAGTGGAATCGTCAGCACAACTAGAATTTGCTGAGACGACGATCGGCCAACTCTCGCCGAAATGCTTCGCCTATAAAAGTCCTCCGCGATGCGCACCCGAGTTTAGTAACCGCGCCCAGAAGGTAGGCAACATGCTATGCTATCGACCTTCGAGTCAGGTCGGCTTGGGTCGGCTCGGCTCGGCCGTTCCTGGTGCGACCCGCTCTCGCCGTTACAAGTATCGAATTTAGATGACAGTGTCGTGATAAATTGTGCCTTCAAGCAACATCAAAAATTGCGGCTCAAATATTTTTAAGGGCCATACTCTTTTCTGGTGAAGATGGTAACTAGCGCGTGAGAAACGTGGAATACGGTGATAAATCAATGTATGACAAGCGCTTGTTGATATTTCACGTCCGCCTAGATATTTTCTTACGATCGCATCACGATGAAATGACCGAAAAATTTATTTTTTAATTTATTTAGTATAATTCCCCGCATTGAAAGTTATCGATCTTTTTTTTCGGTCACGCTAGTATCGGAAACGACCGAAATCGTCCCTAAACTTGCGTGTTGTAATGAAAAATTCAGTCGCCATTTCGCCTAAATCAAGAATACAGGATAGGCTTAAGCATTTAGAAAGAAAGATTTAAAGAAATATTTTTTTTTAAAGAAAAAAACATTTGCTTGATAATTTAAGAATGAATCTATCTCGCGATCTTAAAATAAATCTTTTAAATCTCTCCCTGAGCACAAATCAACAAATCAGTGTACTCATTCCATACCAATACGAAACTCTGCAAATTTCTGTAAGACGACAAGAATCCATCCTCAATTCTAATGCCTACTTGGAGTAATAAAAAGGTTGTTTTTTTCAGAAAAAAAAAAACGATTAAAATTTTGTTTAAAGCGCACAAATCATAACGATTTTTTTGTGTTTTTTTTTGTTTTTTGTTGTTTTTTTTCGTTTTTTCGTTTTTTTTTAAATGATTAAAATTTTGTTTTAGGCGCAAATTATTATCGTTTATAATTATAAATCACCATAATGCAAAAAATGTAAGCCCCAAAATCTAGCTAATCTTCACGTACAAGTATTTTTTCCAATCCAGAAATACCAATTCACAAGATTTCAAGCCCAAGAAATCTTGTTAATCTCTAAGTATGACATTGTCAAAGCACGGTGCAATCACAAAACCGTTACATGGTGCACAAACGTCGATTGTGTGAAAGGATAACAAGGGGCACGAGAATCGTGAAAAGACGCTCACAATAAGTGTGCGTGGAGAAGCGGTCGTCACTCAATCACAAAGCGATCGGTTATTTGACTCAAGTGTTCGGTCGCTTTGTCGCATCGGCCGCTTAAGCGGCGGAGGCCGGCGAGCTACCGGCGCGCCGGTGGCCTGCTAAGCGTTGCACGCCGCGGCGCCGATGGTGCGTCACGCTTAACGCTCCCTCCGCGCAGCTTTTGCCTCAAACAATTGACAGACGGAAATCCGGCGATTTGTCACGGGAGTGAACCTCTCATCTTCACAGATGTTTTATTTCTTCGATGGATGGCGACAAGCGACCTCCCGCCGCGAAAACGCGACCTTTCGGCTTATTTGTCGCTAACCGATCTGTACTTGCAAAGGATGACTTAATTTAAACGCTCCCTTAACGTTACCAATGATAAACTTTGTTAGTCGCGGTTTTTCCTATTCTATGGACGATAAAGTAACCTATCAAAACCTGACCAACCCTTTGGCTTACCTCAGCCTCAACCTTGCCTTTGCTGAATTAACCTAATCTAGCTTAACCTAACGTAAACTAACTTAACCTAACCTAGCTCAACTTAACCTAACCTAACTTCACCTAACCTAACTTGATCTAACCTAAATAAACCTAACCTAAGCTAACTTGACTTAACTTAACTTAACGTAAACCTATCTTACCCGAAACTTACCCTACTTTATTTAATAGCCTTTACCAAACCTGACTAGACATTAATCGCGAGTAAGAAATAATGCAGCCTCCTACATTCAATGTGGCTACAGAGCAATTCTCTTGGCACCTATTGCCCATAACGTCACATCGCTGCCATACTGGATTTTTTTCTTTTCTTTTTATAGCCAACGTTCCCCAACTCTTTCTCTCTCGTAGAAAAGTTCATTGCGTTTATTGTGCATAACCTCATTAATCACACATTTAAAAGCATTTCTGATGAAACCATTACAACCTGCAATTAGCAACGAGGGTGATTGTTAAGAGTACGAAACCGCTTTGTCGTTTAATGACTCTAATTTTCTTCCACGGCCCCAGTTCTCTTTAAATTTTCTCCAAGCTGACGAACACACGCCATTGTGTTGTCCGATTTCCCGACTCCCTCGGAACCCGCTGAACTTATTGACCGTTAAAGTTAACCTCGTTGGACAACCTTCTTCGGATTGCTCGGCTTGAGAGCTAACCGAAACACATACTACGCGCTAGTTTATCTTTGATAGTTCTCAAGTTGCCGCGGTTTTTGACTAATAAGTCGCGAAATCCGGCAACGTCACTTCTCTACGCAGAACCGCTTCGCAGTAAATTAAGTTCCACTTCGTGACTTCCCTGCAGCTGCAGAAGCTCTCTGCCTCACAATCTTAACGCTTCACAGTTACTAAATAATCCTAATTTGGATAAGTGACGGCGCAAAGGTGCACAAGGATCAAATCCGTGCTGTTTTCTATCAAAGGTAGACTAGTGCAAAAATCTGCGAGTTTCTGGGAAGGAGATGTAGAGACTTTGCTAGCACGAACGTAATTCAATAGATATACGCCTTGTACGTTGAAATACTTATTCTCATAGGGAATTCAACAACACTTCAACCACGTGCTTCAACTGACAAGAGAGCACCGTTTAAAGGAAGGATAGGTTAAGGTTAGGTTGGAGGTTGAGTCAGATGTTAAATTGGGAGTAGGTTAAGGTACACAGAAGAGCTTAGTGGCGTTAGGTTAGCGGTAAGTTAAGGTTAGGTTAATGAAGAGAGAGAGTACATTAAGTTAGAGGTTAGCCTGGAGACAACAGGCGAGAATTCAGATTAGAGGATGCTGGGTTGTATGGGGTTAATGGAAAAATCAAGGGAAAAAAATAAAAAAATAACTTACCGGCGGGCCACTTTGTAGATGAAGGCGCTGGAGTGATCTCTGATGAGTTTTCCGAAACGCTAACCTCGTACGTCTGCTACGCTCGCCATCAGACACTCTATAAACAAAAAGAACAATTATTTGAATTAACAACGCCCTCTGTTTGCTCAAAGCCAGGAGGGAAGGTTGTGCCCTCTAGCGGAAGAAAATCGAAATCATGAAGGCAGGCCACCTTCCCTTATCATATCATCAACGTACCAGGTTTTTTGAAAATTTGAATTAAAAAAAAGGAAAAGCAAAAAAGCTTGTCATGTTGTTTTTTTTCCCTTTTTGGAAACGGAATAACGAGAGGTTAAAATAAGCTAGGTTAGTCGGATGTCCTGTGCGTCGCTCCGCTATCCGTCCGCAATACCTCCCCTTCACGGTATAAAAGGTTTTGTTATACCAGCAAAATCGTTTGTTAAAATAGGGATAACAAAAATATTTTGCTACAACAACAAAATTTCAAGCTCTATCAACAAAACGTTTGGTTGCTGCAGCAAAATTTTGTGTTGCAGCAGCAAAATTTTGTGTTGCAGCAACAAAAAATTTATTTGTTGTCCCTAATTTTGTTGCCGTAACAAAACCATTTTTTTCCGTGTTGGCTTGGTGACGAGCACAAAATAAGAGGAAAGTCCAAACCATGAAAATTCAGTGTTGAACAAAGTTCGGCGTACGCACGTCAGAATCTCGCTAATAACGATCCAATTAAGGCGTTCATGAACACATTTTGGTAATTCAAGTACCGAAATTGGCGAGCGGTGAACAAAACGCGGCTCATCAATTAGACACACGCAACACTTGATTCTGCTTTGGCGCCAACCATCCCTCAACCACGACACCTACATAAGATGCACGAAGAGCAACTAGTTTAACAGTTTTTGCGAGGTTATTTCTGCAAACCAAATGCATCCTTCACTGTTTATTTGCGACGTTCAATTTCCCATGATGCTCAACCTTCTGCCATTTGAGCAGTGGAGCGGGGGTAAGGCATAAGGCACGTCGCATGACCTAACCTAGGTTAACATAACCTACGTTAACCTAACCTTGGTTAACCTAACCTACGTTAACCTAACCTAGGTTAACCTAACTTTGGCTAGCACAAACTAGGTTATACTACCGTAGGTTAACCCAACCTAGGTTAAAGTAACCTAATAGGTTAACAAAACCTTTGTCAGTCAACTGAATAAAGCTTATCGTAACCTTAACTCACGCGCTTCTGTATCGATAATTAATACTCATCAAGAAAACAGGTTGAACCAGAGTACAACACAAAGGTTGGAAATACAATTTTGAAAACTAAATAGTGAAATATAGACCTAAGCGAGTGATTTTCACTCGAACGGATAACCGAAAACTGAAGGCGAAGAAAAAACATTTATACTCCAAAAGCAGTCTCATTCAACTGCATATAAAATCAAATTGTGGCTCATAAATAATCACTCTTCGTGAAAAAAAAATTAAAGTGTAATACTTCTTGTATACTCTACGTTTTTTTCGTTTTGGTTTTGCGTTCCGCTGTTTCAAGTCCATTACTAACAATGTGTTCACGGCACAGTGCCTTTAAAGTGGGAATTAAGCGGGAGGTTCAAAAAGTCCGCTTTAAGCGGAAGAAGGTGCGTTGCTAGGCGAAGAAAGAAGCACTTGCAAATCGGTGCTGAAAGGTCACTCAACTAGTTTCACTTCCAGCTGATTGCTGATACGGAGAAACAAGGTCGCAGATGGGGGCGCAAATTCGTTAATTAGAGTAATTAATTTAGAGAAACAGATAATTACGGAGTGGAAGCTATGACATTCGGCCACCTTTGTTCCTATTCTTTAGTATCGCTCATAGTGTTAAAGTGGAAAAAAAGGTCTGAAAAAATGGGGAAAAAATAGAAAATGATCTGAGAACGTCTAACGTCTTAAAGATGCAAAGAGTCTTATTTTGTAAGATAAATTCAGAGTGTGTAGACATAATGCATGCGGAAAGGCCTCACCGGCCTGACGGCAAACCCTGTCATAACAATTTTTAACCCTCCTGCAATTCCGTTTTTATCAAAGAAGGATTGCATTCTAATTTCATTGCTTCTTGTAGGACAGGCCAGGAAGTCGCAACGGCGCGGAAGGAACGAAGTGCTTTCCGAGGAAAAGTAGGACGCTGATATGCCCCTCCTTGGCGCTCGAAAAAAATATGCAAATCTAACTGCCCTCATTCACGCACACACCGCAATATTTTTATGAAAACGGTTGTCTTGCCTTGTTGTCTTCCAAAAAAAAAATATTCACAAACTTTCAAAAACGGTAGTCCTTTCTAGATATCTTTCTATAAAAAAAAATTATAAAATTTAAAAAAAAACAAACGATGAATTTGAATAGTGGTATTTTCTAGCTCGTATTGAACTGATTGTCACTAAAACGAGAGGAGCGAGGAACAAGACACAGCCTAACTAGGTTAATCTTAACTATATTAACCTAACCTGGGTTAACCTGGCCTATATCCGCATTTTTAGGACGGTAATAGCGACAAGTTACAGAATGAATAAGCAAAAATTAGGAAACAAGAGATTTGGATATGACACATTGACTTACAGAATTTGTTCAGATATGGGGTTTATAAAACGCTGTCTGCCCAAAGAAACTACCCTCAAACTCAATTAAGTCTTCTGAAAATTCAAAGCTAAAAGGAGTGCAATATAAAGCTAACACTACTATATCTCACACTGACCTATGCCTATTGATACAGGTCTATATCTTAAAAACTAACTCAAATAATGCGTGTTTCTCTACGAACTAAAACGCGATGGAGGTCTATGTTAAACAAGCATTTCTTTTGTTCGTCTGTAGGATGGGCTGCTTGGCTCGCAGCCCCCAAAGAAATGGGGTTAACAGTGATTGAGTGGCAACATCAACGGCTTTGGCTTCTTTAACGGAAATGCGGGGATTAGTTCCGCATTCGCTGCCGCCTATTGGCTGCCGCTAATGACGCGAATGCCGCAAGTGTGTCTATATTTCGCGGCGGCACGCGACAATTGCTGCCTTCTCAATCATCAACTTGCTCGGCGCAATAACTCGGTCACCGCAGGAGAGCTATGAGATTCAATATTATCAGATTTTAACTGCATTCCTACCTAAAAAAAAAAAACTGATCCTAATTAGCTAAGCTGATGTAACCTTACGTTCCTTTCAAAGGTTTAGACTAGATTAATTTAGGTGAGGTCAGCCTGGGTTATGTTATATGCCTTGCATTCTTAGTTTACCCTATCAATCCTTAACGTAGACGTAGGCTGTCAAACCCTGTCTGAATACTGGCAAACTTAGTCGCTTGGGAAGCAGTATTTCCTCTAAAATAAGTGAAGGTTTTAAAATTAAATAACGGTACATCTCACAACCACAAGTTCGACTTTCTAAGACCTACATTCCTACCCGAACTTACTCAAGAACATACGTGTTGAGTGATGTGCCTAAGTCAAGCACTGTTCGCGTGCTCCTGCGTATAACACCTACCCCATCTCGATATTCTCGATATGAATACACCTCAATTTTCAGCCCCACGATAAATGACCTGCAGGTGCAAGAGCAATAACCTACCCACACAGAATAGCCGTCAAAGGCACCTGGTAAAACGCTAACAAGACAAGACGCCCCAGACGGAACACAAAGGATAGCTGGAAGGATAACCCGCTCGCAAAGGCCCGCCGTTTACCAAAGCAAATATGTGATTAATGCCCAGGCTTTGTTTCCGTGATACGGAACGAAAATCAGCCCGCTTCTAGGCTGACAATCTTGCATGTCAAAAGTTAGACACGTCGGGGATAGACTTCGATTCGGGTTCAATAGCCGGCAATATTTCGTAAGGTCGCTGTCCAGCACACGCTAAAATTTCACTGAGTCAGTGAAATTTTACTGATTATCCTATGATCACCGTGCCGCAAGTTATTCGATGTATTACTACTGGTACTTCTACTTTTCAGTGATACTGTTAAGTGATACTGAAAATCGATGTAATTACGCTCGTTTCAAAAACGAAGTGGCTATTCGCACGCCAGCCCCATATAAAATGTGTTGGGTTGGTTTGCGTGCGTTTAAGTCACCTCCCATTTAAAATGCAATAAGTTGGTTTAAGTGCGTTCAAGTCTCTATATATTTGCAATGGCTTGTGAATAGCCACGACCTTTCAGAAATTATTACTGTTTTCCAGTAAAATTCAACTAACTTTCAGTGAAATTTCTTTGATTTTAAGTAAAATTTCGCCGATTTTCAATGACACTTTACTGAATTTCCGGTTACAGGTTATGTTAGGTTAGGTTGAGTCAGGTTAGGTAAGGTTGAGTATCTTGTGTCTCGCTCCGCAGCCGCTTTGCGTGGCTTGGTAACGTCAGAACAAAAGAGGTAGAAAATGCAGCAACTTTTAAATTGAGACTATGGATATCATTTTTCAGGGAGTAATGAGGTGTTTGTGGTCGTGTTTCAGAGGGAATGCATCAGCGTGCACATCGGGCAGGCGGGCGTGCAGATAGGAAACGCGTGCTGGGAGCTGTACTGCCTGGAGCATGGCATCCAGCCCGACGGCCAGATGCCCTCCGACAAAACTCTCGGCGGGGGCGACGACTCCTTCAACACCTTCTTCAGCGAGACGGGCGCCGGCAAGCACGTGCCCAGGGCGGTCTTCGTCGACCTGGAGCCCACTGTTGTAGGTCAGTCCTAATAGCGTTTAAATTTATCTTCCAGTTTTAAAAGGGAATTTTTTAAGCATTAAATTGACACAATTTGTAAAGAGTCCGTGGGGGTTTTAAATGATTTCGCAGAGACGGGACTAAAAAAAGTATCATCCAATCGAACCCCACCCAGCAATGCCGTTCGGAAACAGAAAAAAATGCTTTAGAGGATCTTTTCAGTCCAGTATTGTCACAATTTAAAAAATATCACCCCTCTGTAAACCTGAAATTTAATAATTTAGGCATTTTTCAAAGCTTTAAATTTAGTATTTTAATGGAAAAAATCTTTCCAATTTCTCTTGAGCTAAATTTGAATCCAAACACTTTGGGCTGTCATGGGTTAAAAAAGGTTTTGCTATTGACCCGACATGCACTAATATAGGGAGACTTGAACGCACCTAACCAACCTAATGCATTTTAAATGGGAAGTGACTTGAACGCACGAATCCCAAATATATTTTAAATGGGGCACAAGGGTCGATAGACACTCCCTAAAGAAGAAAAATAACCTTCAACAATGATCTTTTTTTGGGTGTTGGCAGACGAGGTGCGCACGGGCACGTACCGGCAGCTGTTCCACCCGGAGCAACTGATCACCGGCAAGGAGGATGCCGCTAACAACTACGCCCGCGGCCACTACACCATCGGCAAGGAGATCGTCGACGTGGTCCTGGACCGGATCCGGAAGCTAAGCGACCAGTGCACCGGCCTGCAGGGCTTCCTCATCTTCCACTCCTTCGGTGGCGGCACCGGATCCGGGTTCACCTCCCTCCTCATGGAGAGGCTCTCGGTTGACTTCGGCAAGAAGAGTAAACTCGAGTTCTCCATCTACCCTGCGCCCCAGGTCAGCCCAAACCATTTGACTGATCGAAAACTCTTTCCAGAAACTCGACTGAGGTAAAGCCCTGTATAGTTAAAGAAACGCTAATGCATCCATGAACGCATGAGGAAAAATGGCCGCTATACATGGGCGGCATAGGGGCGGCCGACATTTTTCCTCGTCAAGCGAATATGGCTGTCTCTCTTGCGCACACAGCGATTCGTATCTTCCATCTCTTTCCCTCACGACCAATCACAGCGCTCAACATCGTCGCGTCTCTTTAACTAACACAGGCCTTTAGACTGAGGGTGTCAGTAGATTACCTAGGTTACAATGAGCACACCTACGTCAGCACTTTTTTTGCTGACTCAGCACATTCCAGGGGGGGGGGTTGTTTACCAAAACTGGGCGCAGGTGTGAGCGTGGGAAAATTCCT
>Ga0058701_10001512_pt1 | contig 16653 bp, 7 predicted proteins | sample AgamicOrMae_FD_97039 | JGI IMG/M metagenome (GOLD analysis project Ga0058701, IMG submission 97039) | Agave microbial communities from Guanajuato, Mexico - Or.Ma.e | ecosystem: Host-associated > Plants > Phyllosphere > Phylloplane/Leaf | place: Guanajuato, Mexico | collected 2012-06-04
CTAAAATTTTGAATACATCTTCATTTTTTTCATTTTTTTGTTCATTTTTTGTCATTGCTTTTCCCCACTCTTTTTCATGTTTTTTTTTCATTTTTTGTTTTTCTTTAGTGCTCTTTTTTGCTCACTGTTTTCCTCATTTCAACCAATTAAAAAAAAAATTTTTTACTGGATTTTTAAAAGCTTTAAGAATTGTATCTATATTATTTTAAGTAAACTAAAATTTCTCTCCAAATCGATTACGTGTTAGGGATCATCCATATGCCACGCGAACTTCAATCCATATTACGATAGAGAAGGTAACTCGTTCACGCATAGTCCTGAAAAAGTGGATCGTTAAGCGCATATAAATTAAACGTTTCCCATCTAATTGGTTACGTGATAAGTAGAAATTTAGGAGAAAACTCGCACGATTCCTGGTCAATCAGTGTTACGAAGATGAGAAGTAAGTGTGCGATTTCCTGCTTGATTTGAACGTCGAATTTCTCATAAGAAGGAAGCAATGATTTATATCTAATGTCCGAAATTCCTGAGGCTATCTAAAAGGCGTGAAACCGCAGTGGCGCCCTCTAAGGAAGCACTTGAAATCTCGCCTTGCACCACAAGTTCACTTCCCATAAATGAAATGGTGTCACCTGTTGGAGAGTTTCTACCACATTGCACAGAACTCCTCCAGCTCTACGCCGTAACAAGATTCCCATCATGGCTGATTTCGAATTGCTTAAAACACTTTCGCTTTTTTTCCTCGTAGATTGAAGAATCATCGTTGATATTCAAATCATTAAAAATTTAACATTTTCGCCAAAAAATCGAAATAGCAAAGTTAAAATTCTCACATTTAGAAAATTAGTTTGAAATTAAGAAACAGAATTTAGAGCGCTACAAGCGGACTACAGTTTTGAGCACACCGTTATTTCCGGGTTTTTCAGAGCAGCGCATTTGCGATGCCTTTCCATTCTACTTCGTGAGCTGCTTGAAAGAATACAGATAAATGAGTCAGGGACAATTTTCCTGTTGATTGGGTGTCTGACACACAAAACATTAGCGGCTGACCCGCGGAGCGTATACTATGAATCAGCTTTCAACAGATTAAACCAATTACGCCGTCACTCAATCTAGAATAGACTTTCCTTCTTACTGAACACCTTGCATCGATACTTGTGCATCAAGAGGTTTCCCTCTGCTAATTTTGTAACATAATTTCCACTTTAAAGTGGACGTAGTGCATGGCTCGCCGACCTCGATGACCAATTGGTCACTGAGGTCGGCGAGCCATGCACACACGAGAAAGACCCGCTCTGTTCCATCTTGAGTAACCTGTTGAGCTTCTACATCTCATCGCTCATACGGTGTTTCCAAGCATAAAAAAAATAATACTATAACAGTTTTGGGGGTTGAAATACATTAGTTGCCACAGTTTGAACCCCCAGAGTCTTTTTTTTAACCCATAACAGCCCAAAGTATTGGAGTAAAATTTAGCTTAAGAGAAATTAGAAGGATTTCTTCCACTAAAATACGCAATTTTTAAGCTTTGGAAAATGCCAAAATTATAAAATTTCAGGTTTTCAGAGGAGTGATATTTTTTAAATTGTGACAATGCAGAACTAAAAAGATCCTCTAAAATAAATTTTTCTGTTTCCGAACGGGGCGGTAGTGGGTTAATTCAGATATGTCGAACATCGGGAAACGATTCGAAATATTCACCCCTGCACGTTGAAGTCTATGAGATTATCAGACTTATAGGGAAATTGCGGTGAAGACATCAAACCCCCAAAGGATCAAATTTTGTGAGGTTTCAACTGCCGTCTGTCGTTCGTCCAAGCTTAAAGAGACCGTCTGAACATGAAAAGGCTCTTTGTTCTGGGCTACTGGAGATGATTTGTGAAGGGCGGTGCCCGTTCCGGTTTCCGATCAGCTTTTGTTTTTGTAGAAGAATTTATCTCAGCCGACAAATCACCGCTAATTTTTCATCTTTTTGTCAAGGGTCATAAATTGGGAACCCTAGACTCCAGATTTGTTTTTTAACGTCATTCTTTAGGGTATTTTGATCGAAGAAGAAAATGCTATAAAAAATTGTCACCGGTTCAGGAAAAAATATGCAATTGTCACTTTATCAAAATATTGAAATTTTATAAGGCAGTTGTAAGTTGACGATTTTCACTTTGTTTCTTTCTAAATGAGGAACTCTCTAGTCTTGAGTCATGAGAGTAGGGTGCCCTACTCTCATGCTTGAGTATAATTTCTCAGAAGTATGATTCCGTGATTCGCAAATAGGCCCATGTCAATACCATGAAAAACCGAATTTTGAATTGCGTTCAAATCTTTGATTAGCAAAATACTGGAAACACGGAAAATATTGGAAACAAATCAACTTCATTAATAATAGCGGGAAAGTCTTTTTGTAGCAAACCCTATTAGTCGGAAAAGCTGTTTCCTGGAAGAGGAATTCTTTGTTAAAGCGAACTGATGATAAAACAAGCGGAAGGCATTGTTTTAGCCAGTATTAAAATATTTAGTGAAAACGAGTAAATTATTTGCCTTATCGTGGAAACTTATCGTTCGAAAAGCTATTTCTTAAAGAATATCGGAAATTTTTCTCTTTGTAAAATTTATGTCTTAGAAAAAATTAGAAAAGCTATTTCGAGGAGAGAGTGTTGGGGGGGGGGGTAAGCTATTTGCTTATAAAATATTGAAGAAGCGATTCGATTGGAAAACTATTCGTATAAAGTAATAAGTTGGAGATTGAGTAAATATCCATGTGATACAATACACAAAGAAAAATAGTGCAATTTTAGGAAAAAATAAATCTACGGAAAAGCAAATTTTTATGGAATTAAAATTAGTCGCGTGTAAGTAACTAGATAGGGATACTTAAACCGCGCGGAAAGCTATTCGTCGAAAAAGCTTGTGGGTGTTTGTCCGAGAAGCGCACCACTTTCTCCGGAGCGTGCAATGTAGTGACACGCTGGACTTTGCATACGTATTTATCAAACTTGAGTTACACGTTGCACATGCCAACCCTTCCCACTGCGCTTGTGAAAATGGCTTTTGCAGATTCGGTCAGTGGCTGCTGCCTAAGTTATGCTTACTGTACGCAAACTGATCGGTTCACTTCTGCACCTGTTAAATAACTTTTCCGGGTTGGGATTAGAAATGCGGCGTCAGGAAACTCGATATTTTCTTCCTCGACTCCAAATGCCTTCCGTCAAGTAGTTTAAATATTTGTGCTGATGAATGCCGTAAGCAAACATCTCTGGTTTGGAACACCGTAGGAATGCCCCTTAGGAAGGCAGTTTCAAGATGTCGTTTTAGGGGAGGTACTCTTTAGATAGGACGTTTTGAACCATTAATGCCCCTGTAGCTCTTGGAAGGAACGCCCCGATGGAATGCCCCTTAAAAAGACCATCTCTGCAATAATAACACCCCATCAAAGGGGCATTCTTTACGGAACATTTCTTCAAGGAGAACCCCTTCATGAAACGTCCCTCACAAATCACCCCTGTAAAAAGGAACGTATTTTCACGGAATGTCCCTTTAAGGAACACCTTTGTAATGAAGGTCCCTTGTAGGAACACCACCTCAAGTGACGCACTTTAAAGGGCATGTTCCTCCCCGACGTCGAATCACCCTAAAAAAGTCATCAATGCTTGAAATACTTTTAAGATCAGTCACAACTACGACGTCTTCAACTGTTATCCAATTTTTCGGGAGAACACACTTAAATTAAGTGTTAATTGCCTGGAACCGCTTTGCGGAGAGCTCCTCGCTGGAATTTCGGCTGCTAACCGCAATTATACGCTCGCTCTAAGCTCGGCGTTTTGCCATTATGGTAGCGAAAACTGCGCTGCCTATGAATTTAGTCACATATTACGAAACGCTCTCTGCAGGTGAAAATATTGACAGTGTAAATTTGCTCAGCTTAGTTCCCTGAGGAAACGCCGAGTCGGTTTGGCGCAGCGTGGCGCAGCGCTATGCGCGGAGGTGGGCAATATGGCGCGATTGGCATGCTCTCGAGGACGACTAACTGATTCGCGTTTGTTATAATTTGTCTTTAATAGAGTTATTCCGGTTATTGCGAGTGATCTAGGCTCATATTACTCGTCCGCTGACAGTTGTAAGTTCGTATGCCTTACAAGTTCGTGTAAATTTGGCTTGTAAGGCAAATGTCGTCGTGGCTTGTATAAGTTCGTATAAGTGTTTTTTTTATGGGTCAAAAACGAAGATGTAAGGAAATGAAACACAGGAAGGGGAAGAACTTTTTTTCGTAACTTTGCACTGCGTTAACGCAAAATTTTATGTTGTTCGGAACTGTGAATTACAAATATTAAAGATTTTATACTTTCCTACATCTTCGATAACCACCCGAACAGAATCTAACGTTGTTCTTAGGCATTTATAAGCAGAAACTTTCTCCCACAGAAATTATTTCTGATCCCAATTTTTTTTCTCTTGATATGGTAACAAAACATCTTTTTTCCACAGGATTTTTTTCCTTGCAACAATAAGGTATTGTTTCATACTGCAAGGAAAAAAAATCTTGCGACAAGAAAAAAAGTCTTGCGGTATGAAAAGCATTGTTTTGTCATTATAAATCAAGAAAAAAATTCTTGGCGCTATAGAAATCATTTCTGTGGTCTAACTACCCTAAAACTGGACCAATTTTTATACAACCTATAGCAGTTTTCTAAACCTGCAAATAGCCGTTCAAATTCGAATCTATACAGTTTCCAAAAACTGAGAGTAGTCTTTGACCGACATAAATGATTTTTCGCGGGAAGGGGGGTGTCAGAAACTCGCGGTTCAGGAGAAAACTCCATTCTTTAAAATCAATTAGTCCAGCGGCTGTCTTCATCACGAGCCGGCCTATTGTCCGACTTAAAGTTTGAACAAAACAGGCAGCTATCGCTAATAAACGGCAGCGTAACGTCGTATGATCGTGTCTTTGCTTGAAAAGCGGCGGCCGCGCTCCCCGCTCCGACTTGAGACAATGCTAACGGTCTTAAGACAATCCTAATGAAGCACACCGTTTCAGCTGCATTGCATAGGCTGGCGTGGCTCATTTTTGTGCGTTTTACGAGCTGCACGAGTGGGCAGCTCAACCGCCTTTGCCCGGCAAATTTTTCATACCGGCAAAAAAGGATCCTATCGGCTGTCGTTTTGTCGCTGTGACCTGCTCGCTTCGCCCGTTATTTTGATCCGCTGTCTTTAGGCGACCTCAAAAATCGTGCGTCTGTTTAAAAAATTCCACAACTTTTGACCGAGGATGAACTATTAATGATATAATTTGTTCGTTTCCCTTCAAGTCTTAAAAAATGAGAAATTTGAAAGTCGATTGAAAGCAAAAATTTCATTTTTTTTTTTAAACTGAAACTTCAATTTTTGTAGTTTTAGAACTCTATTTTGGAAGCTTGAGGTAATTGTTTCTGGCTGACGAGTTTTGTAAGCTCTCCCTAACGAGATGATGAATACATAATGTCCTGTTTTGTTCCCTCCCACCCTTTTTTTTAACCTTGTCAGTCAAGCATTTATTGTGTGCGAATATTGTTCTTGCCGAAGCATGAATCTTGCTCATCATGTATAACGTCCGATTTCAAGGAATTCAGGTTGGGTTTTAGGGATTTCATCGATTTAAAGTTATGGATTTCGGGCCAGATTTGAGGGATTTCATGTCAAATTTCAAGGATTTCGGGGATTTTACGTCGGATTTCAAGGGTTTCAAGCCGAATTTCAGAGATTTTTGGTCAACCTTCACGGATTTCAGGGATTCCAGGAATTTTCAGGCTGGATTTCAAGGATTTTAGGTCGGATTTCAGGACATTTGTACACAGGATTTCAGAATTAGTCGGCTCCTCGGGCAATACCGCCTAAAACGGGTGTGCCTTCACCCAAACGTACCTTGTTCCCACTTCCCCATTGATATTATTTTTGGTTCCAACTCCCCGAGTAACTGATTCATTCTACAGAGAACAGCTCGCTGCAAGAACTCCTCGTAGAGTGAACAGCCACGAAGAACCTCTTCGTGACTTCTGTACGCAAAATCACTTCCCAAAAGATAAACCGGGCAATTTTCGTGATTACCAAACCTTCTTCGTCCATCCCACTCTTTCTTCGTCTTGCCCTTGTCCCTCGCCCGGAAGATTCGACGCCGGCGTCGCCGCCGCCGCAGCTGCCCCGCAGAAAGTAGCTCAGCCGGTCGCCGCTAGCTCTGTCTCTCTCTGACCAAGTTGGTGCTGCAGAATCAAATGGGACCCGGCGGCCGGCTTTCGGAGCGCCGTGAGCCGAGCGGCGAGAGGCGAGCAGGTGCGTTAGTAGCATTCTGGCCGCCGAACGGAGAGGTGTAGTGAGAGCTCGCCGCGTTGTGCCTTGAAATGTGTTGTGATGTGCGTGTGTTGTGGTGTTAAGTGCTCTTTTGCGACGGGATTATCTCTATTTGGAGCCTGAATAGGTGAGCCTTTTTATTCTTTTTTCAGAAAAAAATCCTATCACGCGGTTGGCCTTTCATTTTAGGTCAAATTTCCGTTCCGATAGTAATATTTGAAAGTGGGTTGAGAACATCCCGTGGACCGAGATTTAGTCGGGAAGATTGGTTTCGCATTGGGCGCCTTAACACACCTAATGCATTTTAAATGGGATGTGACTTGAACGCACGGAACCCAACCTAATACATTTCAAATGGGGCAGTGGGGTCAATAGACACTCCAAATAAATAAGTAAAAAAATAATGAACCTCTTACTCATAGTTATCAGTGGATCGTATTTTATTATATAGGCATCATCGTAAAGTGTAGTGGATTCCCTCTTTACTGCGGATTCTCTTATATATCCTTTTCTCAGGCAATTTTCTTGTCGTATTTTTTTCACCTATACTTTTGAATTGAAACTCCCTCTTATATTGAATTCCTTTTTATTGTGAATTCACTAATACTATGAATGTTTGTCCGCGTGATATATTTGTCGAGCCCCTCGCATTCAGAATTCATTTTCTAATCCCGAAATCACTATTGAATTCCCGCCATATTTTCACCCTGTAAGCAGACAATATCAGAAATTGTAATTTAGGCTAAACGTTCTCATCCTGTTAAGTTTCGCCATCAGAATCGTATTGCGACAATTAAACTAAAGGTTAACGTTGCGTGTTTTGATTATGGGTCGGTCCGCCCATATGGGCTAATGGGTTTAGGGTCACAACTCGTTTCCAGTCAGGTGTTCGAAATGGGGCAAGGATATCAATAATTCAAACCTGACAATAAACTTTGACAAGAACCGGTCCCATCTAACAGTCTTTCTGACCTGCTCAAAATTTTGCTCCGTCTGACAGTGTTATGATAACAAGGTAATTGGAAATTCAGGACATTAAAACAGCTACCGATTATGTAAAACGTCAAGACCCTAGAAATCTTCATTTCATATTCTTTAAACCATATCCATCACCATAAATGATTTTTTCCCTTCTCCTTCTTTACTGGTCATGGTGAAAATATTTTTGAATATTTGAAAGCGCTTTTATGTTAATAAAATTTTGGAGAGGAATGTTTTCATTTAATTTCTAATGGCATAATTAAAATGTTTAATGAAGTTAGGACCGCGAACAGGGGTAGGGAATTTTTGCCGTTGTTCGACTTTGATGAAATTATTCTCAAACGCTGCCTTTTAGTGCTGATTCTCAAAAGTCCGTTTGTAGAGTTAATGAGCTTATTTGATTGGACGTAAGTAGCATCGCACTCGAATGAAAGGGCAAGAGGGGAGTGGATAAAGGGATCACCCTTGTGTACGGCGATTGTCACCGCAGGTGACAAGCACTGCATCAACACTTATAAACTCGACATTAAGCGTTTCATACTAATTCTATCAAATCCGACCAAAATTCGTAATTTCACTTAGGCATATTATTTGAGGACTAACTCATAAAATAATGCTATACTATACCGTATGTGCAACAAAATCGATTCCATTTAAATACGAAAACTCTACGTACCTTGCATGAATCCCAAACCTAGGATTTAAATTAATTGTCTCAAATAGGATTGTTAATTACAACTTAAGTAAAGAGCGTTATTACTAATGAGACAGCAAAGTGAGCATGACGCCCACAACGGGGCGAGATAATCTGGCGTTGAACACTCTTTGAGATCTAGAATGATAAAATCTGCATCATTCATTCGTTACCCTTGATTAAGTTAAGAGGCGAACGTAGTAAATAGACCGCCGCGACAAGAGTTTAATTAGAAACAATGATGCCTTTGTTTTTAAAGTACGAAGAACCTTAGGGAAAGGATCGTGGTCTGGGTGCTGTGCCCCTTAACTAATTGCCTTTGGAAGTAACTCTTTTAGACGCCAAAAAATGCAAAGAGTGAAACTTGAACAAGACTCCCTTGCTCTTTTCTATGTGGCCTTTATAAAAAAATGGCAGAGTAGAGCAACATTTTTTGGTCAAAACCAATATTTCTTTTAGTGATGGACGCCAAAAAGTGTAAAATGAGTAACTTTATCAACATTTTTATTTTGGTGATATCGTAAATTTAGCTCATAGTCTATATAAATTTTTAATCGAAGGGTGACTTGTTTGACATTTTTATTTTTTTTTACTCCGATTACTGTCCAATGATACCTGGCTAATAACCAAGTATATCCAGCAGATATTCTGCTGAAATCTGATAGATATTTCATAATGAAATTGGGTCAATTTTTCGTAATATCCGTTTTATACACCTCTGATATCCGGCTGATACCCTTGATATCCTGATATCTGGTGTACAAGATTTTTAAGGGTTTACCCTTTGGTTAAAGATGTCTGTGAATATACATATAACTACTTTTTCTCTGATGCAACTGTTTCGTTGCAATTTCGGCGACAATCACAATTAATTATTCGTTGCCAATTAGTTGGCACCGCAGACGAATAATTTGTATTTAAGTCGATTTGTTCCTGCGTAAGATAATCGCTGGTCTAGACTCTCTTTTTCGGACGAAATGAAGCTATAAAGATCCCTTTTATTGGGTTGATTTAATAGCTGATCTGTTAAAATTTTATCGAGTATCTCTAAAAAGTTGGGTTTTTATAGATGATTTAAGTTTCACCGGTTTGCGAATATTCCGTTCGGCTTTTAACAGATTTGGAATTTACTGGGAAGTTGAAAACTTGTTGTGTCCCAGTTCCGAAGTTTCCCCGTCGTAAAAGAAATATAAAAATAAACGCCCAAACATACTTCAAAGTTTTGAATGGATGTTTCCGGAGGGACCAACCCACCTTCCACAAGAAATACAACATCTATAAAATTCCATTCTGGGCCTGTTAATTCTCGTTCAAGCGGTTTTGAACCTTCCTTACGCAAATGTGTTGTTTATTAACTAAATTTAGAGGTTATTTTTAATCTTATTAATAAATGAGCGTTGGTCTCTTTTGAAAATGACAATAAGTACAAATTTTAAGCCAAATTTTTAAGCGTATTTTTCAGAAATTTTCCAAAATATTGACAAAAAAATCCGTTTTGCAATATCGGTATTTCTTTAAAAAATCGTGTTTTTGGTTGATTTTTAGGGAAGGTAATGAGCCTAATACTGTAGAAATAAACGCGTGCTTGCCGAGCGATCTCATTGTATTTAAAATCTTATCAAAGTATAAATCATGTTATATTTGCACAGAAGCAAAAGGCACATTAGTCGTAACGAGATTAATTGGCGGCAAATGAAGGGGTCAAAATGAGTTGAAGCTGCTTGTGGCGTGTCGAAGAGACATTCTCCACCCCCACCTCCCCACCCACCACCCTTAGGAATTCGCAGTTTCCTTTGATACAATTTGAGGACTCGCCGAAAGTTTTTTCAAACGGAAGTCATGATTCACTCGTTTTTTTTTCGCGAAAAAAATCTCTATCGCGTTCCTGTTCAAACAGACTGTTACCCTGTCAGAGTGACCTGGATCACTATGAATTATGGCTTTTAAGCCCAAAATGCGTGAAATCAGGTGAATAGTAAGTTTGCGGAAGTTATGCAAGAGTACTGAGCGATGCGCGGCATAGCAATCAGGTACGAGGTGTCAAACGTACTGTACCTACTTCCGGGTTTATTTAAGACGAGTTGAATTTAGAAATTTACGGTGGAAACTATTTAAGGCTACATTTTAATTTAAAAAAATATTTTTAAAACTTTTTGATTGTGAAAATTTAGTATCGGCAAATATTTTAATAGGGTAAAAGGTAGTGGTAGGGTTCCGACTCGAAAGCTTTCTCAGCTCATTCTGCGAAAATCGCATTTTACTTTGGGATTTTCGTGGCGTTCGTCAAACTTTGAAGCAACCGGCAACATTTTTATTATTTTTTAGTATCCCTCGATGATTTTCAATCGTAACTTGAAAATTCAAATAAAAAAATGGTCCAAAAATCGAAAAAAAGCAACGGGTACACCTAGCTTTATTTCGATTTTTGGCTCATTTTTTTAAATTTGAATTTTCAAGTTATTACGATTGAAAATCATCGAGGGATACTAAAAAAGGATAAAACCGTTGTCGATTGCTTCATAATTTGATTGATCGCCACGAAAATGTAATGGAAAACACGATTTTCGCCGAATGAGCTGAGCAAAGCTTTCGTGTCGTAACCCTGCCATCTTCCAAGATGAACATTTTGAATCATATTTGATTGTAATTGGCCAAATTTATCACGATATCCGTTTAATTAATTTGAACTACTTTATCATGATATCCGTTTAATATATCACTGATATCCGGCTGATATTCTTGATATCCGATATCGGGTGTACAGATTTTCAGCAAATGAACATTACCTACCCGTTGGTAAAAGGGTAGGTTTTGTAAGTGTGAAATTTTATTTCAGAAAAGTGATGTGCGATTTTTTTTCTCAAACGGCAAAATTTTGTCAAAAAAATAAAATAAAAAAATCATCCTTTTTTTTTGAAAATTTAGTTGTAAAAATTTTGATTTGGCAAACGTCCTGTACTGTCCGAATTCGCACTTGTTCTTTGAATTAAAACTTAAATTATCTAAAATGACAAAAGAAACCAGGAGGAAAAAAATACGGAAACTTTAATCGGTGGGACTTAAGAATTCGTCAAGGTACCCCTACATATACCGTTTCTTTCTTCTTTTTTTTGTTTCTTTCTTTTTTAAAAAAAAAAATATCATAGTTTTTGACAGTGCTTCTCATGCGCCGGTGTTATTAATACTGGTTAAAGGATGGAATCCAGTCTCCCGATTGGCTTGAAATCGGCTGTTTGTGGCTTGTGATTCGTCATCGAAGCTACCGGCTTTCTGAGTACCGGTTTGATGAAACTGGGACAATCGCTGACTGAAGATATATTCACGTATCAAGAGCTCAGCTCCTTGCAATAACAAGATTAAGCGATCTCATTCAGCGCCGACACTTTTTCGATCCGCTCTTTTGAATTCGTCGCTGCATATTTTCTTGGATACTCTCCAATATTACTGCTTGTTTTCAAACAACTTGAGTGCCATGCGTGGCATTCAAACGACACTCGGGAATTAAAACGCGGGTACTTGTGTCTTCGTCGCTCCAACGTAAATGTGTCATCTTTTTCCGACATTAATAAGGGAAAGTCCTACTTGCATGCGGTAGCACCAACGTATCTAATTTCAGCGAGAGCACATCTCGGCTATGAATAAGCTAGGTATAAGGTTGACTTTTTAAACGTAGACGTGGCTTGATTTTCCAGCTCGAGCTAGTAGTGCAGAACACTAAATTTCCCTAGAAACTAGTAACATTAGAAAACAGTTTTTTGTTAGATCTCGTCAGATTTCCTCCAATGGAGACTTAAACGCACATTGTTTGAAAAGTGGGAAACGTCTTTATTAACCCATAACAGCTCAAAGTTTTTGGAGTGAAATTTAGCTTAAGAGAAATCGGACGGATTTTTTTCCATTAAAATACGAAATTTTAAGCTTTGAAAAATGCCTAAATTATTAAATTTCAATTTTCCAGAGGGTGATATTTTTCAAATTGTGACAATACTAAATATAAAGGATCGTCTTAAATATTTTTTCCTGTTTCCGAACGGCACCGCTGGGCGGTAGTACGTTAACAATACGTTTTGTCGAGGCAAAAAAAGTCTTTCCTCCGTGTAGACTAATACAACGACGAAAGAAAAATTGCAAGATGTAGAAACTATGAAAATCGAAAACTCCAAGTTTTCCAATTATCGTGTAGACCTATAAAGTCCCACCCAAACAGTTCTTGACGCTCAGCAACCCCTTAAACTAACACCCTCGAAAATTCGGTAATGTCTGAACAATGAGGGAGCCACCAGCATAACTTTTTCAAGTCCATAAGGGTTTTCATTCATTGATGTTAGCAAGCTAAATATACATTTCTAGGAACAAATATTTACGGGAGAACGAGATTGTTTGAAATGAAGCGGGTCGAGAACCCTGATTGTGAGCTCAAGCCGCAATGTTCGTTCGCACGTATCGATGGATGATGTGTTTCAGGCCTGGCTAATAGCAAGGGAAGGCTCGGGAGCCGTGTGGAGGAGGGGTAGGGGATCTCGCACTGTTGCCAACATCGCCACCTTCATTAAGGGTTCCAATTTCGAGACGTTGTTGCCGCAACCTTCCGCCGAAAGGCGAAGTCGATTCGTCGAAACTTAGAGTTAACTGCTCTTAAGTTGATATGTCCAGGCACTTTTTCAACGGCCGCTTCGTGGGCCAATCAAAACAGAACATGCAGCGCGTCTAGGTTATGTAACCTAAAAGTGCCTTGTGCGTCGCTCCGCTGTCACAAAGCTTGATGAAGCTTCTTGTAATTGCTTATTTTATCGAAGGCAGAAGTCAGCCGCTGACTGGAGTTAAGGGGCATCAAGCTAGGCGATCGTTGGGCTAGCTAAGGTTAAGTGTCTCGTACCTCGCTCCGCTGTAGGTTTACTCGGCTAGTTGACGAGAGGTACCTGCAACACTTACTACACTGTGAAAAAAAAACACCCGTTTCGGGGAATTACGCCTGCTTAGGGTGATTTGGGACGGATGTAAACCTTAAACGGGGGTAGTACGTATTTAAGTAATTTTTCAACATAGACCTATGTTCAGGGACATCAATGGAAAGCTCTCACCAAGATCTTTTGAATGATATGGCTGAACATGGGCCTATCTTGAAAAATAACCAAAATTGGTACAAGCCCTGTTTTAGTTTCACACCCAAAACAGGTATAGAACTCCCTCAAACAGGTGTTTCGTTTTTTCTGTGTAGAGCGACTCCATAACTTTCAAAGTTGACATAGTGCCAAATTATTTTGATATAATCGCAGATGTGGTTCGCATATGCCATACCTTCAAAGCACAGGTATACACTGCATGCATATATCAGTGTATCTCTGTTTTGAGGGTCAGTTAGGCATTAAATATTGATACATGCATCAATATGTAAAATTAGATTGAGATTACAAGGGGCTGTAAAATTTCAGCCGCAGTCTTAGGGAAACTGCCGAGCGTGACTTACTTTGAGGATCCCTTTGCCAAGAATTCAGAAAAAAATCTTGAAAATGAAGTTCTAAGTCGTAAAGAGAAAACTTCCTGGTTAATTTCCAATTCCCCATGCGCGACAGTAAATCAATAACGCGCAACGATTAGCGCACAGCAACAATGCCGGCCGCGTTGTTATAATGGCTTGTGTTTTGTTAGCAGTAATTTCAGGCGAACCAGTTAAGTTGAGGGGAGTACGTTTCACACAAAAGGCGAGGCCCTCTAAAAATAGATCGCGAATAGTTTTGGTCACATATAGCGGGCTTGCGATCGCCTTTCTGCGCATAGAAAAGATTTCAAGGCCAGTCAAATCCACCCACAGTTGGACTTGCACGACATTCGCATTAAACTGGAGCTCAAGGAAACGTACTTCGATTGTAATAATTCCAGCGACGTCTTACACGTTACAGGTTTCCACTTTGGACACCAGACACCATGTGGACGATTTCGGCGGGAAGCGCAAGCCGATAATATTTTACTATTGTTTTCACACAATGATATCAGTCCGAGCATCGTTCTGCCAAGAGAGAATGTATTCATTAGTTTTGTTTCCTGTATTTTTTCGTAAAAAGGGATATTTTATTGAACGCAATACACTGTTATCGTTGAATTACAGTTCATCGGGCAGTTTGCGAATGTTTTATTTTATTTATGAAAGGATCGATACTCTCATAATCAACGCTATCTTCATTAAAATGAGTCGGAAGGACACCTCAAGGCCCAGGATCAAATAAGTTCCTTGCCGAGTTTTTTTATAATGCCTTAGAGTAAATGTTAAAAGGTGTCCTTTCCTTCCTTATGTAACCACTTTGGTGTAACATTACGTGGCGAGAAATAACGTAACTAGGCGTATGTTGGGTTAATCTGCATTATATTTGCTGCCTTGCTTTGCGACTCGCTTCGTTTGGAGCACTTTAAGTTAGTCATGCCTCATCAAGGGAGGTTTTAGGGGGGGGGGGGCGACCGCCCCCCATAGAGGCCAAAAGGTAGGCAAAACGCAGGACAAAGGCCTGGCCTTTGAATGAAATCTGAAAATGTTGAGCAAAATACGGGAATTAACGGGTGCCAAAATGAAAGGATAAAACTAGCATTTCGGCATATATCTTAGTATGGCCTTTCATCCTTTGAGTTAATTTTTTCAAAAAACAACACTGCCGTGTCTGTCACCTCTGACTTAGACCGGCCTTGTTACACAGCAATGTTTCGATTTTTCTGCCAAAAAATTCTGAAATTTCTTCATTTTGTAATGGCAACCTTCCGATGAATGCCCGTCGCCCATCCAGCCATTTTTTTTCCTGGTAGAGTTTCTGTGAAGTCTTGGGTAATCTTACCCCCCCCTTTTTTTATTTACACCTTTCAAAACCGGGTGTTAGGCGGATTTCGAGTTTGGAGGTTCTGACCCCCCCCCAAAAAAAAAACCTACGCCACTGACAATGAGCCTTATGACCCACTGCGCTTAGTTCAGTGACGAAAAGTGGAACACAAGGTAAGAAATGTAAGCTTTCGAATGGGACATCTCAAAGCTACAGACGTCTTATTTCTTTGCCCCGATACAACTGCCAGTGACTGATGGCCGGGAGTCGTTGGTGTGGAAAAAACGCCGTGGGCTCTAATCTATTATCCGCAAGAGGAAGATCGACCCTACACAAAAGTCTCATCGCGAGTCGCGCTGAAAATCGCGCCGCGAATCGCGCCGACATCGTGCCAACGATCGCGCCGAGAATCACGCCAAGAATCGTGCCGACGACCGCGCTGTGTATCGCGCCGAGAATAACGTCAAGAATCGCGCCGAGAATCTCACCGACAACCGCGTCGTACATCGCGACGAGAATAACGCCAAGAATCGCGCTGACAATCGCGCCGACAACCGCGTCGTGCATCGCGCCGAGAATCGCGCCAACAATCGCGCCGACAATCGCGCCGACAACCGCGTCGTGCATCGCGACGAGAATCACGCCAAGAATCGCGCCGAGAACCGCGCCGAGAATCGCGCCGACAACCGCGTCGTGCATCGCGACGAGAATCACGCCAAGAATCGCGCCGAGAACCGCGCCGAGAATCGCGACGAGAACCGCGCCGAGAATCGCGACGAGAATCGCGCCGACAACCGCGTCGTGCATCGCGACGAGAATTACGCCAAGAATCACGCCGAAATCGCACCAAGAATTGTGCCAACAATCGCGCCAAAAAAAAACTATCTATGAGAGGTTAGTCCATATGAGAGGTCTCCTTGAATAGAAATGCGACTCCGCGCTTTGCCTTTCCCGCCTTGCTCCGATATCTTCCTTACAAAGTATATTTTCATTCACCTGAAACCGAGTTCCGCCACAAGCCGCTATGAGGCGCTACATTTGTTCTCATTTACAGCGATGAACTGAGCAGGATACAATCCGAGACACAAGTTTGTGTCATCAGCAGGGCGAGCTCATTTCCCCAGGAGTTGACTTCTTCCACCGACAGATGGGGCCCCTATCATGGGGGTCCATTAGGCACATCTGGGACCCGTCAAAACCATCTAGGAGCCATACGAAGTATTCGCATACTATCTTAAAACGTCTCTGATGGGTAGCATAAAAATATGTTATCTTAAGGTGTTTTGGGGATACCTGTGATGATTCCCCGGGGATCACGAAAGACGCTTTTCAGTACCTGCAGAGAAAGAGAAGAAAAAAAAAGCAGGGATAGAAAAAGTCTCTAGGTTAACTGGTCTGAGCTACGAGAGGGCTTCAAAAGTTCTTAGCGGAGTCGCCAGCTACTTTTGCCTCTCCAAATTACGGTTTTGCCAAGCCTTTCTCGTTTTTTCCCCTTTACATCCCCTCCTTTCTCAGGGCTCCAGACAACGGACTAAAAAATGTACAATAGCTTAAAAATCGCTTATCAAATAAAAAATAAATAGAAAATAGCCCAGAAGGAAAAGATTGACAGCCTAGGTATTTAACAATCCTCTGTCCTTATAAAAAATATCAATATTTAGTGCATTTAGTAATGAGGGTATTCTTTCAGATTAGTCAGAGCTTTTGGAATAAAATTCGACAACCCTTAGGTTTTTGATGGTGAAATTTAAGGTTTTCGGCTTTTGAGAAGGTCTTACTAGTTTTGAGACTGCTTTATCAACTCATTATTTTTTTTATTGACTGGGGTTTTCAAACTTAATACTCGCCACCTTATTTTAA
>Ga0058701_10001513_pt1 | contig 16644 bp, 14 predicted proteins | sample AgamicOrMae_FD_97039 | JGI IMG/M metagenome (GOLD analysis project Ga0058701, IMG submission 97039) | Agave microbial communities from Guanajuato, Mexico - Or.Ma.e | ecosystem: Host-associated > Plants > Phyllosphere > Phylloplane/Leaf | place: Guanajuato, Mexico | collected 2012-06-04
ATGTATATTAATTGCTTTTCATCTCGTTAAAAGGCAATGTTGAGCCCTAAATTTTTCTTTATTACCTTGAAGAAGATAATGTCTATAAAGATTTAGGGTGTTGCTATTGACACGACAAGCATTACAGGGAGACTTGAACGCACGTAACCAACCTAATGTATTTTAAATGGGAGGTGACTTAAACGCACGAAACCCAACCTAATACATTTTATTTGGGGCAGTCGGGTCAATAGACACTCCCTAGAGATATATGTATGTATATAGATATATCATTAGTACTTGCTATATCAATTAACGCGTTAGCTGCTACTGCCAACTTTTTTTTTACCGTGGTCCTTTCTCGGAAATCCACCGCGAAAAATATCAATTTCAGACAAATGAAAGTTTGCCTCATAGTTCACTCTATGTGAAGAGTCGAAATAAATTAATTATTATTTTCGTAGGAGGAAGAGAGTTGAACTGATTTTCAACCCCCGTCTAAAATTCGTCGAGTATGGCGCAATTAAACGTACGTTGCAGCCGTCGCATCGTCTGCTCATTACCTAAAAGAAGCCATGTGTTACCATCAAACTAGACCTTTTTATTTTTAATTAGATGCAGTCAAACAGGACGAGTCAAAAATAAATAAATAGAGGCACTGCCATTGGATTAAACGTTTGCTGATGAGAGCACAGCTCGTTATGTTGTGAGAACACTTTGAAAGATTTGTTCCAAGAAATTGCCTTAAAGGTGCTCACTTTTTAAAGAAACCGGCAAACAATGTCGCGAGGAAAAACTGTTGAGAAGGATTCATTAAATTTTTGCTTTGCGCAAAGGTGAAGGTTGTTAACTGAAAACTCACTGCAAAGTAGGCTTTGCACGTAAGATTTTAACTTGCGGAACGATCTAATCGGGAACCACGCACTAAAATAGAGGAGGTCGAATATGAAAATTTAATCGATGGAGGGTGTAAGGGCAGGACAGTCGGCTAAAAAAACAACAACAAAAAAAACAGCTTGTGTGCCCTATTAGATCGTATGCGCAGGGGCATCTCTTAATACAAAGCCATGATAAATGCTTTCAAAAAAGTACAGAAAAGAGAAAAATAACCTGCAGGTGATGATAACATTTTTCGCATCATGCAAAAACGTCAGTTTGAATTTTGGACAAACGGCTATTTGACTTTCGTTTCTTTTGTGGTTGGTTAGGATAGGTTTGGGTAGGATAGGTTAGGGTTAGATGACGGTGGCTTAGGGTAGGGTCCGGTTGAGTAAGAAGTGTATATTAGGAGGCATGTTAATCAGAAAAACTCCCTGCGTCACTTAACATGAAGACTATAGCTTTACTAGTCACTATAACCACAATTCGATTTTTCTTCAATATTCAACCGAAGCTAAACTGCTGCTTTCTGAGCTCGTACACTCGCCTAAGATTGAAATGAATCATTTTGACGTCTTAGAAAGAGTGATCTTGATTTAAAAAGCTCCTCCAACAGGGATTGCGAGTCTCTAGGTAAGCCCGTTAAGAAAACACACAGCTGTGTTCATTTGAGTTGTAAATAAAAATATAAAAAGTTTGCGTCACAAACATCTCGAAGGCCTAAATTTGTGAAATGCGATTTAATTGACGGTCCCAACTTGGGCCGTAGATCAGTTAGGGCGTAGCGACCCCCCTCTCCTGCGCCGAGGGGGGGAGGGTCTGATCCGAGTTAAGGCACAGCACGGATCCAGCCAGAGTTTGCTATACCCGCCATTCACTTTCCGACCAATACAAACATTGAAACAGAGATCGTCATTGACCCCTGGTCGTTAGGCTACCCCCGCTGCAAAGCCCCTTCGTACACCAAAGAAAGAAAGAAATGCACCAAAACAGTCTATGTTTACAAAACGTATTTGGAGCGTGTTACCATGGCGACCGCAAGCAATCAGGCTATGTTGCAAGGTGGACGGGGAGGGGGGGACCCAGCTGACCAGAGCGCACCGCACTGTACCGGCATCGGGTGAATAAGGCTCTGGACGAACACGAGCCGGGGCAGGCTGGGGCCTTCTTGGGACGGAGCTCGGTGCGTTGGGCCGCGCCGGGGGAGGGGGAAGGGGGGGGGAGCTCGACAAGGATGCAAATATTTGTTCGCGTGAACCGGGAAGCGTTCACTGATTGCCTTGTACTTTTGCCGGCTAATTTAATGTGGTGCCGCGGGGCGGCACGCCGGCCGGTGCAGTGCTACACAAAGAATGAGCTTTCCGAATTAAGCTATTTAACTTGGGATACTTTAAACGGCGAAACTTTTTTTTGGTGCCCGACCAACCCACTTGCATTCTCCAGCTAGCCCCATTTGGAAACTCACGGGCGGCTATTTACGGCGGAAGTTGCCGTGAGGATGCGCCGTGGATATCCATTCGAGTATAAGTGAATGGATTTTTCGGCATGGATATTATTATGGATGTTTCATGGACACTTCAATCCGGGGAAGAATTATTCCTACATTCGGTTTAGATGCAGGGTGCAAACGATGTCGCTTCGGTTACAACTTACAGATTACTTAATAACCATATCACACTCTCGGCTTTATAATTAGGTTCCCCTTACCTCTGTGATTCACCTGGGTTCAAATTAACGTAAGAGAATGGGATGATCCACAACCACTTAGGTTAGCTTAAGTGTCTGAAGCCTCGCTCCAGAGTTGCTCTGATCGGAAGGCTTTTTAGCTGTCTTTCGTTAAGCTTACCGTTAGGTTAACTTAGAAGTGAGTCTATCTTTTACCTAAACCCACCCGACTTTTTAAAATACTTGTGAAGCGTTTCCTGGATATCTGTCCTCACAAAATAATCAGAAATAGCTAAAATAAGTTTCTCTTTACCATTTTTTTTAAATAATGATCAGGGGAAAAGTTGCAGCCTTCTGGTTGCATTAAAAATGAGTTGTGGTCATAAAGGAGGAGCGCGGCAATGCTAGCAGGGAGCAAAAACAAAAACCGTGTCCAAATAAAAAATAACTTTGAGGCTTGCATGGGGGAGGCACTTGGTTTTGCCCTTGTAAGGTATGAAGGCGTTGAGGGGCAACGCGTTGAGATACGTTGCGTCGACGAGACGAGGTGAGCCACCCTCATGTTTTACCGATTTGCGCTCGGGGAGTGCTTCCAAGATGCTCAATTGAAAGAAAAAAATATGTTTTATTTATTTTCCTTGAAATACGCCCAAATAAAAAAAAGGTTAATAAGTTTCTATAGTACTTGTTTTGGTATCGTTATCATCGAACTTTTATTTGAAATACACAATTAAATAGTTTTGTGCAGTGTCTGTATGAAAAAATTCTATCAAAGGAAAAAAAGTGGTAAAGAAAACCAAGGTCTTTGTTTGCTTGAAATAGTCAAATTGTTATACATTAATGCATATTTAGGTATTTAAAATGATTTTTTTAGAAGAAGTAAAATGTTTTGCCTTGACATTCTGTAATATTGACTTTGCTTCATTGTTGGGTCAAGTAAACTCTAACTCGTTCTGAGTCACCGCAGATACCCAAATAAAACAGAGATTTTTGTACATATTTACATCGAATCGAAGAGAGCCTGAGGAATGGGATGAAGTTGATTAACCCTTTGGAGCCGAGTGATGTCATGCGGCAGCAGCTAAATTAACCCCGCGGTGAATCTTTAAATTATAAATCATAGTGGTAGGGAATCAATAAAAAACGCCCTTTTAAAATATTTGTGTTAATTTCCTAAAATCTCGCATGTGCACATCTTTTTAAATATGGCTAAAAGGCGAATTTCACCTAGGCACAACTCTGTCGTAAAAAGGAAAGCAACAAGTTTTCATTACTACAAGACTCGTTACAACTTGGATTTGTGCTTCTTTCCTAGAGGACTGTAGTGCTTTAGGATCGCCTTTAGGCCCACATTTAAGGAATAAAAGAAGATGTGGACGCAGGAAGAATGTTAGCACTTTCTGAAGCGAGGTCTTTTCATTCGCGGCGCGACCACCGGGGGGTGGGGGAGGGGGGGCGTTGGAGGGGGCGGCGTCCGTCGGCCGGAAATAGTTTATGAGTTTTGGGGATGTTCTGCCCCGAGCATTGCCTATGGCGATTTCTTTCTCCAACACAAGACCGGACACTGCGAGAAAATGCACTTTACTCCTAGTCACTGTAAATTAGTGGCCATGAGCATGCTAAAAGTGCTGAGCACTTGTTGCACTTGGGTTACTATACTTCCCAAAGGCCACTTCCTACAGGAACTGTTCTAAACGCTCGAGTCACTGGGGTCTGAAAGAAGTACCCGCTTAAAACTGAGGCTAAACACGGGAAAAATGGTTTTGTTACGGCAACAAAATTAGGGACAACAAATAAATTTTTTGTTGCGGCAACCAAAAATTTTGCTGCAGCAGCCAAACGGGTTTTTGATAGAACTAAACATTTTGTTGTTGTAACAAATATTTTTGTTATCTCTATTTTAACAAATGATTTTGTTGGTATAACAAAACCTTTTATACCGTGCACCAAGATATATAGGGCAAGGCATTGAATCGATCGGTAACTTCCGAAAGTGTCCGTTATAAGCGAATCTCGTTATGAAGAGTGTTGCAATAACGGACTTCACTGTACCGCTTTAGTTATGCCTGTCTTGAGCAATTTTCAATCATTGTATTGTTAGGTTATTCCTGTCCGTAATCGAGTTAACCTCCATCAAACATTTCATTAAAGAAAATCTAGTACTAATTGCATGGTCCAAAGACTTTTACTCGTGACTGTACGAGAGGCAGTTTCATTATTTTTCGAAATTAATTTCGCGGACTTAAGTCGGCGAAAAAGAGGAAATTTGAATTCATGCAGGGAGGGAAAAGTAATTTCGAGCAATGACTTTCGAGGGGAAAGCAAAAAAGACTTACTATCATATCGAAGGGCATAACGATGTTAAAATGTGCGTATTTCCCAATTGAGCGTGGACCCAAATGATTGCATTCTTTTGGAGGGAAGGGCCCCTGTGCCGTGGTGGTGGGAGGAGGGGAGAGGGGGGAGGGGCTCTACAACGTTACTCACTCACATATAATTTACTCCCTGGAATGGAAAATAAAAAAAGTTTTTCCCGTAAACACATGACTTGGCGCTGTCGGCACCTCATGATTGATAAAAATCAGGCCCCTCCCTCACACGCTTTTCGAAAGAATTTTACGGAGAATGTTTGGAATACAATATCCAATATGGTTTGAACGGGTTCATTTCGCGGGACTCCTTTAAGCCCACAATAAGAGTAGCCCCATAACGCCACTGTTGCATCAGTTATTGCTACTAAAACCGTTTCATGGCGTAACAAAGTTAACTAAGGAGTAAAAACTCTGGCTTAATTTATGTCTCCGTAAGGGAAGGTGCTCATATTATTGCTTTATTGGCATTGAGTTTGGAAGGTCACATCATCCCAAATGAATATGTGATAGATTTGTATTAATATTTTAGAGTACAGTACTATAAGCTTGGTACTCTTAAAAATCCATCCAAATCATAGGAAGATTAAGATTTTTTTTGGAAAAGACGAAAGTACAATTTAAATGCAGTCTGCTGTAGCTACCTGAACAACACTTTATTTTAAATCATTCTTTCAATTAATGTGGAAAAAAAAGGTTGGAAATTTCCGCATGTTTAGCCTGAGTGAATTTCGATCTCTAGAGTGAATTTCACTCTGAGGTTTTCAGAGAAGCCCCCTGTCCTGTTGGCAGAGTAGCTAAATAGCTTGTGAGGGCATCACGTTCCCGCAAACTTTTTTTCGCCGTCAGCTCACAGTCAGCTTGGTAAGTTAGCTACGTTAGCCAAGCCACGTGGGCCTTGATCAAGGTGTTTGCTCTCGCAAGGGGCACCCGCATTTCGGGAGCGCCCCTTCGCGGTGCACCGAGCTTATTGACGCTCCCTATCACGTCGACACCCCCTATAAAAGAAACAAGGCGGGCGAATATCGCGGGCTACGCATTTCACCGCCATATTGAGGGCAAATTTGCTGGAAATCGCGAAATAAAAAAGTGCATCACGCAATGCGTTCGTGCGGACGGAATCGACGCCTCCCCCTCCCCCTTCCCCCTCCCCTACCGCCAAAGGCAATGTCGCGCCTAGTTAAGACATGAATCTTTCAGATTTAAGGACCTTACAAACTCATACGACGGCATACAAGGTTTTACCTGCGCGAATATAATTAGCAAACACGCAATCACAGCAGCAATTTTTATTAACATATTAACCACAAATTCTATAAATTTATAGGCACAAAAGTGATATACAGTATAACGGCCATACTTTTGTTATATGTACGTTTTGATATCATTTTTTGAAACGGTCCAAACGAATCAAAGTCGCGTTCATAAAGAACTTCCTCTGTAACTTCTTGGAACCGACATTGTTGAATCGTAACGATGAATGGCAAACATCTTCGCTAACAATGTAATTAGCTTTGCGTTAAAGAAGAAATCATGGTGAGCTCCCACTTCATAAATATCCTAGTTGCGGTGAACATTTAAACATAATTTGTCAAATCAAAACTCAGTTGGAGACTGTGAAATCAAATGGATCCGAGTACGATTGCGTTTCTGAAAGGTATCGGAGAAAGTAAATGAGTTTCTTGAGGTGTAAACTTGGACCGTGGGCTTTTTTTTAATATGTATGTAATTTTACTTCCAAACGAAGTTGCCGTACTAACTGAATTCAGAACTGTCTCCGTCCTACGCTATCTTTTATTCATCCAAAATCAATCCAACGTTAAAATAAATAAATGAAAAGTGGCAATTTTGCGCGTCGACTAAGTTTTTGTATCGATAGAGCCCCATCCCATCGCCTTCCTTCCCATGCAAATTGATTTGCTTCCATTTTTTTATTTGTCTCCGGACTTCTTTTCTCTCTGGTGGGGATATTTTAAACGATATCTAAATTAGGAGCCGACGCGTTGGAATGAAATCAATGAAATCGGTGCGGTGAGGAGTGAGATGCGGTTCCGGGAAGCTGGGCGGGGCACCAAAAAGCCCAATTGATCCCTTAAATGTGAATAAATTCACTCTTGCACGAGCAGAACGCCAATCATGCCGATCTCGAGGGAGTAGAAAAATACTTTCACCCTTCGGAAAAAGACGGCGAGCGTGTTGAATATCGATGTGACACTGTTTCAACTCGAATCTACGTTGGCACACATCCGGGAAGAACACACATGTGATCGCTTTGCAGGACAACGCGCTGCGTTTGAAAAATTATTGAACTTCCGCTTCCTGATGTTTTGATCTGTGAGCGGAGAGAATAACGAACCACCAAACCTTGAAGGAACGGTTCGTCACTCCTCATAATGGAAACTTAGACGTGGTGAGAAAAACATACTTTTGTGACTGAGAGTGGTAACAGTAACCATAGTTTCTCACCTTGAGTCCTAAGTTCTAAAACTTTTCTGTCTACATGGAAGTTGTCCAAAGTTTTAAGTGGTTTTAAGGCATCTTAGATAATGCCTTCGTTTAAAAAAATTACGCGATACTTCGGTACGACTTATCAAAGTTTTAGTAAAAATGGAAAATTACTGATGTTCTTTTACTCTTCTTTTACTTCCATAGTAGTTAGGGCTAAGAGAGAACTGGCGCAGCACCTAATCTAACGTAGCTTAGGGTTATTTTGAAACCCAACCTAACTTAACCTAGGGCTTTTTTGAAACCTAACCTAACTTAGCCTAGGGTTATTTTGCAACCTAACCTAACTTAGGTTATGTTTCAAAATAAACCCTAGGCTACCTTAAGTTAGGTGCTGCGCCAGTTCTAGCCCTAACTACTTTCCATGTTCGTAAAACAAGTGAAAGTATTAATTGAACGTAAACAAAGAAGGCTTTCACATACCATAGGTTTGTAAACAACTGGTTGTGTATAAAGAAGATTACTTTACTTCCGTGACCTAGTCCTATTTCCGGTACGTGCATCCAACAGAGCTGAGTACCGCATAAAAATCTCTGACCAATAGAGTTACCGGTTCCCCGTCGGGTGTTCTGAGCGGGACACCAGAAGGAGGGCGTTGGTATCCACCTTATTGGGTGTTCCGCCCCAGAGGGAGTTCCACACGATAGCGTGAGCGTGTTTACCGTAAGACACCATTTAAAAAAGACTTCCCGCTGGTTTAATCGCTACTGCGTTGTAAGCCACTTTGTCAAGACGCCAGTAGATCTTGAAGGTCCGACGCCCTGCTTTCCACCAAGTCCTCAACATGAAAAAGTAGTCCAGGATATTCTACTGCCATTAAAATAAACGAGACTACTTTAACTAAGACCCACAATGTTATCAATCTTTGCAGGATTATTAAACTGGGTTAAGATATCCAAATAGCCACGAAGGGCTTTTATTAGAAGAAAAAAGGTTAGATTTCGGGAAACAAACTATGGGGCTTGAAAATGTTTTTGGTGTTCCCAAGATTGAAACGTATATAACCATCTTCTTCTATATGTTTAGATACATAAATATGTTCCATAAGATCATGCGATTCTCTTTATTTTTTCGTTTGAGAATCCTTTTCTGCTCCGAAACTTTGTGGAAAACTGAAATAATTGAGCAAAGTGTAAATTAATTACAAATTTAAAATGCCTTTTTAAAATAGTTTTAAGCCGAAGTGACCTGCGCAATCAACGTAATACCGCCCAGCGATGCCGTTCGGTAACAGAGAACTTTATTTCAGAGGATTTTTTTTAGAGCAGTATTGTTACAATTTAAAAAATTTCACCCCTCTGGGAACCCGAGATTTAAATATTTAGGCATTTTTCAAAGCTTAAAGTTGCGTATTTTAATGGAAATTACCCTTTTAATTTCTCTTAAGCTCAACATTCTAAATACTTTGGGCGGTTATGGGTTAAGTAATAATAATTTTGTAGGCGGCAATAGTGTACCACAGCACAACTAATTAGATTTCATCTATCTCGACCATTATAAAAGTTCACATAAGAAAAGTAAACAAAAACAAAGAAAACAGCAAGAGTACGTTTAAGCAGCGCCTCGCGTTGTTTTTCGCAATCGGCGATCGGATATTCTAATTAGGCGTCGGCGTTGCGAAATACGAGTTATTCGGCCGCGTAATGGGCAAAGTACGTCTGTCGGTCGCTGCGGTGCGGCGGCGGCTGCGGCGGCGGCGGCCGAAGAGCTGAAGCGCACTGTCCTCCTGCAAAACTAATGAAGGCAACTCACCCTGTAAATCATACATGAGATGCGTTAAGGTAATTAGAGCAACTAAATTTTGGCTTCGGGGAATGTGCGCTCCCTCACGTCGCGAATCAGATCGCTTTTCTTACAAAAGACTCTTCGCTCCTCGAAACACCTTGTCATTTACGTCTCAAAAGTGCTTTAAGATGTCAAATTACCGGAGAAAAAATGCAAAAATATATACAAAAATTTTAAAGCGCCTTTTTTTTGTCTGAGCTAACTAATAAATATACAAGAGAGGCACACGAAATTTCCCGACTTCATAATGTGCACAATCTCAACAGACATGGTCGCACTGTATTTGTCAGCAGACATGTCTTTAATTTGGTCCTTATTTGATAATCTTTTTGTTTGAGCCCAAGAAATAATACATTCTTGTCGATATTTGACTTTTAACTTTGCACTTACAACTCTTACTCACTTTGTTAGAAGAAAAGTCGCGGGTGATAGGCGCGCGGACAATTTATCAGGTTAAGGGAGGTTAGGTTAAATACACTTTTAACATGGATTCTTCTCTGTAGACTAGTAAATGAAATGAATCAGGGGCGCACGCACACGCTAAAAAAAAACAAAAAACCAGAGATGCGAGCTTTCTTTTGGCGCCACTAACTTAAGGATATGCAGTACCGATAAAGGCCATCAATAAAGCTTTTGAATCTGCTATAATATATTACGAAAGATTCTAATACTTCCAGTAAAAATCTCCCATCTTAAACTTCGGTCGGTTATGCATGGATCCCCTAATATTAGTCCGGAAAAGTTACAAACATTAGCCGATTAGCTTTCACGACTTCCTCATTGGACAGCATAGAATAGTGTCAGAGTAGAAGCACGTCGTAGACAAAATTGTAAACGCGAATCGGCTACTTTCGATGGCAGATGATGGCAGGGCGCCTCTGGCAGCGCCGGTATGTTAGCCTGCCTGCCCGTGTGCAGCGCCCGCCCTAACTGCCACTGCCATCCGATATTGAACAGATTGAAAAGCGTTGCCAGTGGCTGAACTCGCCACAGCGATCCAATAGCCAGTCAGCCGTCTACTCTGTACCTGAGTAAAATGCAGTGCTTTTTCCGTAATCCTTTTACCGCAATTTCGCACACAAATATTGATTTTTCATAAGCACTGAACGATTCGAAACGTAAACTCTTCGCTGTTGTAAGTGAATATATCTCCGGGTAACTGTTATAAGCGCCAAAAAAATACAAGCGCCAACGCCGCAAGCGCCAATCCGTAACTGCCAATACGAGAAAAGTCGCAAACGCCAAAGGTCTTAACCGCAATACCACCCTAACTTAAACCTAACTTAGCCTAACCTAACTTAGCGTAACCTAACTTGATCTAACCTAACCTATACGAACTTTGGCGTTTGCGACTTTTCTCGTCTGGCGGTTACGGACTGGCGCTTGCTGCGTTGGCGCTTGTGGTTTTTGGCGCTATCGAATGCCCCCCTATATTTCCTATGTCTTCTGGTTCACCTTTCGACTTGACTTTGTCGTGTGGTTAAGCGAGTCCACAGCGGAGCGACGCACAAGGTGATTTAAATCGAAGATAAGCTGATGTATTGGTCAGCGAAGCCTGATGCCGCTTACTTATTCTCAGCGGCGCAGGATGCTGCCTCCGAGCCGATGAGCGGAACAGGCCAAAAGGTGTGTTACCTAAACTAAACTTGAGTCGCTAGTTTTCATAGTCATGATTGAACCCACTGCGGAAAACATATATGAGAAATCTCTTATCAATAATTTTCTTCAGTAAACATAAAGAACTTGAGTGATTTCATCCTCAACTTTGTTACAGCTTCCAGCAAGGTCTTCATTACGTTGTAGAACTTCATCGACCCGCAGAAGGGAATTATTGCGCATTCATGAGAAGAAATGACTTTTATGATCTTTGAGCTAAAAGTCTCTTTGTTTTAACTAGAAGACGAGTCTTTTGTCCGGCGTGATCTTCATGGTGACCTAAGCACCTTTTAAAGGCGAGAGAGCTGAAGCCGTGCTGGCCATGCTCCACTTTGCTCGGTTCCAGTGCGTAGACAAACACAGAAAGATTCCATTAACAGAAAAAAAATCATCAATGTGACTCAAAAAAAGTTAGCGCCCACATAACACCAAATGTACTTTCAAATGACGAACACTACGATTCGATTTTTCCCTTGTTCAAAGGTTTCTGAACACTCTATTATTACTAACTTACTTATTATTACTAATGCAAATTACTAACACTGACAATGATATTACCGGGGTCTTTCCGATCGATCATTGAAGTAGAAACATTTCCAAGTTTTCAAAAAAGAAACCATTGAAAACAAATTCCTGCCCCCCCCCAATTTTTTTAATTTGAAAAATTGAATTTCGATATTTTAAGCGGAATATTTTTTGTTGTAGAAAGCTTTTTGGGTGAGAAAATGTAGTTCATTCTAAATATTTGCCTACATGCGTCAATTCCATAATCCATCCACATCCATAGGTTTGACTATAGGCTTCCTACACACAGTTTTGAAAGTTGAATTAAATATTTGTCCCGTTCAAGCTAAGGTTGATAAGCTTCATACAATCGCAAGCCTCGTTTCGCTATCGCTCCACTTATCAGTCACAAGCCTGATGCCGCTTTCTCGTAAGCAGCAGTAACTTACGACAATCACGCCTACACATGTTAGTAACAATTAGGTTAAGATAAGTTACGTTACGTTGGGTTTGGTGCAATGTGCCTCGCTTTAATATCACCCATTTCAGCTAAAGCGAGGTAAACATTATCCGGCTTGATGAAAAAAGGTCAGGTTAGGTGCCCTGTGCCTTGCTTTTCTATCTTTCCGCTGCGTTGCGACGGAGCCTCGAAAACTAGCGGTAGAGAATGGATTTCTTTAAATTGAGAGTCAAGGCCTAGTTACCGAAGCATTGATCGATATTGGAGCAAGGCAATGCGACAAGATTATGGAATTGGCAATGTAACAAAAACGGCGTCGGTAATTCATCATTAGAAGTGACACTTCGAATAACCGATGGGTAAGCACACAAGCCATGGATTATTGGCTGGCCGATCGTCCGCCGAAGTCGAAATTTTCTCGCTTCCCTCGCCCTCGCTTCCCATCACTTCGTCAACAGCCATTGGCCATCACTTATAAGTGATAAAATGAAATTTAGATAACAGTAGCCAACTGAAAAGGCCATCGATCAAAATGGGGGGGGGCATTTGTAGCTCCTTTTTTCCAGAGAAGCTCTATAAAATGAACAAATTTTCATTTTATACGGACAAAAGAAGAAGAAGCAAGAAATAATCTTGGTAAAACTTCTCGAGGGATGCTTGAATTACAGGGAAAGGGTTCTCAAAACCTCCTACTTTAAATCGACAAATCAAAACTGAATAGTTTTCGAAGGCCGCGGGCCCCGGTACACCTGAATGATTTAGATACGAGCTTTAACGTATATGTTTCCATGTATTGTAAAAGAAAAGTTAATTTGGAAATTATTAGGCCTACTGACATTCCGCTTGTAATTATGGAAATTGCCATTTTGAGTTAATTTGATCCTTTGATTTTGGTCATAATTTTGGTGAGATCATTATTTTTTTGCTTAAAATACACAAATAACTCAGGAATTTTCTTCGTTGAAATATGTAAGCTCTCCTCTCATGGTTAATAATAATCATTGGGAAGTCACAGCCAACTGGTTTGATGTAAACTATGTACTGTTTTAAAAAAAGAAATATCAATAGGCCTCATAAGCTAGAAGCCAGCGTTTTGGTGAATTTCAAAAGTCTATCCGACAGCTTTTAAATGAAAAAAAAAGTTAAGTTGGGCGAAGAAAGTTCGAAGTATAGTGTCTTACGTTCCTTGCCATTTCCTTAAAGCCTTTGATAGGTTTCCGAAGCGAGCCATAGTAATAATCCTACCTACCATTCATTTTTTAAAATGTAATTTTTGGAAATTGAATTTGAGAATGTGGTTGGCCTCACAATTTTAGTTTTTAGTTGTTTCTTTTTATGCACTCAAAATGGTCGCATTTGATCCTATCCATCCCCATTGACTGTTTTCTAAAAGTTTTTTTTTCTCTGTAAACGACAAGAATAATTTGTTAATTTATCTGCTTTGAGTACAATACAACCTAGACTTTGCCTGTCCATTGAATTAAACTGGTATTTACACCCTATATAACATAATTTTTCGCCCAAAAATCTTGATTAAAAAATAATCATATTAAAAAAGGGAACTTTTTTATCACCTTACAAGCACGAATCCTTAACCGATCACGTATTGGGCTTCAGATTCAGTTCAGATCTGGAGAGTTTTTCAGTCTTACCCATATCACTTTATAACTCACATGTCATAGGAATCCAGATTGTGCCCTCGGAATTCCAAAGGCGGCTTGTGTATTGCCGGTCGCCAGAAAAAATGTTGGCTTGTTAGTTCGCCGATTTTTCAGGAGAAAAAATGTCACAACAGAAGGAATCTCATCTACAAAATAAATGTATCGTTTTTCCTCCCCAGCTTTCATGATTTTTCCAGGGGACTTGTAGCGTAATCTGCCAATACGCCCTCCCCCTTCCCCAATTCCTCAAAAAAAAAATATTGCCAAAATAAAATTAATCGCACTCTCTCCATTACCCTTGCCGCTTTTCATTAAAGGACGACACCTAATGAAAAAGCTTTGTATCTACGTTTAGATTACAAATGACAGGGCCTTTCTGAAAAGAGAGAACTGAACAAATCTTCAGTCAAAGTGAAAATTTACTCTTTTCAGAGTGACTTTTGCTTTTGGCAGAACGAATTTGTGTGGGTTCATTTACTCGACGTGTGGTGCAGATCCAGGAATTTTTGCGGGTTCGTTGATGCAGATATCACTTATCAAGGTTAACAAAGGTGCCGCCGTTTCTAAGGATCCTCACCTTTGGACTCCATATGTTTTGAGCTAGTGTTCGAAAAACTTTCAAGAATTTTTTATTTTTATTATTTTTATTCAGGAGTATTTGAATTTCTCCATGTGTCTGCACCTTGAACGCGAAAAATTACAATGTGACGGGGGACAAGAGGTACAATAATTGTATTTTTTCAATCGGTCCATTTTGGACATTCAGTAGTGAATTTCGAACATTGCTTATGGTCAGTTTTGAAGATTCCATTGGTCATTTCATTTGGAATAGTCATCATATTTTCGTAGAGAGAAGTAGATTAAAAATTAACAATTTCAAATCGTCAATTTATACAATTAATTCTTAATTTTGCGACGCTGTTGCGGCGAATAGTGTTGCCCAATTTCACGACTCCGTCATAGTCAAACGCGATTAAGTTTTTAACTGGTAAAGATAACTCATTGATTAACCCCATTATTAAATTTCTCAGTTCGAGAGCGATCCAAAAAATACCTAATATGCTAAGTTATCTTAAGTGGTTTTTGAGATAATTGCGGTTAAAATTTACACAATCGTGCGATTTTGCAACACTGATTAGGCGCTAGGCGTGGTCGCACTCTGCAGCATGGTTTGCTTTTCACTTCCAATTCTCGTTCCACTGATCTAAGCAGGCCTTGAATTAGATCGATTTAACGACTTGTATTTGCTTAGTCAACTGATTATGTCCGCCTTGTTGGACAATGTCAACTTCTAATATCGACATGAATTTATTTTAACAGTTGAACACATTTTCAGGAAACCTGACCACGTGGATAAAAATGGCCCTGATAAAAATAAAACCCAATTTTATAAGTTGAATCGGATAAACGCCGTATTTCGGCCAGTTTTCTTACCACCATATATTGATGAGAAGCTGAAGCCATTTTGTGGATTTGGCTATTAATCGGCCTATCTTGAGAACTCATACTCGATAATGTGATAATAACTGGTTTGAATTTCGTGCTTAAAACAGGTGACAGGCATCATTTTCATCGTGGTCTATATTGTTTTTATTATTAATTTTTATTTTCATTTATTCGAAGAAACTTTGAAGGGATCTGGGCAGGGTGCATGTGGAATGGTGGTTAATTAGGTTAGCTTTTCAAAAACGTCCAATCAAAACCCTCTTACTCTATCCATTTCTCGAATAAGAGAATTCATCGACAGCTTCCGATTAATATGGCTATTGGTAGATCTATCTTCAAAACCCAACAAAACACGCTGTTTTTTTCTCTTTACTTTTTTTTTACCCGAAACAGTTGATCCAAAAAGGATAAAACTATGAGAAACTGCTCAACCAATGCGCATCTTTCCACGAAAGGCGACGGAGTTTTGCTTCAAGTAAACAATACATCTTTAACGAATATTTATTTTCCATCTTCTGTCTGATTGCGCGCGAAATTGAGACCCGAGATAAGTTACCTAAACCAGTATTTCTGAAATGGCAGCAGGAAAAATAAAGGCTGTTAGGGTACAGCTGGCGGCGGTTATATGAGTTACGACGACACCAAGCAGAAAACAATCAAATCCAGAACATCCCGTCTACGTGCTACAGCCGCTGAGCTTAGGTTTAAGCGTCCAGGCGCCTGTAGGCGCTGCTCAGGCGCCTGTAGGCGCTGCCGCTACAACAGGCGCCGCCCGCCACTACCCGTAACGTACATGATTATTTGCCTTTTCTTTGAAAAGCCTATTGAGCGATACCTTGCAAAATGTTTTATCTGTAGCTGCCCGGGGTTTACACAATTGATAGAGCGCCACTTGGCGAACAGGGCAGCTGCCCTATCCGCCCTCCGGCGCTAACGGAGCCAGCTGCCTGCCCTGCACATTGACGTAACTTGGACCAGAAATACCTTTCCTTCCGAGGGATTTGGGCTTGTGTTTGGAGGTCGGACCTGCTGCCCGCTGATCTCTTTCCTTTGTTCGCCACGAATCATCACGCTGACGAACAAATATCTAGGTTGGGCATTTTCTTACAATTCGATGGCTTCAAATGAAGCTGTGCTAGTTGGAAATGCTCGTTCAAGACTACTAATTCCTATGGTTATAAATTGCAAGCAGTGGCGTGGCGAGACTCTTTGAGTAGGTGGAGCTGTCGTGTGGGTTGCCTACCTACATCGATGCTTAATTATAAAATTACATCGTGGGCCAAAGAAAACGCTGAATTTCTGGAACTTTAACCAACTTGAGATAATATAACAATGTAAGCGTTCATTCCAATAGTGTAATGAAGTTAAAAGAGAGCGGATCATGCAGGTTAAAAAAACGGTGTCTTTTCGACTAACATGTAAGAGCAATTCTCAAAATAATCTATAGATCTATAAACGGCCCTGGTACAAAAGTAAACTTAAAAGCATATATTTTTATGAAAAAAAATCGGCTCTCATCTCGATTCGAACACTCAATCATTGACTCATTAGTAGTGCACGCTATCCACTGTGCCACAAGAGAGCTCAACGAAAACGAGTCAAAACCACTACTAAAATTACGCTTACGGAAAAGAAAGCTTCGGTACCTGGGGCGCTAGGCCCTGTACGGTACGAGGTGTGACGGAGCTCCAGATTCTTAGGCCTTACGTGTTATCCAAGGGAAGTGGGAATGACC
>Ga0058701_10001514_pt1 | contig 16641 bp, 10 predicted proteins | sample AgamicOrMae_FD_97039 | JGI IMG/M metagenome (GOLD analysis project Ga0058701, IMG submission 97039) | Agave microbial communities from Guanajuato, Mexico - Or.Ma.e | ecosystem: Host-associated > Plants > Phyllosphere > Phylloplane/Leaf | place: Guanajuato, Mexico | collected 2012-06-04
CTGGAAATAATAACAACAACAATAACAGTAAAGAAAAGAAAAAGGTGGAAAAGAAGAAGGTAGAGGAAGATGACGACGAAGTAGACGATGGCGTCGATGACGATGATGATGATGAGGAGGAAGTAAAGAAGCCAGCTAGAAGCGCTGGACCCAGTAAGAGAAGCACCAAAAGCAAGCCCACTCGGTATGTTGAAGAGGAAGATGAAGAAGAGGAAGAGGACGATGACGACGATGATTATGAGGAGTCAGATGATGAAGATGAGGACGATGAATCGAGCGATGAGAGCGAAGAGGAACCCAGCGAGGAGAGTGATAGTGATGATGACGAAGAATGGTCTGCTAAGAGAAAGAAACCAGCGAGACCAGCGAAAAAGAACCCGAGGCTTTCGTCATCATCCTCATCTAAAACTTCGCGCCGTCAGCCGGCTCGTCGCCAACCAACTAGGAGAGCATCATCAAGGAAATACCATGAATCAGATGACGACGATGATGAGGATTATGAATGAGATTGGTAGCGATCGAACTGAAATTTGGGGCTTCAACCATTCGACTAGAACGGTGTAACACCTATTATAGAATATACATCTATGGCTTACATTTAGAGGTGAATCCCGCTTCCTTAGCAAGCTGCAGGGTGTATCTTGACAGCATTAAAACTACCACTATGATCCATTCAATAAAAGTCTCGATCTGAACGTCTAACCATTCGGAAAGGAGATTTGCCACTCAGGCATCGCGGCGTCCGCAAAAATTTTATGGGATGAAACACAGTATCACTCAAACAGGAAGGAGATAAACCATACAATTAGTGCGGTATTTGGACATTCATAGTAAATATCCGATACTATAGAAGAAAAAAGAACCAAATGTACCCGAAAGGAGCTCCTATAACAAGTGATCAAATAAATACACCTCTGTGAATACTGCATCTATTTATTGACTATCAACTTTAGCAGTTGCGACTGGACTACCGGCCGAGGCGCCAGACATTCTCTTCTCTCTCATTTCCTTGATGAAGTTCCGGGCATTGTTAGGCCTCTGGAGGTACTTGTCTTCGCTTATGACATATTTAGGGGCATCGCCTTCTTGAGTGAGTATCAGTGATGGGTTTTCATCTTTTACAACGAGTTTTACATTTTTGGACCCCTGCTCCCCCAGGAAATGGGCTAGAGTTTCCGCATCATTCGCGAGTTCAGTCACCTCTTTGTCGTCAACATAGAGGATAACTTTCATACTAGTATGATTAGCACCAGTAATGAGTTCTAGTTTCTTTTTCAGCTCTAAAATTTTGGTCTGAGGATCGAATCGCCTTTCAGTGGGGAATTGGTTCAGGTCGGACTCAATACTGACAGTGATCATGTTGGGATGCATTCTGTCGATCTCTTTGGTAGGCTATTTCGTTAAAAGAATGAGATTCTGGAGGAATTGAAGTTGCCCACAGGGAAAGCGTTCGACGCAAGATCCACTTGAGGTCTGATGTTGTGATAAATATGGCGAGTGTCTTGAGGACAGGACGATAAAGTTTGGCAAGGATATACTGACACTGTTGGCTAAGAGACAGATCGCATACAACGTTGGTATGGGAGCAGTGATACTGATCCCTTTGGAGGTTTACAGAAAGTGCACCTTAAGGGGGATGCTATGAAGTTGGGTGAGAGGTATATTGGTTATGGAATAATTTACCGAAGATTTGTGTGCAATGTTTGCAATTTGATCATTTGTCGAACTGTTGTGAGGAGGCAATTGTAGCGAGCAGCAATTGTCCGCGAGGTGCAAGGCCCACAACAAGCCGTCAGGGCCGTGTGCTCGAGTGATCCAGTGAGAGAAGGGGGAGCTGATATACTGGTGGCCGCACGTCAACAGGGCGGGCCGAACGAGCCAGCGCCACTTATTACGGCCAAGAGCTGAGGGGAGGGGGCATTTCTCTGCTTTCACATTGTGTCGCATATATCGGAACCAATTGAAGGGCGACTGCACTGTTTCTTCACGGCTCTTGGCTCGGCTCCTTGGGAAACTCGTAGGAAAGTGGTTACGTAAGGTTGCCTTTGTTGTCGCTTTAGTGAGTCCAGACTTTTGCCTTCCTCTATCGGTTTCTTCTGCCTCCTGTTGGCCTTTTTCAACTGGTGCCACATTAACTTTCCAGCCACCTCTCAAAACTCTAGTGCTCGGTCAATTGTGCTTTTGTCCAACGTTGAGCTCTCTGCAGCCATTGCCTTAGCAGACTGTCCATGAGTCATGACTCATGAGTGAGCGTTTGTCTCTAGGAAAAAGACGAAGAGACCGGCAAACAGGCTTACTGATAGAGCACAAAACGACTTTCGCAACTGCTGCTCATAGAACCATCAGGTGGGGACAGTGGTTGTGATTGCAGCAAGTCCTGTGAGTCAGCAGAGCAAGGAAATCGGTTTCCTGGTCTGACAGGATCGTCAATTGCGCACAAAACACACCGAGAGGACAGTTGGCAAAATAAAAGAGAGAGAGAGGCCAGCTGAAAAGGAGAAATAATAATGATAAGAAAAACATCAGCAATCCTCCGTTAGGTGAGCTGAAAATCATGATGTGACGCAGCGGAACAATATGGCCCATTATTGGTGCTCCTCCTTGAGAGGACTAGCACTGAGACTCGACTTCCTCAAGTCGCTGTGTTTGAATATTGTTTATTCATTTGGATTCTGGAAAGTCTCCAACAATTTAGCTTAGCCGTGCCGCATCTCTGCCTCAATCTAATTCCCATTGGCACGTAACTCCAGCGCAGCCTCAGGACCAATGGAATTCTTTTCATCCTTGCGGTGTGCTTAGTGCCTACCTTCCTCCTCTGGGTCGAAGGGTTTCAGCGGATCGCGGCCCCGAATCATGTCGGCCGCCTTCTCGGCGATCATTATTGTGGGCGCGTTAGTGTTGCCCGAGACGAGATTGGGCATGACTGAGGCGTCGACCACACGCAAGCCGGTCACTCCCCTGACTCTGAGTTGTGGATCAACCACTGCCATGGGATCATCGGCGGGGCCCATCTTGCAAGTGCCCACCGGATGGTAGAGTGTGGCCGTGTAGACTCTTGCCATGCAGGCCAGATAATGGTCGGAGTATATTTCGAAGCGCTCGCAACCAGGATAAAGTGCTGTAATTAGGGTGGAGTTGAGACGCTTGTAGGCCGGCGACAGACCAACCTTGATGGTTTGTTTCATTGCGTCCACCATTGATGCAATGTCGTGCGGATGTGTGAGATAGTTTGGCTGGATTATTGGCGGTACAAAAGAGTCACCTGAGCGCAACTTTAGGTAGCCCTTAGATTTGGGCCTGAGCATAACTGGCAACATGGTGTAGGTGCCAATGCCCTCGTATGGTTTGAACACCTGGTTGTAGAAGCGATCAGTCATTCCCTGAACGACTCGGAAGACTTTTCCATCTTCAGCGGCGGGCCCACCAGCCAGCAAGTGTATCTGGAAGTCTGGCCAATCGTCTGACTGATTTGTGTACTTTGTCTTAATGAAACCCAAGCCCTCGCACCCAGACGAGGCCAAGGGGCCGGTGCCAAGGGCGAAGTATTTGATCATGTTGGAAACCTTTGTGGTGACACGCAACAACTTGGTAGCATCCTCGTCCACCGTGAAGGTGAGCGAGGGGAAAATGTGGTCCTGCAGATTCTGGCCCACACCCGGCAGGTCCACACGAACCGGCACGCCCACTTCGCGCAAATGCTCCGCCGGCCCAACGCCAGACAGCATGAGCAGCTGGGGCGAGCCGATGGAGCCAGAGGAGAGGATTACCTCGCGCCTTGCGTGGACCCTATGCTCCTGTCCCAAACGTCTAAACACAACTCCAGTGGCCCTCAAGGAGTCCTCGTCGATTAAAACTTTTTGAGCCACCGATTGGGTGACAATGTGCAGGTTGGGCCTCTTCTTTGCTGGCTCGAGGAAAGCCTTGGCCGTGGAGCACCGGTGCCCCTTGCGAATGGTATTCTGTGCCATCGAGAAGGTGCCCTGTATCTTGCCATTGTAATCGCCCGTCGGATAACCCAAAGAGCTTCCCGCCTCCCCAAAGGACAGAGCCAGCTTTGTTGGATCCGGAATGGGACTGACTGTGAGCTGGCCACCTGTTGAATGGTAAGGACTTTTCTGCAACTCCTCATCCTGATTATCTTCCGATCTGAGGAAGTAGGGAAGCACCTCGCGATAACTCCAGCCGGTGGCGCCATCATTGTAGGCCCAAGAGTCGTAATCTCGTCTATTTCCGCGGACATAGAGCATGTAGTTGATTGTTGAGCAACCGCCGAGCACTCGTCCACGGGGCCAGGGAACCCTTCTGCCTTTCATTCCATGGGCGCACTCTTTCTGTGGCTCCGTGAAGTAGGCCCAGTTCATATCGGTCAGCTGCAATGAGCCGGCCATTATGGGCATGTCGGAATATAACGTCTCGCTGCCTCCCGCCTCCAACAAGAGGACACGTTTGTCAGGGTCTTCGCTCAGTCTGGCAGCCAGAGTGGCGCCGGCCGAGCCACCGCCGACCACGATGTAGTCATACTCCTGGTCCCAGCTGCCTCGACTCATTCCCTTCATGTGGTCCGCTACGTGAAGCCATAAGAGGCTCACCAGGGGCACCATTGCCGGTAAGAAGATTGACAACAGCGCCTTCATCTTGAATGCCCCTTACTTTGCCGCCTCTATCTCTTCGAAAATTACACTCTCTGCCTCTACTTGACCTTCTTTCCAGCTCGTCTAGACGAGTATAATAGACAGAATTCCAAGATCGAGAATTGCATCGAGCGACGAGCGCCGAAAGTAGCATCGATCAAGATTGTCAACGAGTATAATCTCAAAAACAGACATAATCGTCCAAATGGATTGAACGAATTGTCCCATGCAACCAGTTTCCATCAGCTACAGGTTACATTTCATGCTTGGCCTGTTCTAGACGGAAGCTGTCAAAGTAATCAAATCGTTTGAGTAGACTTAGACAAATTTTGATAGACTGCTCGTCAGTGCTTCCTAAGTAGATTAACCATACTTCATCCTAACCAGCACGGCAAATTACTGTCTAGCGCCACTTTTTGTTTGACGGCGCAGGCAGAAAGCAGAATCATTGAAACGCAAATTCGTGCTGATGCGTTAGAGGTCTCCACGTGCAAAATAAACGTTCTGCCTCATTATCTCCCGCTCAAAAGCCGCTCTCAATTTTTAACCGTTCCAATCGATGAGGAAACACTCCCTTCCGCCTCCCATAACTTATCAACCATACCCCTTGCCCAACTCAAGATGGCCGACAGGCAGGTTCTTATTATTGATAATGGCGCCTCCACCATCAAATGCGGCCTCTCCACCTCAGACAGCCCATATGTGATACCAAATTGTAAGATGAAAGTCAAAGCCGAACGCCAGAGGCAATATATTGGAGATCAAATTGAAGACTGCAAGGATTGTTCGGGCTTATATTACATATTACCCCACCAAAGAGGTTTCGTAATCAATTGGGATGTCCAGAGAGAAATATGGGAATATGTCATGCGTAGCAAATTCAAGTCTATCAACCCCAAGGAAACCGACCTAATCTTTACCGAACCGTATTTCGACTTCAAATCTGTACAAAACAACATTGACGAGGTCCTATTTGAAGAATATGGATTCAAATCTGTATTCAGGACCAACACTGGATATTTATCTAGTATTAATCACAAGTCGAAAAACAGTAAAGTAGATAATAGCACCGACCTACAGACAACAGATGATACATTCCCCCTGGCCTGCCTTGTGGTTGACTCTGGCTTCAGTTTTACCCATGTAGCCCCCTATGTGTTCCATGATAAGAAACAGTTCATTAAGATTAAAAAAGCGGTCAGAAGAGTCGATGTCGGAGGCAAACTGTTGACAAACAACCTTAAGGATATAATTTCATATCGTCAAATGAACGTTATGGACGAAACTTTCGTCATAAACCAATGTAAAGAAGATGTATGCTTTGTCGCAAAGAATTTTGAAGAATCTCTCAGAGAATGTGAGCGGAACAAACGTAATAAGATCGTAAAGGATTATGTGTTACCTGATTTTACCAACGTTAAGCGAGGTTTCGTCCGTGAGCCTGATTGGCGTGCCGATCGTCTCCATCCAAACCCAGATGATCCGCAATTCGTTAGATTGGGAAACGAACGCTTTCAAGTACCCGAAATAATCTTCAACCCCTCAGATATTGGTATCAACCAGGTTGGTCTCACTGAGGCTATAATAGACTCGATAGAGTCAGCCCCGAAAAAGTTACACCCTCTTCTGTATTCTAATATAGTTCTTACAGGCGGAAATGCGAACATACCTGGTTTTCGCGAGCGTCTCATTCAGGGTATTAGAAGTTACTGTCCTGACCACTATGATGTGAATATTTCACTCCCAGATAACCCCATAACATATGCGTGGCACGGAGGTAAACTGTTGCACGAGCTTTATGGTGATCTGCTGGTAGATGATCTAGTGGTCACTAAGAAAGAATATGATGAATCTGGCGAAAATAAAAGGCAAATTTGTGTCGACAAATTTGACGTATAGCTTGGAGAGCGAATCCCAGTAGAACAACGTGGGCGTGTATGACTTTTCTTAATTCCAGTTCTCGATATCTGAAATAGTATCTAGCGCAACTAGATACTACTTGGCAACTTCCAGAGCAAATAATTGTCCAGACTCCAGCGTAGTATCATATTTAGCTTGGAGAAGAGTCCCTCGCTTTCGGGACTGTCCACTCTATTCGTTTTGGAAGGATTACACGATCACGACCCAGTTTCTTCTCTGAAATCTAGTCTTCAAAACTTATGACCGGTACGGGTATGCGCATAGCAGCGATTTTAAGCAGTTTCCAATCAGTCGTTGAGAAGACCGGATCAATTATTGGTATAAGGAGCTGCCGAACCTGGTCGAAGTCAGCTTTGCATCTCAACACGACCTAGCTTATCATCTCTTTTCTGGCTCCTCAGGGTTTAGACTGCATGATAGTGGCAACTAGATTCGAGATGGAACAAATTTCTGATAAAAATGTCCGACATAGAGTCCCACCAATCTCAGCGACGATAATCTATCAAAGTGAAGGTTTTGTGGTGGAAGATTAGTCATTACAGCTAGAAATCACGAATATTAGCTTCATGCTTAGTCGGATGGTCAGGTTAACTTTCGGCTAAATGTGACCAAAATAGCTATTGAATCAAAAAGTCCAAGGACAGCCATCACGAAGAGATTTGTTGAATGGAAGCTAGTCTTCTCGTGGCTGAAGATGGATCAATTCTAGATCTAAAATGTAATAGCTGATTCATTGTAAATAATTAGGCACAATTGAAGAAGTACTCTTGTAGAGAATCAGATCTGAGTCTAAAATTGGTTACAATGAGAAGAAAAGATGGAAGAATAGGTGGGAAGAGAAGTAGAAAAAATTAGCCGAAACTAGTTCAGCATGGGTGAGCCAAGCGTATTTGAGCAAAGATCCACTTTATTGCTGACAACTTTCTCTAGTTATTCAGCGAAATCAAACGTCAGTTGCGCACATTGTGAAATGGTCCTTATAGCAGAAAGGTGCTGCCAAGATCAATCTTATGCCCTGCAATGTACTGAGCCTAAGTGCACAATGCCAGATCTAAGGTCAGTGACATCAATCGATATTAGAGAATCTTCAAACAGCTTGCATTGTCTGAAATTAGTTTAACTAGCGAGGGTGAAAGCCGGCTGAATGTTAACTCTCTATTTAGCCAAGGGTAAGAAATTAGCTAATAGATGGGGCGCTGAATGGAAAGCCAGCTCCAAATAGTAGTGCCTGTCGGTTAGGGCAAAAAGAGAGAAGGGCCAGTAAAAATGTTGTCAAGAAATGGATTGCCGGAGCTGTGGGCAAGATGATGGACTTGGGATGTGTTTATGGATTTTGTAGTCGATCACGAGAGGCAGAGTTGGCTATGTCGTTGAAGAGATTGTTAGTGGAAACTGGCAGTGGCACTAGATGTTGGCAAGACCATTGCTGAAGAGCAAGAACGACGAGCGATAAAAACTGGATACGCTCGCTGCAGTCGAGCTGATTGGGTAGCCGAGTGACGGAAGGAGAGAGCGAGAGCTAAGCAAGGTGTTTCGCTTGACAGTGCAAGATCGCCTGTCTATACTCGTTCAGAAAGTGGCCGCGTTTCGCCTAGAATTATAAGCGATAACACTGTCAGCTGGACCCGTTGACAACTAGAGTCCCGCCTTCTGTCGTCCACCATCAACTAGCTTGAAGAGAGCCTGCAGAGAGAGAGAGAAAGGGAGACAGAGAGAGACAGACAGAGAGATGGAGAAAGAGAGTGAGAGTAGAAAAACCACCGAGACTGTGGAGGGAACAACATGCATGTGAGCGACAAAGTGAGAAGAAAGCCAGAGTGGGAGTGGGTGAGGGTGAGACAGGGAGGGATGAAATTTTGCATTGCAGTTTGGTGAGGAAAAAGCAATTTTAACAAGCTAACATTTGTGGTGAGAATAAGCGGACAGTCGACTCTTCATTGTTGTGAGCTGTTTTTCTCTCGGCACGATATGCTAATTCATGTGCCTTTTTTTCGGGCACTTTTTTCAGAAGCAACTTTGCCAAGTTCCATCAATAGTCATCCTAAGTGATTGGCCCTAGTTCCAGGTCGCTGTTGTCAGAGAACTGCCCTCCATCGATGCATAATAGGGGCTTTGGAAAAAAGGCGAGATTCTTCAGGTGAGGGAAAGAAGCGAACTAAATCAGAGGATACCATTTTGTGTACCGATCGTTTGCCGGAGAAGTCATCTGAACATCTCTACTAGTAAGTGAATTCTCAGAACTCTGGATAGTTTGAGTTTTTGCGTCCGAGGAACGAAGAAAAACTGCTCTAGAACTTGGTCTTCGTTCAACGGACCATAGAAGAATTTGGAGCGAAAGTATCGTGTCACAGAGGCAGTATCAGCATGTTGAGAGAAATCTAAGTGTGATCACTTGTCTTTCTTCACCATCAGTGTGTCCACAGAGATCTCTAAAGGTGAAGCGCTGTTGGAGAGATTGGTGTGAAAACTCAAGCCCCATCGACAACTCTTGGACGCTCTAACAGTCGGAGATCATGAATAGAGTCTATGAATGAAGATTTGAACATTTCGTCTTTTGTCAGCAAAGATGAACTCGGTAAGCTCTACCTGTTGATCAGCATAGAATGAAAGAAAGTGACCAAGTCGACGACTGATAGTCTCGCTGGCCACTCATTGTTTTAGGCGAGCTCAACACACAGAAGCAAACATCGGTTTAATTGTTGTGGGAGTATTTATGTGGAAGAGAAAGATCCCAGGGGAAAGAATGCAATTCTGTGCGAGTGACCACACAAGAGTTTGTGTCTGAAATCAAGAAGAAAGAGAAGAGCTTCCAACTTCATTACAGGCTGCCACCAGCAAATGAAGCTTGGTAGACAGTCTCTCGATCGTACTCAATTGCGTGGAAAGTCAGTCGACGGTGAGTGAAGCTTAGTCTCTGATTGAATTACTGGCCGATTCTTTAGTTGTTATTATTAGAAAAGTCATCCTGTGGCCAGCAGGTAGGGCTCTCTATTCTTGAACTGTCATTGTTACTATCTGGAAGAATTGAAGACTAGGCATCAGAAGGTACAAGTCACATCTCAGGAAGAGTTTCCATAAAGATGAAAGAACATACGTTTCGTCAGATAGACTCAGTCCTACACCCAAGTTTCCTCTTTCTGCGTCAGTTGGTCGCTTATCTGAAGTATGAGCAGAGCTCAATCAACCTACTCTGCGACCGATGAGAAGCAAGAAAGTCGATGATCATCAACAAGATTAAGATATTCAGAACTTCACCTTCATTTAAATCTACCGATCTTAAAGCAAATCATATTTATAATCCATCAGATGTCCTACAGGGATAGTCTTACTTTCATTGAGAAGCTAGTACAAGCAAAACATAGACATCCACAATAAAGATCTCATCAAAATATATCTCGGTATAATTCCTAATGCAAGTTCACAATCAAGAAACACAGCCTAAACTACACGGAGAAGAGCTACAAAAAATTAGTAGGAATAAGATGAAATTCAACTGGCGAGCAAACTGGGAGATTCTATTAGTTTTAGTGATAATTGTGGTCGGGATAGTGATCACAACTATAGCCGCAATCAGAAACAAAGGTGAGCAAAAGAGTTTGCCAATCCGGCGAGCCACTAATAACATAGTGTTGGAAAAACTTCTTTCTGCATGCTGAGAATGATTTCCGGTTCGGTCACTCGCGTGAGGCAGCTTTCCAGTTGCGGGACAGGAACCTATCTCTCCAGGAATCATAGTCACTCTAAGGCTATGCAATACCACAGTATTATGCTACAGCAGTTTGTTCGGCTGAGCTGTTCACAACCGGGAGAGAATGTTTTTAACGACCACTTGGGTGTTGGGCCGTGACAGTAAATGGGAGAAAAGGCGGAACAAACGCCAGTTTGGAAGTGCTAATCAGTCAAGTCTAGAAACTGCCTTACTGTAGTGACGCAAGCTCTAGTTTTTGAACTGGCAAAGCTGCATTGAGACACAATTGTTTGGTTTGTTTTCCGCCCTCACTTAAGCTACCTTTTCAATCTGTCCAACTTGATGCCAACTAGTTGTTGACTTCGGCTTTCTGAAGCCGCCCTACTGTCTCTCACCAAGCCGACTTTCAGCCACCAGATGTCTTTTGTGTTTGTGCATCAATTTTTTCTGCCCAGTTACACAAGCGTGTGATGGTTGCACCTTCTGGCACGGCCAACATGGTGGCTATGGTGGATACTCTGAAACTGCCTTTGAATCAATCGGTGGCGACTCATTAGGTCTCGTCAGCGAAAGTCATCGGCCTTGATCTCGGCACTGTCTATTAAGTTACGAACGCAGACAATTAGAAGCGCAACCCTTTGGCCAAGACCACTGGGAGCACTGGAAAGAGCGCTCGCTTTTTCTGCTTTGGTCTAGCAATCGTTCTCGCAAGTGTGAGAAAAAGATCACCATGATCTTGCCAACGCCGATTGATGAATCCTTTTTACTGCTCAGTATTTGAGCTAAAAAAACACTCAGCTCGACTCTCAGACTATCCAAACGAGATCCGGGCTAACAGTGTTGAATCAAACCGAGAGTTAGCCTTCTACCTTGCATCTCAACACTTGTCCACTTCTCCATGTCTTACTGCGTCTCAGCTGGATGCCTTGCACCTACATACTAATTACAGTTCATCCTCTCTCTCTCCAGACAAACACCTTCTAGTTTTGCCCGATGATTCTGACTATGGCCATCTGTTGGCGGTCGCAAACAACGCGGCCGCCAACAATCATAATGCTGAGAACCAGCCAAACCAAGTGCCACCATTACCCCAAACCGATTTCCAAATGAACAGTGCTCAAACATTGTCTGGAGGCAATGCGGAGGAATTCGGTGGCACAGAGCTGGCTAGTTTGAGTAAGATCAATCCGGTGCCAAAACCTTCATCGTCGAATGGGTACAATAATAACCACAAACAATCGACCAACCAGAAGACGCTTGGGACAACAAGTTCTCAACAGCAGGCGAGAAAGAAACAGAAACCCTCTAACTCTCAGCATACTGAGCAGACGAATGTTGGCCCCAACCAAGCAACACCAAATGGTGCTCATGGAGATCACTATCAGACAACAGGCACTGAGATGACGCCCGTCAGTCTGGTGCCGGTGATTGAACTTGGCAGACAACCAAGCCACCAGAACAACAGACGAAACGTAAACCATCATCACCAAGAGAGAGGCCCATACACTTTGGGGCCTCCAAGTGAGAATGGTGATTTGAGCAAGCCGAGTGAAAATGAACGGCCCATTGAGGAGCAGCAGCAAGTGGTCGACGATTTCCATACAACTCGCAGCTCTTCAGCGAAAGATAAGAATGTCATAAGCTCAGATCATCGTGTGGTCGTTAGCACCACTCCGGATGGTCCACCTACTGCCCAACTGGTCGGCAACCACCTTTCCTCCGTCTTATCCATGCATGGCCCCTATGGCTTAGCATTACCCAATCTTTCGTCAGGTCACAATGAGGAGCGCCCGAATCAGAACCAGAACAAGGCCAATGATAACAATTCGATCCAGCCGAAGAGAATCAAACAGACGGCGGATATAGCGCAGGGTGTATTTGGAGACGAAAGCGAAGATATGATGACATCATATACCAGAAATAATCTAACTGATCTATCCCAACAAACTGATCATCAATTGGGGGAAAAATTTGCTGTTAACATAACGGAACATGATCTGATGAACGATCAATTGCGTGAACAAATTCAAGCACAAGAGCCTAAACTAAATCAAATCCTCACTAGACCTAATCAACAACGGAACTATATGACTGCTGCAACGGATTCGTTCCCACTTTCGGTAATTCTGTCCGACCTAATCAAGCTGACCCGTAGCGCAACCTCCCCGATAGCTAGTAACCAGCAGGCCAATCTGGATAAACCCGCCAATGTCAGGCAACAGATGGGAATATTGCAACAGCTGCGTTCGTTGCCGGGTCCAGTATTGGCCCTCCTACAAGGAAATCAAGGCAACCTGGGCCAGAATCAACAAACATCAAGATCCGCTCAGCGAAATGTCTTTCGTGATTATAACTCCATGTTTGCGCAACCAAATCACGATGCCAGTGAATCTAATCAACACTACCAGCAGATACCGCTCGCATCCAACGAAATGTTCAGATCCTTGAGTTCAGGTGGCAATCTTCCCGCCTTTCCTCCTCCTAGAGGAACACCAAACGTTTGGTATCCACCAACAATGGGCGGCAATCCAGCGGTGCATGATGCGATCAACAGCAATGCCGACTTTGTAGCCACAAATGTGGCCGGTTTTGTCAGATCCTCACCTCCAATAGGCCGCATTCCAATGGATCAGAGTAGAACCCAGGGTTCATTCGCAAGCGATGTGAACATACACAGACGGCAAGGCAATGAAGTTCAAGTGGGAAATCAAGTCCAGCAGACAGGCGGTATCACAAACCCGAGTGGACCCGCAGCGGACCAGACGGTGATCCCGGCTACAAACAGTGACAACAACCGTGACGGGCCGGCCTCACAGCCACAGGTGGCCTTAGGCTACCAGGAGCAGCCAGTGCTGGATGACCGTCTCAGGATGAACCAAATTATCAATCGAAACAGCAACGTCGCTCAGCACCAGCAACTCAGTAATCCACTACAATCTGCAGGCATCGAAATGAGCACTATGGTACGACAGAAACGTGCCATCGAAAATGCTGAATTTTCCAATGCTGAAGTAGAGGAAGAGGAGGATTCACTAGACTCGCGGCCGGTGAGCATCGTGATGCCGGATGGGCGACCAATGAGGAACCCCAATGAGGGACGACGAGCTAGAAAAGAGAAGAAGTTGCAGATGGGAAGAGGACACGAGGAGGAAAGTCAACCCAGTCCATCGTCGTCGTATCGTCGACTGAAACACTATGACATCGACTCGAAGGCTCTGCACCACTATGCCCAAGGGCAGGATGGCCACAGAGAGACTGGGTCGACTGATCAATTAGATGCGTTCACAACGAACTCGGGAAAATCAGAAAATAGGAGATCGAAAGGGGAAGAAGAGAGAAGAAATGGATTAGCCGAGGAAGGAGGCGAAAAGAGGCGACCCGATCTAGCGGAGAATGAAGATTCGACTCCGGAAGAGCAACATCGTCAAGCCGGGAGAAGTAACAGAAAGGGTGGGAGGGGAAACCTCAAGAAGATGCGGCCAGGCGCCAGCTTGGAGGCAGCGGGAAGTGGGCTAATGAGTAAGCTTTTGGGCACTGCCAGCTCGAATAATGAAGATTTAGACGATGACTTTGACAACGACAACGATGAAAATAATGCCAACGAGAGACGTAAAGAGGAGCTAGAGGATGCCGAGTTTGGGATCGGCAATGAGCGTGGGGAGAGAAATAATCTGATCGACAATGGTGAAAGTGGGCAGGGAGACTCAGATGGCCAGTTGAACAGGCTCTCAGGTGGCCTCTCGCTCGGGCGCCAGGCAGACATTGGCTCCCGGCAGGGACCAAGCGATTCGGACTCAAGCCTCGGCTCTGGGACTACAGATAGCGAGGCGTTTACACGACGAGCGCAACAGCAACAACGTGCCGACGTTCAGTTCTATGGGCACCCAGGGGAGGAAACGCGTCAGCTGAAATACGGGATCTTGGGCTCTGGCAACTACGAAGTTGTGAATGGTGGCATCTACCCGGAGGCTGATGAGTCCACGGCTGCAGTGAACAGTGTGGCCAATTACGTGAGGAAGCCATCCATGCTGCTCGCTGGCTTGGGAAAGCTAACTAGAAGTTCGGCTGGCAGCATAGATCCGCTGGAGCAGATGGTCCCTCAAACAGAGGCCTATATGCCAGGTGGTCGCATATCGGGTGGCTACATGCGCGGAGCAAGTGCCAACAACCTTGAAGAGGATACTGCCAGTGGCTTGATGGGACCGAGCGGAGCCCCATTACTAGTGAACCAAAATCCGAGGTCGCTGCACAGCCCGCTACTTGAACTGATGGATGCTAATAGTGGTCAACTGTTCGACAATGGCTTCGTGGCCCACCTCGGCAGCAGCGGAACTTCAGCACGCACTACTTTCACCAGCCAAGAGGAACAAAAAGGTGACGGCAGGCCCCCCGACGACTCTTCCGCGGGTTCGTCCACAGGCTCCATCGATGTCGAACGTAAACGAGAGAAGAAAAGCGGTGCCAGTAGCAAGAAGAAACAGAGGCAGAATAACTGGGAGGGGACGAAGCTGCTGGAACAGGCGACCAGGACCAACGGTCGGGCCGCTCAGGATCACGAACATCATCCAACGAGCGAGGAGGACCTCAGGGCAAAGAAATCACCCGGAACCAACCAGTTTTACTCCTACCAAATCCTGCCATCAAAGAAAGTGACCATATTCAGCGACCAGGACCTTGACTCGGCACCTAGTCAACAGGTTCAAATGAGCTACTGAAATGGTTTTCAAACCATTCTTGCACTTCCAGATCCCAGTTTTCTTGGATGATAGGATGGCGTTGCAGCCGTGCGGTCGATTCAACGTACTCGTACTGGTGAAGAACAATTAGCATCGGGGGTATCAGTCTGGATTCCTCTTCGTCTCATCGATGATAATACTAGGCGTAACGATTTCGTAATGCTTATGCATGTAAGACGTTCTACCCAGCAAAGCTTCGTAGCTGCAATTGATCTTTTAAATAAATATGGAGCGAACTGAGGTTGCGAGCCTCTTGTATACATCCCTTCCATATAGCGTGGTAGAAAATGCTCTTTTCCAGCCGAATTCATCGAGTTTTCTTGGAGAACCAAGACGACGAACACGACTTTTGAAGATCTTGATGATGCCCGACAGCTGTTTTCCGGAAAACATTTTCGGATCGGACAAATTCCAGCTCATGATACGGATTCGGGATGCTCTGTTGAAGGGTCGGCAGTCCGACTAACACCCACAAGGGCTCAATTCAACATTTTAAAGAAATGTCAGGCGGTATAGGGTCAGCATGAGGGTGTCGACGAATTGGATCGCGAATTTTGCAAGTGAGTGATGTGATATTCTTGGCTCTGAGTCCTCATGCCGGTTCGGTATTCCTCATTGGCCTGCCAAACCTACTCGAATACTTCTTCCCATAGCAGGAGGTTGATGGTCGTAAGAATCTTCTGAAACGGAGGCCCTAAACACTAAAACACGCGCTGGAAGAAAAATCTTATCCTTCGATCGATTGTTTGTTAGAGGACTTTGAATCGGCCGAGAAGGATTATCTTCTGGCAATCAGATCAATCGGCCGACGATCCTCTTCAAGAGTGATATTTCCCAGATACAGGGTGCGCAACAGAGACCGAAGATCAGCCACATTAGTGTGTTCGGAGTGTTCGAAAACTTTTTATTCTTCTAGATACCGTCCTTCTTGCTCGAGAATGCGTTCCATCTTTTCTCTTAACTGGTCTATTCCCTCTCGAAACAAGTCGTGGGTTTTTGATCGTTCGGTAGCCCCTGACGTTCCGATCTAGCTCATCTTGTGACCAACTCCCGCACCCTCTCAGAGAATTTTTGAGGCCTCGAAAGAAATAATACTCGCTGGGAGCAAGATCGGGTGAATATGGGGGATGATCAAGGGTTTTTAGGCCTAGATCTGCGAGTGCTTGCGCTACTGCTTAGGTCTTGTGGCAAGGCGCATTATCCTGTAGCAGGAGCACACCGCGCCTCAGCTTTTCTTGCCCAAGATTCTCCAATCTTCGCTTTAATCTCACAAGCATCTCTGGATGGATGGCTCCGGTGAGACCCTTCTGGCTGGAGCTAGAATTGAACGATTCAAGATGAATGAGACCCTGGTTGTCCCAGAAGACTACCTCCATCGACTTCCGGCGATCAGTTGCAAAAACATGGTTTAGTCAAGTCGACGCCGACAACTTTGAGGGATTGGCCCTGAGCTTTGTTGATTGTGATCGCATAGGCCAGTCGAATTGGAAATTGGAGTCTTCTGAACTGCACGACGCTATCATTCGGGATTAGTGGTATTCGCGGTATGAAAACAACATCCCCTTTGGCGGGTCCTGTGAGAACTTCGGCCTCAATAACACGTGCATGCAATCTCAGGACAATCAATCTCGTTCCATTCACCAATTTTGGGGTCAGATTCCTAATC
>Ga0058701_10001515_pt1 | contig 16627 bp, 7 predicted proteins | sample AgamicOrMae_FD_97039 | JGI IMG/M metagenome (GOLD analysis project Ga0058701, IMG submission 97039) | Agave microbial communities from Guanajuato, Mexico - Or.Ma.e | ecosystem: Host-associated > Plants > Phyllosphere > Phylloplane/Leaf | place: Guanajuato, Mexico | collected 2012-06-04
AGGAGTAATTTTACCATCAGCTTCACAAACGTGGTCAGAACGGTTGGTCTTTTCATGCTGAAAAAGAATCTGGATTTATTTTTCAGGTCCATCAACACCCCATCCAGGAATTCTTCGGTAAAGGTCAAAGAAGATGCTAAGGGGGGTTATTCAGAGAACCCATGGGTTGAAAATGAATCAGATTATGATATTTGGAGTTATATGGCAGAAAATATTGCTCAGGTTAGTGCAAGGCCCTTTTCATTAATGAATCAACATTTGGTGATTTGCTCTCAGAATAAATTCTTTTTTTAAATGGCATTTTAAATCGCTGTAAGCTGTATGATCCCCCTTTATTTGCAAAAGCATTTTTCTTTAAAACTTTCGTAAAAGTTAATGATAATTTTAAGTTTTTAGCAGAAGCGTGGTTTTTGACGAAACAATTACATTAATTTGCTAAAAACATGCACAGGGGCATAATTACAGGGGAAAAAATGTCAAAATTTACGTGATTTTAAGGTTTTTGAGACCCCTGAATCTCACGTAAGATTTTACAGGGAGAGGGGAGGGTTGATAAAACCTTACGAGTCCTTACAATAGTGGGAGGGTGGGTCCAAAATCCCGAAAAAAAAGTCTTACGTATATTGAATGATCTCAAAGGAAATACGTTCTTGCCTTTCTATTTCTGCTATCAAGGTCTTCTTTTTTGTCTTTAGTAAAGAGTATTGCCTTTAATATGGGGCTTGTCGGTAGGCAACCCCGCCTTTTGCGTTGTATTGCGGTGGAACCATGGGCCATAGAGCGTGAGCCACTCTCATTCCCCCTTTATGGCCCTGGTGGTGCAACTTAATTTATGCACATGAGGTATGCACTTCTGGATGGGACTTCAATAGGAATCCTTTGACTTCTTTAAAAATAACAAACAATATTTTTTTTAAAAAAAATCTTAAAATTTCAAAGGAACTTTCATGCTTTTGCCTGTGCAATGGAATGAGGCATTTCAGCAGAAAGTTTGAACCATAACAAACCGCCGCCATCTTTGATTCTGAAGATTTAATTATTTGCTTTTCTTGCAATTTTTGTCCGTTATCCACTCATAAAAACTTAACTCTTAAAAGTTTTATAAGTTTTTGCGTATCACAGAAAAAAAGTTTTAATCATCATTATAACTTCCAGACAAAAAAATATGTGCCTAGCAGACAACCTCGAGCCTCACCTGACCAGGGTCACAGGGTGGTCTGCTGGACACAAGTTTTGAAGAAATGAGATTTTCGGGAAGTTTATGACGATGAACACTTTGTTATACGGCACGAAAAACGTACAAAATTTCTTAGAGAAAGATTCAACAAGTGGTCCGAGAGTTAAAATTACAGGTAAATCAAATAATTCGTATTTTCAAAATCAAATATGGGGAGGGTTTGTTATGGTGCAAACTTTCTGCTGAAATACCTCATTCTTCGAAACAGTGAACTAAAAACAATTAGTTGAGGATTTCCCTGTCGGAATGATTCCTACCACTGGTATATTTTAGGATAAATCATTCAAATATACTCACTCAATGTACTCTTATATTGTATACACGGTGTATGAGTGGATTTCTTGTGTACACGATGTGCACCGGTATCACTTGCAAAGCCATTCATCTCAAGATTTGTAGGTCGCCTGGACCGTACAGCATCCAGACTACCTTTGTAAAAGTTGGATATCTTATTGAAAATGCGTGGCGCCGCTGTATTTAGCATAACTGTCGGGCCAGGGCATCTACTTACATTGCCAGGGCCAGGTTTATTCTCCAGTCAACCATGACATGACTCGCATACGCATTGCAAAGATAATTATTACATCAAAGTGAGAACATAATAATTCTGATTACAATGGAAACATAAATACGCTCGCACGTTTTGACTTTCCAGTTGGTAGTTAAGTTGGCTACATGCGGGGCTCAGCGTATCGGTGGCAGCGCCGCGATGTCTCCTCTCCAGGGCTACCAACTACCGGGGCTACCTGATGCAACGGTGCATTTCGCGAGGCGCCTCAGCGGCTGACAATGAGTTATAGCCACACGCCGACACAATAGCTGACGCTGCACGTCAAAGTTGCTCGCAGCGTTTATTATATTATTTCTTTTTGCAAAGAACCAGCTCTGTCCGGAGGAGGTTGTAAAACTGTCCGTCGGGCTGGCCACGGACTGTGCGCACCGCCATGACTTGATACATACAGGTTGGTATTCGTCTTGACGATTCCAAGCGGCAGAACAATCCTTATTATACGCTCCTGGATTGGTAGAGTTGACTGCCTCAATGGTGCGCTTTTATTTCTTTTCAAGGATAAAAAAAATGATATAAAGGATGGAATGATGTGGTAGGGATGGCGGACACCATGAGTCGCAGCGTCCAACTACAATCGCGGAGTTCTTCCACCGTTTCTTCTCATAGAGCATAGCGGAAACACGTCGATGAAAAAGGAGTATTAGAGATGTATCTGGTCCAAACACAATATTAAAGGTCAATAGCGCTAATAAGCTACGCCGTCCTTTCACCTTCGAGCGATTTACGAGCCCCATAGGGTTTTCGGAAATACCGATGCAGCTCGCTCGACAGGGGCCCACTCGTGTTGCCTACAGCGGGTTGATGAATTCATAGCTTACTAGCATGTAGTAGGCAACCCGCACAGAGCTCGTGTCGAGCGGGTTGTATAGTATTTTCAGTAAACCTCCCAAAGGGTCGTACCTCGCTCGGCACAGTATGGATAAAAAGTTGTACCATACTGCACAGGTTTCAGACCACAAAGGTTACCAACCATCGGCATATCTTATTTTAGCCTCTCCCAAAGTCTTAGCCTCGGATGCTATATACACTGTCTAATATTTCAACCCTGCTAGAGCTATAGCCTGCCGTCACTCTTCTGACTCATGCAAGAGTAGTGTCAAAAAAAACCCTAAAAAAATGAAAAAAAATACAAAAAACTTGGATATCTACAAGAAGCAAAGTCACCTTAATCAGGGAGTGAGCAGTGGAGGCAAATACAGTACACTACAGATCGTTCATAACTATGGCCACGGGAATCGAAAATCTGATCGTTATATAGGATGTTAGGATAGGAAGCCAACCGAAAATGGGTGGTAGGGCTCAGAAATCTAAGATTTCGCCAAAGGACCCCTGTCCGGAAATGAACCGTTTAGCATACAGACGCATGTAATGAGTTTTTCAATTATGCCTACCCGTCGTTGTAGCTTAAGAGTGTCGCCCAAGAAAAAAATCCCGATGATTCAGTCGCTTTGCATTGTTTAAAGAAAATTTCAAGTCATTTTGTCACAACATTAGCTTTGTCGGGAGAGCGCCCTCTCTTGGGCTTCAATGGAACTTTGGCGGAAAGACCTTCCGTAGCGCCCGCAAGAAAGGGCATGTGAACGAGGGAGCGCATGAATCTACACTATCGGAAGTTCCGCCATTGTCCCGAGAACTCCATCGTTAACCGATAGCAAATACGAAACGAGGAAAAAAATCATCATTTTACGCGGTTTCATCGTTATCATATCCAAATCGTTACATCCGATTTACAGTATTTTGTGTGTGTAAGCATAGCAAACTAAACTTACAATTAGCAGTAACCTTTGATCGTTATATCCGGTTTATCTTAAGCAGTATCGTTACAAACGAATTTTAGTGTATGATGAAATTTCGTCCAGATGCGTGCGTGGGGTCAATTTTGAAGAAACCTCGACTTAAAGAAATCTCGCATTTAATACAAGCGCCAGTTTTGGGACAAGAAATGGCGCCCCTCGCGGTCGCTGGCGTGGCCGCGACCCGGCCCGGCTCGGCCCGGCCCGGCCGTCCAGTTCCAGTTTTGGAAGGACCGCGTCGCGTCGGGCCATTTATTTCGAGGGGAGGCGAAACCAGATCAAATCGCGTTCAGTTTGCGTCGCAGAGGTCTCGGGGTAAACAAGCTGTCAGCAGAGCCATAAGTGGGATCGATCACGTGACCAGCTTTGGCCTGGCCCGACCTGAGCCCGCGGCCCCATGGTCCAGTCCGGTCCGGTCGGGCCGTTGCGACCGCAGATGCGCTGCGCGCGGCGATAGGGATAAGCGACGGGATCCTTCTGTCCGTCCGGAGTTAGCTCCTGGATTTGCACCCGGAACTGACAAGGAGACAACTGGAATCGTGACAACCCTCGCAACGCGTGCGCGGCATGCGTTATGCAGGTGGCCGACCGCCGAAACACCGAAACAGACGCTCATTACATTCTTTTGGCGAGAGAACAGTCAGTATCGCAGGTTTTACTACTTTCCAAGACGAAAATTTCAAGTTCCGCACTCAACCTGTCTGAGAAGATCGTCAAACCATAAAAGTTTGATCGTCGTGGAATGCTGGATCAACCCGGAAGATTGCACTAGCAGGCAGGTGATGGGGTCTCTTTATCGAGACCGACTAGAGCGCGGGGATGAGGGGTGAAAAATACGCCACTTTACCCAGCAGGCAAGGAAAAAATGTATGCAAAGAGGACTCTGAAAAACTTGACATTTTGTCTGCCTCTGCCTATCTGCCGGAGCCGGTAATTGTGTTGCGAAGCTCCAGAGGAACTAAGTAGATGACTGCTGCTCCCTATGGCGTATGAACTCTCTGTATTTGTTTTTTCCACTTTTGAAGCGAGGCTTGATTATTGGCATATTTAGAAAAACTAAATATGCCAAAAATATGCGTCTCCTCTATGGAAACGGCTTCATGATGGTTCATGTAATTAAAAAAGGCAAAGAAGCAAGGAAGTCGGAAATATCAGCGATTCGATACGAGGCGGAGCACCCCGCTAGCGGAGCTCTTCCAATAAAGTAAATGAAGCCTTTTTAAGTCATGCAGTCGTATAAAATGTTAATCGGTCCGATAATGTAAGCGAAGCGGAAAGGCCTTGGAAACATGCGAATCTTTTCATAAAACGGCTTCGTCCCCCGCGCCGCCGCACCGCGCCGTTCTTACGACGTAACTTACCGTACGGTATAAAGAAAACCTGTGTATCACTTAGGACGCAATGCAATAGCCCCCGCCACGCCGCCTAGTTTTCTCCCTCCCAAAACATACGCTCTCACTATTCTCGCTTTTTATTAAATCTCTTACGGTCGCTAAGATATTCAAGAATGTTCCCTGCCAGTCTGTTACAGAAGAAAACGAGACGAAACGAAAAGATGACGCAAAGGGGAAGGAAAGTGTTTGACGTCGAATCGGTCCGGCCGACCCCGGTAGCGCTCTCTGCTCTGCGCACACAAACGAAAACACATCGCCTAATGACTCATTCTTACAAAAAAGAGCCGCTTACCGAAGGGGATGAAAGAAAACGAAAACTTCTCCTTGCTCTTTGACACAGCCTCCTCCTCCTCACCTTTCCAAGTCTTGCATAAAATGTTAAAAGAGGCTATGCAGTGGTCATTTCCTCGTCGAGAAACGCCGCTTTGCGCCGGCGGCGCTGGAGGGCGCTAAAGGTGGCTCTTGAAATAGGCTTTGGAGGGTGAGGAGCGGCGGGGTGGAGTGGGGGGGGCACCGCGCCGATAAGACAAGAAGGCACGGAACAGGCGACTTAAGCTGCAAGACTCGAGATCTCTTCACCTTTTGTGTAATTAAAACTTTAATTGGGTGTAACGGTGCAAAATTACCAGCGGAGGAAGACGCCAGGATTTCGCCTCTTGTTGGAGCTAATGTCGGTTATCTCTTTTCCCGAAAATTCTATCATAATAAATAAGCAATAATGGGACAACTGGCGAAATGTCCCTTTTCTCCGGGAGCGCAACCAGAAGGCATTCCAGATAACCTGATAATTATTACAAAAGGCAAAGGGCGTGGGGAATCAACAGAAAGAAGTGAGCGTAATGGCTGCGGGTGAGACGGTTATTAAAATCTCCAAGGATGAGGACGATCCGGCTAAGAGATTCTCATTTCATGTCGCCAGTCTTGATTACCTGATTTTCGCCTCCCTCAACCGACCCCCATCCCAACTCTTATCTGTCTTGTTTCTTGCTTGCCTTTTACTGGCCTTTCTCCTCTCCTTCCCTCTTTGAGACTGACTTTATGCTCGTCGGACGACAGCGACGTCTCAATTGATTCAATGGCTGCTTTTTATGCTTTTCAGCGCGCACTCACGTCCCATGCATGCGTCTTATTGCTGCTGTATCGCTGCGCGCCGTGGACGCCTGGCTTCCCCGTTATTTGTGGAGTCGGAAGCTGCGCGCGCGGTTGTCTCGGAATAGAATGCGGAAAGCGCGGCTGCACAGCTCAATCGTGTTTCTTTACATTACTCAAAACACACGACACTTGTTCGCATTACAAAAACCTTATTGCAACGGAACAAAAAGAACAAATAGGCGGCATGAGCGCTTATACTTACCCCTCACCGGTTTCGCTCGTCGGCTAATCGAATCATACTCCACTCCAGCTCCTGCTGAAGTAAAAGACATTCCAGTAAAAAACAAACTTTTCTTGTGTAGAATTTATGATAACGTTGTCGACGGATAACAGATTTTCCGCGCTTGCAACCAGCTACACACGGGTGTGTTGCGGTTGCCTGCCTTCGCTCTGCATCAGCCAATCACCAGCAGCTTCACCAGCCTGATCCCAAGCGGAGGTAGGCAACCGCAACACGTACTTGTGAAGGTGGTTGCAGAGGGAGAGGTAATTGATAAATCTGTCCACGAGTGTATTCCAATACCCATCGCACGTTTAGGACTTTCTTGTCAAACGCAATAAATTGCATTGCACGTCAGTGTATGAATGACTTCGCCTTAATTTGATCTCATAAGCTATCACTGCTGGTTTCAAAGAATACTTAGGCCTACTTCAAATCTTGTTTTCAACTTTTAGTCGCCAAAACGAGCGGAGCCATAGTCTCACGGCCTCAAACTTGACTCGGCGATAAGCTGCTGCCACCGAAAAATAATTCTGATCGAAACTCTCCGCGCGGTTTCCGTTTGGTATATCCGTAAAATTAAGGATGTCCTCGTCGCATTATCTGTACAATACAACGACAGATATCCTCAACAAACTCCGCGTTCGGAGATCCGTTCGTAGGAATGATATCTGCTCGGATATCCGCTCGAATATACATACCAGTCTAAGTTGTTATTATATCCACACGAATATCTGATTATCAGTGCTATGCTATGGATATCTGAGCTTGAAGTTCGCTGTGGTTATCCGTTGTTGTACAGATAATTCTACGCATGAATATCCATAATTTTTTGGATATCTTAACAGATATCCGCGTGAATATCCGCATATGGACAGTTCAACTACGAAAGTGGTATTACTCTTGGCAACTGTTAAATTAGGTGAGATTCGATTAAGTTTCCGGTGCCTTGCTCCACTATCCTGTTCCAATCTGATCGTCGACGAAGAGCAGAATACAAACGGTAGAAAATAGGTCCTTAAATGTTTACTGCGAGCTGTTCTCGGTTGAAGAAAAGATTCTGTAATTAAAACAAAAAATCCTCTCTTTTTTCCTACAGTTTTTAACCAATTTTTTTTTCGCTTTGATCTTTGGAGGTTGTATAACGTTTTCCTATAAGAAGACTTTTTGCCATCAATGGGCGATATTTTGGAAGCGAGCCCTCCCCTACAATAACCTACCTCACTCGATCACGTATTAACTCACGTAATTCGCGTTGCTAGAGTAGATCATCGCATAAATCGTCGTATATAGGCTGCTGGAGGGTGTTAAGTAGACCTACACCAAGAATAATGGTGACCTCTGTACCGCAGCGATGAACACCCTCTGTGTCTTTGTATCTGCAATAATGCATTCTTGGAGGGGAAAAACGCCAAAGGAGCCCGCCAGCCAACCCGACATCGAAAATTGGAAAATCGTCTCTTTTAAGTTTGCCACTTTGGCAAAGCGACGCTTCAACGCTTTTTGATTTTCGCTTAAACAACTTCCGCTTGTGGTCTTTGAAAACACCGCTTCAGAGCTCCGGCATTCTCGGTAAAGAATGGATTTCCTCGAACAAGAGCAATTTATTGGGGCGGATTGTCATCATCCACTTAAATCTAAAAAAGGTGATAAAAAATAGAGTCTACTGATATTTTTTTAACCGAAACGAAATGTAACCTGGAATATATTTTAACCGAAGAGACAATAACGTTGCTCATCATGTCAATATTTAATATATTGTTACTGTAATATAAAGAACTTATTTTGAACTACAAGACCGGTTATAGCGCTAAAATTTCCCGTACTCATGATATACCTTAATATGCTTCTCGGTTTGGTCTAACTCAGGAGGAAAATCCCGATTAAAAAGCTTTGCGTGGAAGTTACGGAGGGCTTCGGCAGTTTATCGACTTTTTTCTTCGAATACTTTTTCAGAAAGTCGACGATTCATCAGCAAAAGGGCGCATTAAATGCGCTTTTTTAGCGCTTTTCCTTGTGCACTGCAAAAAAAGTGCTGATTTGATGCGGTTCGAAAGCGTATTGAGTTTAGCGCATTCAAGTACTGTTTAACGCGCTTTCCAAAGGCGCGTAATTAGTGCTTTATTTGCGCGTTTTCACGTGCAGCTTTCATCAGTGAGGTTCCGAAGCGGTCTACAGGCCATTTTAATGCGCACTTTGTAATGCAGTTGTGTGTAATAACCGCATTTAGACACGTGTTTAAAATCGCATGTATTATGCGCATCATAGGCGTTTTTCATGCATTGTAAACCACCCACGTTCAATGCGCTTTTTCCTGAACCGCTGATGCGCAAAAAACACGCATTTAATGCGCTCGTGTGCTACCTGGGAGAGTTTTTTCAAGTGGTTTTTCAAATAGAGACATTTAAGTCTACGGAATTTTTCTGTTGGCCAAGCAAGATACGTTAAGTGAGTAGAGAGTTTTCCCGATTTTTATGTTGTCAGTATTGATGTGTTAAAAGAGTTAGACTTAAAAATACTCTCGTGTACCTACGTCCTAAAAGACTTGATTCTCAGAAATGCGAATAAATATTTTTCTCTCAAACCAGTATTTTCAGCAGGCTTATTTTTAGATGATTTTTGCAACTCATTATCATTATTGAACATCGTTATTTTGTGTATTTTGCTGTGCTATAAAGAAACTCTTTCCTGTTTTTCAGTACTTTCCTGCCTACAACGCTGGAACGGGCCGATTCCTTTAAGTGCGTAACATTGAGGTTTCCCTACCGATACCATTCATGTACTTTCGTTTGACATACAATACGCTACGCGCCGATTTGCTGCATAGTTTTTTCACGAGTAAGAATAACAAAGCCTGTTTGTAATTTGGTGAGGTCCTTAAGGGCGGGGGCGATCAAGGCGCGAAAGCTTAAGATAACAGGAAAAGTCTCGAGGAGAAGCAAACAGCGGCCATCGTAAAAAAGAGTCGGGAACGGCAGTAAAAACGCCCGAAATTTCGTATGACAATTAGGCCAAGGCCCAGCACCTCAAAGATGCGCCTCTCCAGATGCACCATGCACCAATATTGCCCGTCAGCTCGTCTGCGTTTTAATCTTTGCAGCTCGGTAAACACTTGTTATCTGCAGACAGGCCGGCGTGGCAATGCCATGCCATGCCATTCCTCTAATTTTACCACTTTCTTTTCGGCTGCCACCAGCTGCGATTCCTCCTTATGTACCAATATTCTCCCACATAAAGCTAAGTTCTTTGAGCAAAGTTTCCCCCTGCCATCGCATCGTGCCGGGATATTGTAAATGTGGGCCAAGGGGAGGGGAGGGGGCTGCGCCACGCTGGAGAGATTAAGCACTTAAAAGTGACGCAATTATGGGATGTCAGAGGGAGCAATGGATTGGGGGTAGTCCGAGAGCGCGCTGCGCTGCACCACGCCGCCTGCCTTCGCGAACTTGCGAGTTGATTCTGTTAATAAAATCCGGTCCGGATAGGAAAGCGCCGTTCGATTGTTAGCGACGGCGCGCCGCCCGTCTGACACCGATCCCGACTTTATTGGCTCGCATGAATGGATTAATAGATGCGCGTGCAGCCTGTCCTCAAATCGAGGACCTCCAGTTCAAATGAACACATCACTAAGTTTCAATTTATCTCAAGAGGATGAAGAAGCAAACCCCTTCAGGTTACAAATGGACCAGGGCAAACTGCTCTAAAAAAGGGACAGCCTATGCTTCCTTGCGCTATCAGTCTTAGAAATCGTAGCTTTATCTAATAGTCAACCGATAAACAACGCGATGTGAGTTTTGTCTGAGATGGATATAGCGTCCAGTCCAAAAACCTTCGGTTCGGTCTATTTGTCTAAAAAAGAGGATGGCATACTCCTAAACGAGTGAGTAACCGCGTAGTGTCTGTGTTAGAGAATAGTTTTTGTAGATAATAAGAATCATTACAACGCGGCCTGTTTTTTTAAAAGATATTTGTATTAATTTGTGCTGAAGGAAAACCCTATAAAGAGCGAAATAATAAAAAGCCCGCGGGACCAAAGCAACACGTATGAAAAAAGCGCTGAAAAAGCTATTCATAAATTACCCCAATAAATCTAAGACTAAGTATAAATTAACGTGCACCTGCCGGACAATAGATATCAAGTGAGTCTTCCCCTCTTCCCATAGCAGCAGCTTGTCTCCGCGCTCAAAGTAAGTTATATTTCTTTTCCAGCCTTTCCTTTCCCCCCCATCCCAGCACCGTTTTTTCCCAATGTCCATGTCGTAATATCCCAGGATGCTACACCAGGGGAATGTCCGTCCGGGACTTTGAGCCCTTCTGAGCGAAAGGGGGTGGGAGTGGGGATGCGGACTGGAGATTCCCTGTGGGGCGTTCCCAGTTTTGCTATAAAAGGCTGCTCGCTGGCCCATCACATCACACAGCCTTTTTCTTGTCGTCAGCCCACGGTGCCGTTTTCTGCCTGCAATTCGCGGGCTACTCATATATTATTGCAGATGGGGGCTTTACGAATTCTCCCTAGGATTTCACGGCGGCAAACAGCCGTGATAATCTGACAGTTCAAGAATATTGGTGGTCTCACTTAACCTGCATTACTAACGAAAATTCCCACACACAAAAATAAGCCCGTGACAGGCTAGCCATTACCATAAACATCATTTGTTAGGTGAGTACCAGTGTTTTTAACTCCCTTTCCTCCTCTTTTTTATCTGCTTCTCCTCTGTTCAATAACGCTTTTATTTATGCCTAATTTACTTTTGTAGAGTTACCTTTGTAGATGTCACCACCACATTCCCTGCCTTTATAATAATTGAAAGGCATTATTCTCCTGCGTAAAACAATTGTTTCGCGCAGATGCAGATTATGAGTCAGTGCCATAAAGGCTGGGGGCATTAAAATTAGCCCCTTCCCATCATATGACCAGAAATGGTAAGAATGACTGGATATTGCACTGGGTTCAGCTATTTGATCGAAAAAAGTTCGTTTTTCGTAAATTTTTACGTTTAGGGTTAGGCAACCCGTCGTATTGACATCCTTGGGGGGAGGGGGAGATGGCACCGTTGAGCCTCATGCTCCTAAAACGGATCCGCCACTGTGGTTCAGGGCAATAGAACCTTCAGAGGGGACAAGGGCGTGGCAGCGTAGGTACAGTACATTCGGCGCGTGCTTTCGTTATGGCGGAACTTATATCGCGCTTTCTCCGTGGGGTAGGAGCTGATGTCGGGTAAATATTGACCGAACAAGCGTTTTATTTTGTTCCCAGGCCTCTTTACTGAGACTTCAGGTGAAATTGGGACGCTTCGGAACCATAGCGCCTACGGGGAAGACGTTATGCGGGAAGCCTTCATTCTCCCCATGTGTTCCTTATGAGAAAACTATAAGAAGGCCAAGGGCAGCACCCATACTGGTCCGGTCGACTTGATTTTTTTGGGGGGCAGTTTTAAGTCAAGTTTTACCCATTGGGAGAGGGGGGAGTGACTCTTCAACTTTTCGTAAAAAAGCGTTAAAGTTGACCACCCTAGTGCACGGTATGTCCTGAGGGCAATGTCTTTGGTTAAGAGCAACGAAATAAAATAAAAAATAAATAAGAACCATCTGTAAATCTCTCTGATTTACATTCCTTCTGCATCGATATTCTACGACTGCACGCGCGATTACCATGCGTCAAAGGTAGCGCGGGAGGTGCTCTCAGGAACGTCCTCCTGCGCACGCGTTTGTAGCCGATTAAATTCTGCTGACCGAACCAAAATGCCTTCTTTCATATACACTCTCACCCTTTTAGGGCCAAGAAGGAGTCCGTGAAGAAAAAGTCCGAGCTATAGGGATGTTGGAAGGTTGTGATGCCTGCGTAGCCGCAGGTAATGAGTTGGGACCATTATGCAAAATGTTCCGTCGACCAAAGTCAACGCGTGGTGACTATGTATTATATAAGAGACTCGGTAAGAATGCCTCAAACGGTCCAGTGTTTAGGACGGCCTTTCGCAATGAGGGTCTAACGGATTGACAGTAAGTTTATCGGTTGCACACGATCTTTACACATAGTCAGGAGGACATCAACGAAGAAAACGTACTTCGTCGTTGACATCCTTCCTGCAATCTTCTCGAAGAGGCCTTGCTTGAGAGATCGATGAATTTGTCGATCCGATAGACACTCATTGCTAAATGCCGTCCTCGGCATTGGAACTTATGTCCCAGAAGCATAGTCCTTACTGAGTTCTACACCCAAGTTGATTGCCACACTTTGCTTATCGGGGCACGGCATTTCACACTCTGACGCATCACGAAAACCTCTTTAGCGAAAAGGCCTGTCCTGGTCCTAACCCTCTGGCAGTTCGGAGGCAACTGACTAGCAAGAGGCTTTGTCCCTGAGATCCAACATCACCACTACCCCGCCTTTTGTTCATTCTGTTCAATCGCGTCGAAAAAAAATCATTAACATTGTACCATTTACACAAAACCGTACAATCCTCATTAAAAGCGAAACACCTGTCTTGGGTGCGAAAATAAAACGGAGGTGTTGGTCGGTATTCTGATCATTTTACTTCCACGTTAATAGAACGAAATGGAAGTATTGGATTACCGTCAAAAATTCGGAGTTTCAGCTACGCGCATTTCCTGTAGTCTGTAGTATATCTACTAGCCATGAGAGAAGGTCTACTCTCATGTACTAACACTGAAACGCCAAGAAAACTGGTTTTAGCTTGACGAATGAGTGTGTGCGTCTGTTTGTTTGTTTGTCTGTCTGTGCGAAAAAGTTTGCCAGTGGATATATTACGAACAAGTTGACCGATTTGAATGAAAATTTCGGTGTATGTTGCAATTGGCGTCGAATCGAGAACCTCGCCTAGCCACAATCAAACCAATATTTCTCCATAGTTTGGGGAGGGGGTGATTTTTGCAATTCTTTGAATCCTCATATCTCCATAACCATTAAAAATATTGAAAAACAGATCACGCCGATGTAAAATTTGAAGTCCTACAAACATGATTCTATACAATTTTTTCGACATCTCTAACAATTTTTGAGATATTTCGAAAAAGACTGTTTTTGAAAAAAGTTTGTCAGGGGCTTGGGGTTTTAAAGACGTATTGACTTGGGTAAACATACGTTAAGAATGTTTGTTTTAACTCGGAATCGAGAGCCGCCCCTGGACAGCACAGGAGGGTAGGGTGTTTCTTGAGCTATTCCGAACCCCTGTCTCTCAAAAATCGTTGTAAATATCAAAACGAACTTGGAAGTATTAGGTCATCTTCGGCCCCATTTTTTCAAGATGGACCTATGTTGGGTCGTGAAATTTAAAAGGTCTCGGCAAGAACTTTTCTTTGATGTGGCTGAATATAGGTTTATCTTGCAAAATTGCCAAAATACAAACCCCTCTTTTATTTTTATACTCAAAACAGGTAATTACAACCTAAAATGGGTAGTCAGTGTTTACTGTTCTACACACGAGCTGAATTTTCCACAAAAAAATCCTAAACCTGTATTCATTGTCGGTTAACCCTCCTAACCAAACAATAATGCCATCTTTCTTTACCGCGAAGGTAACGCCTACAACGCATTTTGGAGAGCGTTGCGGCATGTTAGGTACGGTATTCGCAAACAGACGACAGTCACATTCAAATGACTACTTTTTCTGACTCATGAAAATCCGCTTGTAGCTTCCACCCCAAAAAGTTATATGTCTGAGAGTTTTTCAAACAATTGCCTCGCCAAACCCCCACGCACAACGACATACTTGCAGGTTATAGAAATAGCAGCATGGGAAAGGAGTGAGAGAACAAATCATCCCGGATGAAATGTGACAGAGACAGAGACCACCCTCCTGCGGATGTGGATTCTGTGAACGGGGTGTTACTACAATTTTATTACCAGGCCGCTTCAAACAAGATTAAGCTCGAGATGTTTGTGCGTTTTCAGTTAACGCATGTAAATAGATCGAAACGTTTTGTCTGAGTTTGTTTGTTTTTTGGCGCCTTCTTGTGGGAGTCAAGTGCTTGCTCACTGTCACAGCAACTCTGAGCCCCCAACAGTCTATGAGTTTTTTTCCTCGAGTCGCATAAGCGCTAGGCACCAGCTGTGCCGCCTACGCCGCTTCCATTTAGTTATACTCAATTCCAATAAAAGTATTCGCTGCTTAGAGTCGACAAATATCTTATAACGTTTGAGATTTCTCAATGACTCATGAACATATGTGATATGCTCTCAGCCTCGACATCCTCGTTTGTTTGGGAAATAAGCCACGTACGTAGTTCTCCCTCTCCAAAGAAAGTGAAGTCGTACGCGACAATGCGTCTGTAAGTCAACCTAAAACAATAATCATATGGCAAAAGAGGCGATTAAGTATTATAAAAAGAACTATACTTAAATACTTTGAAGCGATCCTTACAACGAACATTTTTTTAGAAAAGAGGCAAGATCGAAAGCGCGGGACTTGTGAGCCTGGGCGCAATCTGGGGAAACCTCGTGCCAGAAAAATTATCGATAATGAAAGTTGGCAATGCGCGCATGGCCTACATGTGTTCGAGCGACACTTGACTGCTTTAGGCCTATGCCTCTTAAAAAGTCGTGCATATCCTGAGTCTCCCTCGTGATTAGGCCTTACATGATACTCCAAACCGCAGAACTATTGAGAAAAAAAACATACATTTCAGAACTCGATGACTTTATAAAATAATTATGCTCAAGAGGGCATTACTGAAGCAACGTGCGAAAGAAGCTAAATTGCCGATATATCAAACTTGACTGAAAATCTTTGGTGTTTCGTCAATTAAGATAGTTTAACGAGCATTAAAATAAAATGGCCTTAAATGATTTTGAGGACAAGACTCAAACGTACGAGTTCATAATTTAGTTCAGTCACCAGCCAAGCGAGCGCCTTTTTGCAAGATGCTACCTGCATATCGCAAGGGCGTTCAGTGATTGCCTGTCTTTACCGGGACAAAACAAAATTTGCAGTTGTGAAAAAAAACAACAAAAAAACTTCAGATTTACTAAAACGCAAAAAAAGGCCGCTAAACATGTGAGATGGAAGTACCGCTGAACCTTTCGGTACGCCCCATCCTCGGTACGATATTTCAGTTGTCCGACCCAGACAGCAAATAGACGTCTATACTAGACGATCTGTAGATGGGCTAAATGGCCGCAAATCTGATCTCTATTAGACGTCTATTAGACATCTATAGACGTCTATTAGACGTCTATTAGGCGTCTAGTCCGTAGACGTATTAGACTTCTACCAGTCGTAGACCCGACACCTAATAGATGCCTAATAGACGTCTCATAGACATCAGATTTGCGGCCACGTAGCCCATCTATAGATCGTCTAGTATAGACGTCTATTTGCTGTCTGGGTACAACTTCTTAAAATAGTGTTAATTCTCTTACGAAGGAAGCAAAAAGGGCCGGTATTCGGTAGTTTCCAATATTATCGGTTATCATGACGAGGTTAAATGCATTTCAATCGGAGGTATTGATTCAGCAGACTGGATGTAGATAAATTATGACCGATTTTCTGAATTGACAACCCTGTTTACGAAAGGCTATGATAACGCCATCGGGGTTTAGGTGATGAATTAATTAGTCTTGCTCTTCTCTAAAACGAGTGCTCCAGCTAATGACTTTTTTTTCTCTTACAAGAGGAGTACCTATCACAACTGTCCGCCCCCGATTTTCTTGAAACTTTCAGGACTGGAAGTTGCACGATAACGGTAAGAGAAGATAATCAAGCCCAAAACTTGCTGCAGAAATTCATTTATACTACCTTTAAATAGCGTTCAAAATTAATCAAAAATATGTAGTTTTCTTTCGAAAAAATTATCAAAATCCAGTAACCATTTTTTGTAGAAGACACCAAAAAACAGCGCCCAAAAATTGAACTTTTGAGGATTTTGCGATATTTTCAGCCGTTTTCAAGATAAAGCATTTTTTCGTGTTTTTCTACTTTTTTTAGCCAATTTTAACGCTATTTTTAAGGTAGTAAAAACGAATTTCGGCGGAATGTTACGGGCTTGGAATGATCTCATACTACGATCTCAAAGTCCTGAAAGTTTCAAGTTAATCGGGGGCGCCAAGTTAAGCTACTCCCCCTGTTAGTTAAGAACAAAAACGAATAAGAACGCGTTATAACCAGAAAAAAATAACACAAAGTCGGCATTCTCTTAAATTAAAAATATAAGATAATATTTGAAAACCTCCTTAGCAGAGCAATCAAGCCACGATCCCGTTCCGTGCAAAGAGGACGTTTTTTTTTTCGTTTTTTTTTTCATAAC
>Ga0058701_10001516_pt1 | contig 16625 bp, 10 predicted proteins | sample AgamicOrMae_FD_97039 | JGI IMG/M metagenome (GOLD analysis project Ga0058701, IMG submission 97039) | Agave microbial communities from Guanajuato, Mexico - Or.Ma.e | ecosystem: Host-associated > Plants > Phyllosphere > Phylloplane/Leaf | place: Guanajuato, Mexico | collected 2012-06-04
ACCCAGCGGGCCGGTGACATCGAGCGTACCGGCTCCACCGCCTTCACTTGCGTAGCGCCCACTGACGGAAGACTGCCATGAATAGCGTGGTTTTTTGCTGATGACGTTGATGATACCGCCCGGATTTTGAATGCCATAGAGCAGAGATGCCGATCCCTTGAGTACCTCAACCCGCTCCGTGGTCGCATCCAGATTTAACCCCTGGCTGCTTCGTATACCATCGCGATATATCGAGCCATCAGAATTGCTACCGAAGCCACGGCGAACGAAACCGTCCTCTGTTCCTGCCAACGTGTTGGCCTCCGCAACACCACTGACGAAGCGCATCGCATCGCTCAGATTGCTGACCTGATAATCATCAAGCTGCTGTTGTGTCACGGTACTGACAGACTGGGCCTCGTCGAGACGCGCTGTCGGCATTTTACTGCCAACGCTGCTGGTGGTGGCTGCATAGCCCTCTTCACGGTCAGCATCGCTGGTGACGGTGACGGTGACGGTGACGGTGACGGTGACGGTGACGGTGACGGTATCATCCCCGGTGGCGGCAAGGCTGTTACCGGCCGGAAGCCAGGCGCTGGAACAGATCGCCACTATTAAAGCCTGCTGAAATCTGAGGTTCTTACTCTCGCCTGGACGTGTTTTCATTATATTTTTTCGCTGATCATCAAAAACAAAATAAACGTAAAGGCCACGTTAAACGTGGGGGGTTTTCGCCTTCAGGCGGAGGTTTTTGCGTCCGTCCTGGTAGGCTGTTTTGTAATTGAGAATCATTCAATCATTGCGTAATGTAGTAGTAAATATAAAAACATTTATTTTTACTACATTTACAGGAGAGTGTATTAACGATGATTTAACTGTTTTTATATTTTTAAGTCATTAATTTTCATGAATTAAAAAACTTATTCTGGCGAAGTGTATCCAGGTGAAGAAGCATAACCTTGCTGTTCGTGAGGGAGAAAAGGCTTGCTGACTACAGCCGGGCGAGACATGCTTAGCGCAGGCGAAGCAAGAACAGTATCGTCGAAGGGGATTACCCTGTCAGGTTCACACATTATCGTTCAGGATTTAACGGGGGCGTGAGAGTGTTTCATCTCATCGGTGTTTTTAACAGTAATCAGCGGGACAGGCTTCCTTGATGCAGGCCAGAAGTCGTACAGATATATTGGGCGAGCGTTTGCGTTCGCGGGAACAGCAACTCTCACCCCGCCTGCTGGCTGTTGCACATTATCTTCATACCAACCGGGAAACGGTTCTGGACAGCACTGCCATGGATATCGCCCGCGCGAACAACACATCGGATGCGACCGTGATTCGCGCCATTCAGGCACTGGGTTTTTCAGGACTGCGCGATTTGAAAAACGTCCTTCAGGCCTGGTTTGGTCCCGGCCTCTCTTCAGAAGAGAAAATGCTGAGCACCGTCAATGCTATGACGCGGGATGTTTCGTCGTCGATAGACTTCGTATTGCAGGGGCATCTCCATGCGTGTCAGGTACTGGCCTCTGAGCAAAACCGTCAGGCGCTGGCCGAAGCGACGGGGTTACTGAGTGAAGCCCGCCAGGTGGCCGTTTTCGGGATTAACGCCTCGGGCATTCTGGCTGACTACACCGCCCGCCTGTTAAATCGCATCGGTTTGCCGGCCTTCTCACTTAACCGTTCAGGTATTGCGCTGGCGGAACAGATGCTGGCGCTGCAACGGGGCGATGTGCTGATCATGATGGCGCAAAAGTCGGCACATCGCGAAGGAACAACAGTGGTGCGTGAGGCCAAAAGGCTGGGCATTCCGATAATTCTTCTCACCCATGCGACCGACGCCTTCTTTGCCCGGGAAGCGGATGTGGTTATTGACGTGCCACGCGGCGGGGAAAAAGGGCGCATCCCGTTACACGGCACAGTGATGGTTTGCCTTGAAATGTTGATTCTCTCGGTGGCCGCTTCCCTGCCAGATCGTACGACTAAGACCATGAAACGGCTACAGGATTTCTACCGTAGTCTTAAGCCTGCCATAAAAAAATAAATCCTTCGTTCAGATGTCACATGACAAGAGGAGAGTTGAGCCAGTACATGGCTGGCGCAGCTTAACGCTTTCGCTCACCCTGCAACGCCTGGATGTGTTTCCTCAATACCTGGCGTGATCGGGTTTGCAAAAGTGGCTGACACTTTTCGGAATGGCTTAAAAATTTTTCGTTTTTGCGAACTCACGTCAGCTTTCGTCTGGAGCGTTCTTCAATCTGCGGCTATTACTCAGCCGTGATGTTTATTTGCTGTTCTTTTGATTTATCCATCCTTGTTATTTCCTGAACGGAGCTGGTCATGAAGAAAAATCGTGCATGGTTTCCTGTGTCGTTCGTCGCGCTTGCCATCCTGGTAAGCCCACCAGCGGTGATGGCCTGGGACAGTCTTACCGTATTTGGCGACAGCCTGAGTGATACAGGCAACGTCGGCCGTTTTACCTACGATTCTGCCAGTCATCCACTCTATGATGAAATCATCGCCCGTGACGCGGGACTGATGCTGCAGCCGTCCTCTCAGGGCGGGAGTAATTACGCGGCAGGCGGTGCTGTGGCGGTGCCCGCTCTCAATCCGCAGTTTAATACCCAGGATCAGGTTGCCCGCTATCTGTCGTCAACGAATGGCCGGGCCGATTCCAACGGGCTCTATATTCACTGGATCGGCGGGAATGACCTGGCCGCTGCCACGCTCATTCCCAGCCCCTCGCTGGCGCTTTCTCTGGTTGACAACAGCGCCGGTGCGGCCGCCAGCCAGGTCAGCGCGTTACTGAATGCGGGCGCTGGTACGGTGATAGTGCCAACCGTGCCGAATGTCGGTGCGACGCCTGCCCTGATAGAGGGAATACTTCAAGGGGCCGGTTCCGCAGCGGTGGCGGCGGCGTTTCAGTCACTGAACGCGGCGACCACGTTCACTACGGCGGAACGGCAGCAGGCTATCCAGACGGCTTTCGGTCAGGCCGCTGCGCAGCTCTCTGCCATACCGGCGGTTCGTGACCTGATCGCACAACAGCTGTTCGCCGCCTGGCAGCAGTTAAGCGATCAGGCGACTTCTCTGACGGCCCGTTACAATCAGCAGGAAGAAAACGCGCTGGCGGCTGCACAGGGGAATATTGTTCGGGTCGATATTAATGGGCTTTTTAATGAAGTGATCGCCAGTCCGGCGCTTTATGGTCTTACTAACACCGCAGGCATGGCCTGTCCACCGGGCACCTCTTCCGCCGTCTGTACTTCGTCGACAGCGGGTTTCTCATCGCAACAGACTTTTTTGTTTGCCGATCGACTTCATCCCAGCCCTGCGGTGCATGCCCTGATTGCTGACTACATTCAGTCAATCCTGGATGCACCAGCCCAGGTCGCGGTACTGACGCAGGCACCGCTGTCGATGCTGCAGGATGTGCATAACACCCTGGACAGTCATCTCCAGCAGCAGCGCAGGCAACCCGCTGAAGCCGGAGAATTCACCGTGTTTGGCGGTTACGCCGGTCAGCACGCGCGCAACAAAAGTGATGTTTTTAATGATGGCGACACAGATACTGCAAACCTGTCAGCCGGCATGGGTTATCAGCTGACCGACAACCTGCAGGCAGGGGCGTTGCTGTCAACGGCCAGCCAACGACAGCATCCCTCTGAACGTTATGATTACCGGCTGCACGGCAACATGGTGGCACTCTGGAGCCAGCTACAACTGATGGACAGACTGTGGGTCAACGCCGATATCCATTATGCGGATCTGGATTACGACAGCATTGAACGTCAGATAAAACTTGGCCCTGCGGTCCGCACTGAACAGGGCAGCAGTAGTGGAAAGCTGATGGGCACGCGGGTTCAAACTGGTTGGGATTTTCCCTTAAACGAGACGATTACCACGGGGCCTGTTGTCAGCTATGCGCTGGATTATGTGCGGGCCGACGGTTATCAGGAACGCGGCGACAGCAGCAGTGCGATGCGTTTCTCCGATCAAACACGGCATTCACAAACTGGCGCAGTGGGGTGGCGCATTGATACCCAGGGATTAGGAATCAATCCCTGGGCACAGGTCAGTTATAACCATCAGTTTGGCGACACGGATACATCGGTGAGTGCAGGTCTGAAATCGACACGAACGGCTTTCCGACTAAGCCGTTCGAATCAGGATAAAGACTGGGCGGATATAGCTGTAGGGGCCAATGTCCCCATCGGCGACGCGGTTAGCGCTTTTGCCGCTGTGTCGACGGTGGCGGGCGCGCGTGATTATCATGAGGTCACCTGGAACCTTGGCATGAGCGCGCGGTTTTAGCACCTGCCCGGTGCAGACCTATGGGCGTCGCATCGATCAGACCCGGGTCAGCGCCATCGAAAAAGGCGCGGGACGAGACTGGATGTGTCACGTCGTCTGCCTGCACTTTCAGGTTCAAAACGCAGAGGATATGGCCTGATTTTACTGGCCGATGAAGGGGCCAAAAGTTTAATGCCTTCTGCTTCGCAAGCGAGAGTGGGTAAGGTATAGTGCGCGTTTTTGGAGGAACCATGCTGACGCATTCATCAACACGACTCAATAAATACATCAGTGAGAGCGGAATCTGCTCCCGCCGCGATGCCGATCGCTTTATCGAACAGGGCAACGTTTTTATCAATGGTAAACGCGCAGCCGTTGGTGCCCAGGTTTTTGCTGGCGATGTCGTAAAAGTGAATGGTCAGCTGATTGAGCCTCGTGATGAAGATGATTTGGTGCTGATCGCGCTGAATAAACCCACAGGCATTATCACCACAATGGAAGAGGGCGAACGCGATAACATCAGTGATTTTGTTAATCACAGTAAACGCGTTTTTCCCATCGGTCGTCTCGATAAAGATTCGCAGGGACTTATTTTCCTGACCAATCATGGCGATCTGGTCAATAAAATTTTGCGTGCAGGCAATAACCACGAAAAAGAATATGTCGTCACTGTTGATAAGCCCGTTACCGATGAATTTATTGCCGGTATGGCAGCCGGCGTTCCCATGTTGGGCACGGTAACCAAAAAGTGCAAAGTGAAGAAAGAAGCACCCTACGTGTTTCGTATTACGCTGGTACAGGGGCTTAATCGGCAGATCCGTCGTATGTGCAAACACTTTGGGTATGAAGTCACCAAACTGGAACGCACGCGCATTATGAATGTAAATCTCAAAGGTATTCCTTTGGGTGAATGGCGCGATCTGACGGATGATGAATTAATCGAACTGTTTAAGCTGCTCGAAAATTCCACTTCTGATGACAAATCGGCAAAAAAGACACCGCAGAAAAAATCTCCTGCAAAAAAACCAGGGAATAGCCAACCTAAATCGGGCGTAAAAGCTGATGATAAGCCCGCTTCACGCAAGCGATTTACGCAGCCGGGTCGCAAGAAAAAAGGGCGCTAAAAAGCGAAATGATAAACGGGCGTCAGATAATCGTGAGTGAGTATTGCCCTGAATGGGCGAATCATTTCTCTGCTGAGGCGGCTGTGTTAGTGGCGAGATTGGGTAAACACCTTGTCGCTATTCATCATATTGGTAGCACTGCGGTGCCAGGATTAGCGGCCAAACCGATCATCGATATTTTGCTGGAAGTGATTACTCATGATTCGTCTGACATTACGTCAACGTTGTGCGCCTCTGGCTATCAGGCGCGTGGCGAAAACGGTATGCCAGGAAGACGCTATTATACCAAGGGCCTTCAGGGCCGCCGTACGCATCACGTCCATGCTTTTATCCAGGGCAGTCCAGATATTATCCGGCATCTGGCGTTTCGGGATTATTTGCGAAAATATCCAGACATCCGCGACAGCTATGCGGCAGTGAAATACGCCGCGCAACGTGACTGCCGGGGGGAGAGTAACGTTTACTGTGAATTAAAAAATGCGTTTGTTCAGACCCATCAGCAACGCGCACTAGCCCTCTATCCCTTCTGAATTATCTCTCTGAACGCGTCTTTATTTTCCTTTTGCAAAATTTAGCCTTGCCTTGTCTGCACATTCAATGATGCAGCCTGATGCTTATGGCTACAGACGGCATCACAGAACGATAAGTAAGACGGTGCCCAAAAGGAAAGCGCAACGTCGCATAATCAGATGACGGCACCTTTTCAGTAGTAAAATGGCATGGCAGGATACGCTAAATTACAAAGGAGTGGGCCTGATGTTACTGAAAGGTATGAATGATCCGTTGTTCAAAGCGTATCAGCATCCCAAAGCAAGGCTAATGATAAGTCGTTTCAGAGGATTAGCCGGTGACCGGCGGCTTAGCGACTGGCAGGTATTTTGTATTCTGGTCAACGGTTTTACTAACTACTGGTATGTGCATTCAGGCAATTTCACCATCAATGTCACCTTAACCAAGACGCGTCAGTTCGATTTTATGCAGGATTTTTTGCATTTCACGGTGACGCTGGATGGTCTGTTAAGCGACGATAATTTCCGCTGTCCCGACTTTATTTTGCCCCATTATGATGTGCCTTATGAATTTTGCCGTTGGCGGAGTAAACGTGGCTACGATTCGCAAACCACCTATGTGGGCAAACATGGTGTGAAGTCCCACAAAGGCCTGTTCATTGCAACTCATGATCCGATCAGGGATGAATATCAGATGAAATGGGAAGGCATTATTACGGTTTTTGATAAAGCCTTTTTTAAAATGGGAAACTTCAACACCACCTGCGATTTTTTAATCAACGATATTACCAAGACTATCCATGAGGGCGTGGTGAAACATCTGAGCCTGTATCGCGATCTGTACCATTATCTGTTTCCCTCACCCACAGAAGCGCGTATCCAGGCCCGTGATACGAAACGCCATCTGGCCAGAAAATAAATACCAGCAGGATGGTCCACGAGTACAGAACGGGGAGAAAACGCTTACCCCGGTAACTTCCATTTCAGCCAGGGATCGAGTTCCGTTTCTGTCATGGGTTTAATGTTGAAATATTCATAGGTAGCCTCACTGTTATCTGAGGTGACCACAGAGGCGGGACGATCGCTGTAGGCTAAAACAAGGAGATTGAGCTCTTTAAGCGTCGTAAAAATACTGTGTGCGATAAGTCGGGAAGTAATATTTGTATGGATTTCGTTGGCCAGTGTTTTATCCAGTTTTATAACATCAGGCGGCGTCCCGCGCAGATAGCGTATTTTGCGATAGCCTTTCGCGATATATTCCCATGTCATTGTGAATCCCATACGTCTTAGCATTTCCAGGCCCAGCATGGCTGAGGGGCTGTCAATGATATGCTCTTTTTGAACGATTTTGATGACCAGCATTGACACAGGTAAGGTTGCCTTAAGCATTTTTTCCGCCAGCTTTTCTGCAAACGCCCGATCTGTCACATCCCGCTCATGAATACTGATCGTGACAGGTAACTGAATAGGATGATTACGTAGACGTTTAAGCCGGGCAATGGTGCTGTCAATCAGCCAGGTCGTGAGTGTTGTGCCCAGCTCAGTCCCAACGGCCAGTGAAGTAAAGTTATCGGCTGCCAGCTCTCCACGTTGGGGATGATGCCAACGGATCTGCGCTTCGAGGCTAACCGGTTTACCACTGAGCAAGCAAACGTTGGGCTGGAAAACCAGATACAGTCCCTGGTTGCGCCGCAGCGCGTCTGCAAGATCACGCATTAAGGTGAAATCAGCGGGGGAACTCGCGTCTTTAATTCCATCACCAACAGCATCACACAGACGAACGGACGGACCGCTCACGCGTTCCAACGCATTGACTGCCCGTCTGAGAGCGTCCTGGGGGAAGGTCTGGCCGGCGATAAAGTCGATCTGCGCGGTACAGGTCGCCAATGCCATAGTGAGGCCGTCGCCCATATCGGCATGAATCCCGTTTAACCGTTCCTCAACCCATTTTGCGCTAACGTGGCTTTCTGCACGGGTCAAAATCGCAAAGCGGCCAGTCGCGATCGTGTAAATCGACTCACCACTGGCAGGCCGAAGACGTAACCTTAACAGGGTGGCGACATCCTTAAGCAAGGACTCCAGCGACGCCATGCCCAGTGACCGGGACAGGTCGTAGGCGCGTGACATATCAATACAGTCGATAAGCACCAGACGGCGCAGTGCCGTGTCATTCAGCGTGGCAAGATGCAGAATGTCGCGAAAGAGACGTTCCCGATTGGCCATGCCGGTAACAGGTTCGATAAAGGCCGCCGAATGCCAGGCTTCAAGAAAGGCAACAACCAATCCAGCCAGTGACTCAATGATCTGTTTCTGCTGGTGGCTAAAAGTCCGTGGCACCGTATCCGTCAGGCATAGCGTTCCCAGTATCTGTCCATGAGCGTTTTTCAGCGGCGTACCGACATAAAAGCGAATATAAGGGGCATGGACAATCAAAGGGTGATGGGCATAACGCGGATCAAGTCGGGTATCAGGTGCAATGACCGTCGCATCACTTTCGACAACATGTCGGCATAAGGCCTGTTCGCGCGTCGTGTCACTCAGCTCAATATTGTAATTGGCACGCACACTATGCTTATCGTCATTTAAGACAGCGATATAACTTCCATTAATACCAACTAACTGACAGGCCAGACGTAAAAACTTTTTCAGCACCTCATCCCGGCCTCTGTCTGAGAAGCGCAGTGACTGTGTTGTTCTGGTGCGGTGATATTCCTTGTCGCCAGGTTCCTGAGCCATTGCCGCTCCTGCCCATATGCTGAATGATATTGCAAAAAAATAATTGTACGTTGATTTTAAAAAAATAAAAGCCAATCACTATAAAAGGCGAAAGCAATTAATGCGTTGCGATATTAAACCGTCATGGAATAACCGTTTACGTCCCGGATGAAGGCCGTTTATTTTTTGAGTTAATGCGTATTGATTAATACGGCAGGTGAGGAAAGAACAGAAACCCTGGAGCCTCGAACGAAGATTTTATTTTCGCTTACGCTTTTTTATAAGGCAAATTTCTGGCTGCGATACATTTCCCGACGTTCTCCGTGCGGCATGTCGGGCCGGCTTCAGGTGGATAAATCTGCAAACCCAGAAGCGCGGGTCACCGGCAGGTGGGTTAAAACCTTTTAAAACATAGAGTTAAAAAATAAATAAAAGCGCACTCATTAGCAGTTAAAAAATATCTCTTTTAAAAGAGGTCAGGGCAGCAATCGTTCCCCGCTGAAAAAGTAACGATAATTAATGAGAAGCCGATCCGGGTTTACTTTGTGTTATTTTGTCTTGCGCGCCATCACCGTTCATCCCTGATGCAATTTAATGTAAATTATTGCGTCAGTCCGCGCACCGAGACCTGCATGTTAAAGGAATAACTGATAAGCTGACGACTACAATCACGTTGATGTTGGAGATGCCCTTTGCTGACCACAATAATTTATCGCAGCCATATCTCGGATGACGTTCCTGTTAAGACGCTACCCGGAATGGTGGATGATGCCAGCATACTGAATGCGTCTCATGATGTGACCGGTATTCTGTTGTTCAATGGCACGCACTTTTTCCAGTTACTGGAAGGCCCGGAAGAGGGCGTGCTGGCCATTTATCAGCGCATTTGTGCTGATCGACGTCACCATAACCTGGTCGAGTTGATGCGTGATTATGCGCCCTCGCGTCGGTTCGGTAATGCCGGCATGGAATTGTTTGATTTACGTGAGCATGATCGTTCCACTGTGCTTCAGGCGGTGCTGGATAAAGGCACGTCGAAGTACCAGTTAACTTATGCTGACCGCACGTTGCAGTTCCTGCGTACCTTTGTTGAGGCGCGTGAGAAAGAGAATTACTTCGAGGTACTGCCCTCCGAATACTGGGAATTCATTCCGGAAAGCACCACTGCCAGCAAGGTGACGCCTTCGGTATCGGGTATTACTTTCCGTCCCGTCGTCGATCCGCTTGCCCGTCAAGTGACGGCGATTGAGGCGATAGCGGACGCACGGCTTCGTCGTACTGAACAGCGCGATTCGTCAAAGCAGTTACATGATGCCGATCTTGACGCGGTGATTACAGCCTTCAGGATGGCCGGGCGGGCCTGCCCGGACGAGATGACACTGTATGTCAGTCTGCTGCCTATGACGCTGGTTGTCGTACCTGATGCGGTTCAGACCATTGTTGCGGCCATAAATGCTGCAGGGCTGGTCCCTGAGCAGGTGGTGATTGGTGTCAGCGAAACGGAAGTTATTTCACGCGTGGAAGCTTTTTCGGTTGCCGTCAGGGAGCTTAAGGCTGCGGGCATCAGTCTGTCCGTCGATAATTTTGGTGCCGGTTCCGCCGGGCTCTCGTTATTGACACATATTCAGCCCGACCGGATTCGCATTGACTCAAGTATCACTTCCGATGTTCACCGCAGTGGTCCGAAACAAGCTGTGGTTCAGGCCATTATAAAATGTTGCTCTGCCTTAGAGATTACGGTCATTGCTGCCGGCATCGTGAAAGCGGAGGAGTGGATGTGGCTGGAAGCGGCGGGCGTGATTAATTTCCAGGGCAGTTTATTTGCTCCTTCAGGTGCGCTTCATTCAGACGCGGTGGCCTGGCCGGAATATCGAAGCGCGATGTAAGGTCCGGTTAATATTATATGTCACGATAAAGACATCGTATCACTCGCAGCAGGGACCGCTGCCGTTTTGATTGCGTCAGCAGTGCTCCAGATACCGCATTCAACCTGTCCCGACTTCACGCCTGCATCAGTCATCTCGCCTTTCACATCAAATACTTACCGTGCTCGTTTCAGACGAAGTGGGACGAAACCTTATATTCATCTAAGAGCATCAACACGCCGTCGCTCGCTGAGAAGTCATGCTGAACAGAATGCTTTCGCGATGAGAGTATGCATGGCGCAGGAAAGCGGATCACCGTCATTTCAGTCATGCTGTGAGGAATCCAAAGGTATTTACTCACCCGTGAGCTGAGTCAATCATCTTCTCAGATATTACCTGGACAGAAAAATCGCACTTTGCGATCATATCTGCATGATCCAAAAAAGAAAACGCCCTGGTCAATGTGAAGATGAAAGAAAACAGTCGCTTAGAATCGATAATGAATTACCTGAAAGGAAATAATCTGGTAACGGTTGAACAGCTTGTTTCGGTCACAGGCGCTTCTCCTGCCACTATCAGGCGTGATCTGATTAAACTCGATCAGGAAGGAGTGGTCAGCCGCACGCACGGGGGCGTAACGCTTAACCGCTTTATTCCATCGCAGCCCACCACGCTGGAAAAATCGTCACGGAATCAGCCTGAAAAACATGCTATTGCGCGCGTTGCAGCCACCTTCATCAAAGCAGGCGATGCAGTAATCCTTGATGCAGGGACGACGATGTTTGAGCTGGCCCGGCAAATTACCCATATGCCGCTACGTGTGATCACCAATGACTTACATATTGCGCTGTTCCTCTCCGAATTTAAGCAGATTGAAGTAACCATTATTGGTGGGCGAATCGATGAAAGCAGCCAGTCCTGCATTGGCGATCACGGTCGAAAGATGCTGAACAATATCAATCCTGACATTGCTTTCCTGAGTGGTAATGGATGGGATATGACGAAAGGCGTGACATCGCCCACGGAAGAAAAAGCGGCTCTGAAACACGATTTGATCATCAATGCGAGGCGACGTGTTTTGCTGGCAGACAGTTCAAAATACGGTGCCTGGTCTCTTTTCAATGTGGTTCATCTGGATGCGCTGACGGATATTGTCACTGACGCTAATCTGGACGCAGATGTCAGGAAAGCGCTCCTGTCCAGCAGCGTGCCTGCGTTGACTATCGCTCATCCTGCCTGAGTTGCCTGCATTATTTTGCCAGTAACAACTTACAAAAACTGATGGGCGCAGAAGCCGCAACGATGGGGCCCAAAGAAATGCGGTCAACCCGCGTTTTCTGACTCGCCCGGTGGCGGCTGAGAACGGTGATCGCGTGTTGTGATGATATGGGGTCTCGCTTAAATCACGCGCTTGTCGCATCACATCAGTGATTCAGTAAGTGCAGAGCCGGGACAGATGCTAACAACCACAATGGACGGCATCGGTATGCGTTGACGATGAAAAGTGACCGAATCGCTTATCTTTCTGCAGAGCGGGTGGTCACGCCACACGCATCATGGCAGCGCCAGGCAGTGTCTCGAATCAAACTAAACATGGATAGATGAAGTGTTGATGCTACGGGGTGAAGAGCAGGGCTGACTAAGGGAGGATCAGTGTGTAACATGAGTCTCGCAGCGTTGACACGAATGAAGGTGAACGGGGGCGTGCCAGGACGGGGATTTACAGATGTGTAAGTATGAATATGTCACAACGGTTATTCTTCCATTGATGGTCTGAGGTAGAGCGGCGTATCGCCTTCTTCGTAGTGTTTCGGATGCCACACCATCGCGCCATTTTCATCGCCAATAAACGTCATACCTAACTAATGGTTCAATGATCGCATAGGGCTGTGCGAACGCAGCACGGTAAACCCGTATCTCTTTCGCCATTGCCACAACCTGATCTGAAAATTCGTCGGGGTGGCTGAGAATGTAATTCAGTTGATCGTCAGTCAGCATACTTCTTTTCCTGAGCAACCCAGACCTGCTGGCGCCAACTGGCAGGGTTGTTTAACCTGTTAATCGAGTTCAGCATTGGCATTGTTCCGCCAAGGCAATAAGTGTACCAATTATCAGCGTGTCAGCCCATCATTACCGTCAGGGCGTCGTTTAATAAGCGAAAAGAAAAGCTGTTCAGCGTACCGTAGCCGGCGATAGCGGGCTAACGTCCATTTCCTTACGCTTTCAGCCAGAAGTCTGCTGACATTTATCGTGTTTGCAGACACTAAGATGCCTGAACTGTTCTGTATTCCTCGCGCCATCACGAAGCCCCGACCGTGTTTGTTAATCTTTGCTTTCATAACTTTACATTTTGCATTTAATTAACGCCTGTGCCGTCAGGATGTTTTGCCATTATTAAGTTCTTATCTCTGACAGAAAATCTTAAGTAATATTTCATAACGGCAGTCTTACAGGCTCGCAACAGGTAATAACTGAATGCGCATTCATTACTGAGAGAGGCAGCTTGTGGCAAGATGAAGCGTCGGGAGAAAAAACCGCTTAATGTGGACCAATACCCTTAATGGGGTAAGCTGATCGATTATTGTGCCTGAACATTGACAGCGATGTCGTCTCCTCACCAAAAGTGCCGCCTGCGTGTCGGGCATAACGCAGAACGTTGTGACATTTACGGTTAAAAATGACTTAAAACCTTTTCTTGCATGTTATACAGTCTCGCATGGCCTCTTGTTTGCTATAAATTGTCGGTCAATGTGGCGCTAAATATTTAAAATTAGGCTAAATTGTTTTCTGCGTTTTGCACCCGCACATGGGGAGGCTGTTGTGCACGATAATCAAAGTGGCAATGAAGAAAATCGTCTTAAAGCGGTTAAAGCACTTTTGTCACCTGATGTAACCAGGGATGAGGTGCTGGAAAAATTTGTACAGCTTGCCGCGCAGGCACTCGGCATTTCGGGCAGTTTTATCTCAATTATTGACGACAAAAATCAATACATTAAAGTTTCCCGCAACTTTAATCTTAAAGCGTCGTCACGTGATGTTTCCTTATGTCGACATGTTATTGATGGCGACGGCCAACTGGTCATTCAGGATACACTGCAAGACAATCGGTTCTCTTTCCATCCGTTAGTGGAAGGCGAGCCGCATATCCGCTTCTATGCGGGCGTGTCATTATGTAATGTTGAAGGGTTGGTTCTGGGCACGTTATGTGTCACAGATACGCAACCCCATACCTTTAACGATGCGCAACTCGAAACTTTAAAGTCATTAGCGAGGCTGGTCACCTCATTTCTGGATGCCTGGAATCTGGCCAGTTTTACTGACCTGATTACGCATCTTCCTAATCGCCCGCGGTTGTTGCGTGATATGCAGCAGCTGGCCGTGAGCAAACCTGATCGACGCTTCCGCCTTATTCTTATCGACTGCATTGATATTCCGCATGCTTATGAACTCTCGCGCACCTTTGGTATCGCGCCGGTAGAAAACCTGCTCCGGCAAATCGCCGGCCTGGTCAGTGCGCGCCTCGAACTTGAGTCCGATGATATGCTTTATTCATTCGCACCGGGTCGGTTTGCCCTCATCCAGCCCTATCTTGAAGGGTACACGGCACAAAGCACGATTGATGTTCTCAAGAATTTGAAGGCGGATTTAGCGGACAATATCACGATCGATATCGACGTTTATGCAGGTGAAACAGAATTTGTCTCCCGAGAGATAGATGCCAATGAAATCGTTCGTCAGGCGGTAAGCGCACTGCATGAATGCATTTATCAGAATTGCGGTGCCATGACCTTCGATCATTCTTATGATTCGCGCCGCACGGATGATTTTCTCATCATGAATGATTTGGCACAGGCGCTGAAAAAAGACGAAGGTCTTTATCTGGCTTATCAGCCCAAAGTATGTTTAAAAACCGGCAGAACCGTGGGGCTGGAAGCGTTGATCCGGTGGCATCACCCGGAACGAGGCGAGCTGTTCCCTGCCGATTTCGTTCCCCTGGCTGTAAAAACAAACCTGATCTCGGTGCTGACGGACTGGGTCATCGATCGTGTCATCGTTCAACTCAAAACGTGGAAACAGGAATATCAGTTAATTCCTGTCTCAGTTAACGTCAGTGAACGTGACTTTTCACGCCCCGGCTTTGCGGCAGATTTGGCCAGTAAAATGCAGGCTGCTGATTTGCCTACGTCCTTTATGGGCGTGGAGTGCCTTGAAAATGAACTCATTACAGAAAGCCATGTTGCTATAAACGGCCTGGAAGCGCTGAGAACCGAGGGGTTTGTTATCTCTCTGGATGATTTTGGCACAGGCTACAGCAACATCAGCTATCTACAGGAAATTCCCTTAGACGTTATCAAAGTTGATATGTCTCTGATTAACCGCATGGACAACGATCAGGCGTCCAGAGTGATTGTCAGAAGCATTATTCAGATGTTGAAGGAGCTGAATTATACGGTTCTGGCGGAAGGGGTCGAAACCGAAGCGACGCTGAGTCTGCTGAAGCAATATGGTTGCGACCAGATTCAGGGCTACTTTTTTTCTAAACCGCTGCCAGCCAGCGAGATTGAACACTGGCTGCTGCAAAAATAACCGGACCAGAAGGCGACAGTATTATCTGTCGCCTTATCCCTTTAAATGCTTCACCGCCGTCGCGTCTGGCCACGTCTCGTGGCTGCACACCGACTCAATCCAGATCGCGGCCATTGCTGGCGATGACTTTCTTGTACCACCAGAACGATTTTTTACGGCGTCTTTCCAGCGTCCCGTTACCGTGGTCGTCCCGATCAACATAGACAAAACCATAGCGCTTGCTCATTTCACCGGTTGAAGCCGCCACCAAATCAATGCAGCCCCATGTGGTATAACCCAGTACGGGAATACCGTCGCCAATCGCGTCAGCCATGGCGCGAATATGCTCACGCAGGTAGCTGATACGATAATCGTCTATGATTTCGCCTTCTGGTGTTAACTCGTCACGTGCACCCAGACCGTTCTCGACTAAAAACAGCGGTTTCTGATAGCGGTCGTACATCATATTCATGGTGATGCGAAGTCCAAGCGGATCAATGCCCCAACCCCATTCACTGCGTGCGATGTGCGGATTAGTCAGCGATTTGACAACATTGGCTGCGCTGCTGTTCTGGTCATGCATATCAGCAGATGCGCAGCGAGAGGCGTAATAACTGAATGAAACAAAATCGACAGTGTTTTTAAGGATCTCCGCATCGTCTTCCGCCATAACGATCTCAATGCCTTTCTCTCGAAACAGACGCGCGGAATACGCTGGGTAGGCGCCCCGTGCCTGCACATCGATAAAAAACAGATTTTCACGATCCTTTTGCAGTGCCGCCCAGACATCGTCGGGTTTACTTGACCAGGGATAAAAATTGCCGCCTGCCAGCATGCAGCCTACCTGGTTGGCCGGGTTGACCTCATGAGCAATTTTCGTTACCAGCGCACTGGCAACCAGTTCATGATGGGCGGCCTGATATTTAACCTGCTCGGTATTTTCACCCGGTTCAAACACCAGCCCAGCGCCTGAAAACGGACTATGCAGCATGATGTTAATTTCATTGAAGGTAAGCCAGTATTTCACAAGGCCGTCGAATGCCTCAAAACAGCTTCGTGCATAGCGTGCGAAAAACGCGATCATTTTACGATGACGCCACGATCCATATTCCGTTACCAGATGCATCGGCACGTCAAAATGGCACAGCGTCACCAATGGCTCAATGCCATAGCGACGACATTCGGTAAACAGATCACGGTAAAACGCCAGCCCCTGCTCGTTGGGCGTTAATTCATCTCCACGAGGGAAAAGTCGGCTCCAGGCGATAGAGGTGCGAAAGACGGTGAATCCCATTTCTGCCATCAGCGCAATATCTTCGCGATAGCGATGATAAAAGTCGATAGCGGTATGGCTGGGATAAAATTCATCATCGCGCAGTGTGAAGCGTTTTTCCTGCCCCAGTTTCACCGGCATGCGTGCCGGGCCAAGCGGTAACATGTCAACGGTCGTTAATCCTTTCCCGCCTTCAAGAAAGGCGCCCTCTGACTGGTTTGCGGACAGGGCACCGCCCCATAAAAATCCTTCCGGGAATACTGACTCAGACATGACATCCTCTTTGATACTGTAATCATTAATTAACTGG
>Ga0058701_10001517_pt1 | contig 16623 bp, 7 predicted proteins | sample AgamicOrMae_FD_97039 | JGI IMG/M metagenome (GOLD analysis project Ga0058701, IMG submission 97039) | Agave microbial communities from Guanajuato, Mexico - Or.Ma.e | ecosystem: Host-associated > Plants > Phyllosphere > Phylloplane/Leaf | place: Guanajuato, Mexico | collected 2012-06-04
CTATTATTCATATGTTAGACTACTCTCCGACCAAAACACAGAAACTACTCGGTAATCCGGACAAATCCGCTAATCCGACAGCCTCTTCTCCCGCTTGTGCCGGATTAGCGGGAGAGCACTGTACTTGTATGTGCGACTGTTTTTGTTGCCATTTTCTACGTATCTCTTTATATCACGAAGATCGATTTTGTTCAGAGTATCATATGTCCTTTGATTGATGAGGTCCTGGGTTACTCGCTTGAGATTGCCTGTGGCTCACCCTCAAGATAATGCAGGTGTTGTAGGATTAATAGCCACCTGAGGTGTTCCTTCAATTCCTGAAAGTAGTGAGACCCCAACTCGTCCTCATGCTTGTATCTAATAGTACTAGTACAAAGTACGATTTGTCGTGGCCCGTGGCGATTGTTCGCGGAACTTGTCTGAAGGGGACAGGTCTTGAAAGGTGCAATTTTCTAAGTAATATCCCCCAACCGGAGAAGTAGAGGTTCACAAGCAAAAGTGACTGGCTTGTCCTTCTTTTCTCCCAACAGAAACGTGCTTTCTTTCTAACGGGTGACCGATGGTATTTCCCGCTCTAAGAGATGAAAAGAACCTGATTTCGACAACTTTGTCCGCTTAAGAGAAACGATGTAATTTTGCTTGCGCTGGTACGAACATTGAAAGACCAACCAAAATTGAAACCCGTTTTAAGGTAGCAGGAGCGACCTTATTGGTCGAGTGATCAGAATTTCTTGAGATTTTTGTGGTATACTCTCTGGGATCGGAATGTGTTAGGCAAGGTTTAAGTGTTATACGAAAAAATATTCTTAAGCGCTTTCTTCCACTAACTCTTTGTTTCTCTTATCGAGTCAAAACTTTTGCGTAACTGCTTCGACTCGGGGAAGTCAAAGACGCGACCTGTAAGGCAGTTCCTGACATCCAATTTAGTGTCCGTTTTCAAATCCATGGTAGACGAGGGTTCATCTAACCTCTCTTTTTACAAATGACCATCCCTATGGCTCATGCTACTCACCGAAACCCTTTTTTTAACCGTCCCCAGCGTAGTCGGAGCTCCGATTCCAAGGCCGAAATATTCCCTGCTGAGAGGACGAAATCGAAGATTTACAAACACTAAGACAAATACTCTTGTCACGTTCTTACACACGGAGAAAAGACTTTGTTGCCTCAGCAAAACATTCTATTAATATAGCCTCAGCAAACCAGAATTGCTGTGGTGACAATTTACACTGTTACAACAACAATATAAATTGCTACCACAACAATTCAATTGTCACCGTAACAAATAAAATTGTCACCCCAACAATTCTGGTTTGCTGTGGCTATATTAACAAAACGTTTTGCTGGGGCAACAAAGTCTTTCTCTCTGTGCATACATCGGTAGTGTGACCCATCATCAACAGCGCAAACGCACTCAGGATCGTAACGAGATCGTAACCTATACTGAGAAACTTCCTCTGTCCAGAAAATATTTAGGCGTATAAAGAATCGCCATTCCGATTTGTTTTGATCTTAGAATCATGGCATCCCATAAAAATTTGAAGTGACACAAACTGCCCCATCTTTACCAAAGCATATTCACACCACTTCTGTGTTAAAACATTGCGGTAATTTTCGAGCCGTTTCTTATTGAATTTTAGTTGTGGTTATGGCGAAAGACTCATAGGTCTTTCTGGCCTGGCATCTTCCGCTCACCCGATCTGATCAGCGAACTCTGAAACGTCGAAAATAATTGAGATTCGTTCCCGAGCATTCTCAATGAGGACAGCAGAGATATCGACCTCGCTACTCGTTCCTTGCCATTGTAAAATTGCAATGCCTTACAATTTTAAGAAGAAATAGAGCTACTCGGTTTCCAGTTTTCTGAGAACGGAAATAATGTTGAGAATGGCAATTACTGGCCGCTGCTAGATGGAATATTTTATGCAACGGATATCCCTCGAGAAAACTTCTTACAGTTGCGTTACCCTTCGTACCGACTATCGTATTAAATTAACGTGCGCTGCGCACAAAAACGGTGGGGAAATATTAAAAATACCGTAGAGAATCTGTATTGTCACCGCTACGTTTTTAGTTTGTTAAGTGTGTGAAAATGTTGGAAACGATGTACTACCGAATTGAATTAATTTCTCTTCTAGAGAGGCCTAACTTTTGGTCGTTCTCTGTGAAATAAAGTTCTTGTAAGAGAACTTTTTCTGTCAGCTCTCGGTTTTAATAATCAAAAAAGTAGATTAAATTGCGGAGATTGATTTATATGCGAGATTTAAAAGTCGGATGTGGAATAGCGGCGGAAGAATGAATGCGTCGGCCCTGTAGTCCCTGCTCCGTTCCACCTCGCGTACTCCACCTCGCGTTGTGTGCCCCGCGTTCTGCTCTCCCCCCCGTTCTGCCCCCTCCTCCGTTCTGCCTCCCCCCGCGAACAGTCGCGGCTGAACACTGTGAGAAACGAACTGCCGAAATGGCATCAGGCGACACTTTAACAAATAGGCACAAGGAATCAGCTGGGGACCCATGAATAACACTTCGCTAAACACGCACCTCCACCATGAACCCTGTTTCCCGAAATTCTGACTCTTTTCTCCGTCGTGGAAAATGCTACCAACCGCGGGACTTCGGGGATACTGTCATCTAAGTCTTATTTTTCTTCTTCTTTTTATCCAAGCACGTACCTCCACCAGCACTCCTCATATCCTTCATCATATCCTAATGGTTACGACTCATCCGTAGTCTGTTACAAGATTTGTTTCTGTGTCAAGATCACAGTAAAAACAAAACCCCCGTTTTAAGGAATGCTATATCTGTTTTGGGTGTGAAACCAAAACGGGGATAGTACGTATTTAGGTAATTTTTCAAAATAGGTATATGTTAAGCCATATCATTCAAAAGGTCTCGGCGAGAGATTTCCATTGATGCGGCTGAACATAGGTCTACATTGGAAGATTACGAAAATACGCACTAACGAAGTTTTACTTTCATACCCAAAACTGGTGTAGCATTCCCCGAAACGGGGGTTTGTTTTTACTGTGATCTCCGCGAGCTTATCACTGTGAGAGTTCATGCTTCGTACATCAGTATTTCACTGGCCGGATCAATCTGAAGACCCTTAACCCAATCCTTGCTCAAGCTTACTCCTGTTCCAGGAATTCTTTGAAGACCTTATCTTCGAGAACGCGCTAGTCATATTTTGAGCGATAACAGAAAGTATGAATCAACAACATTACCGGTGCACAGTCATCCATTCGGTCTTATCATTTCCTTCCTCCTCACCGTGAAAATATTCATCGTAATCGCAATTATTAATTAACTCGCGCTGTGCGAATTTCACCAAAGGATGAAGCGAGCCTGTGGATACAAGATCTGCAAGCGACCCGAAACAGTTTTCCGTGAAATACATGGGCAGAAATCGCCTATTCTAGTGGTGGTAAACCAATCCATTTCGGGGCGTAATTCTACGGGTGCCGGTGACACCATTGCGGAAATAGCGGTTTGGGCTGTTGATCTTTTACTGGGTACCTGTTTATCACTAGCAATTCGATATCAGTTCCACAGCAGTGGGTTACATGCAGATTCGATTAGAGTAGTAGACCAAAAACTCTAATTTCATGTCTGGATTGTTAAATTGTTGGACCAAAAAGCCAGTTGTGCGCGATACTGTACCGCTGTGTAGCTGGTATTCGTAGAGACCACGGCCCCGTGGAATGTTATGGGGGAAACGTCTCCGTTAAATTTACGAGGCTGGAATAGTACCAAGAAAGGGATTCATAGTTGCTCATTTAGTACGATATTTAATAACACTCAGCTTTGGACTAGTTAAGGAACTGTGGTTGGCTTTAGTTCCTTAAAATCAATCATTTTTGAGCGTCATTTATGTGTGTCAAACACTCGTAATCCTGCTAAGGATGCTTGATTACAAGGATTTATGTAAGGTGTGTACTGTTTACGTGAAGAAATGGCCTTAAGACGCCTTGATATGTTATTTTATGGACAATGGGAAAACCCACTTTTCACCTATGTGAAATATGCTTTGACAATGCTAAATAAATTTCTAAAAAGCAATAAAAAAAGTTTGAGGCGCTTCATCAAAAATCTATCACAGAGCATCAAGCCTAAGTATGTAGGCTATCCTTGTAGAAAGGACGGGACTTTCCTCAGCTAATAAAGCTACTTTCAACCGAAGTAATGCTGTATCTAAACCCATCGGACATATAAGATTTATTTTCATTGTATTTTTTATTTTATGCGATTCTTTCGTTAACAAACCCAAAATATTCATTTGAATAATACAATAGCCTAGATAACTTGTCACCTTTGTTGAAGTTTTAGCTGAACAGTTTTTTCGTCTTTTTTTTCTTTTCTTTTGTTGGTTTTCCAATTTGTGATATCGCGTGTCAAGATACGATCGAGAGTATTGAAACATTTAAGCTTTAATCGGGGATTAAAAATCAGTTACATACTGCTGTCAATACACGAAAACATCTCATAAAAGTAATGAACAGACTAAAAAAAAATCGAAAAGTATAAATAAAACATTCCTGAGTTACTCCTCTAATACCTTCTCTGCACCGACTTCATAATCATTACAGTTAAAGAATAACAAGTGTGTTCAGTGTCCTTACACCGAAAGAGCCATTAAGGCAGTTTAAAAGGACAACGAGGAAATAGTGGGCGAGGGAAATTGTCGATAGCTGTAAAGGGAAGCCAATTATTTACCAAATGTCCTCGTGGCACCTTCCCGCCAACGAGGGCGCCCGCCTTTTATTTATTCCGCGTTTAAACCTGTTTCGCCACGTAGTTTTTCTTTTATTCCGTTGTGTTACAGTGATTTACGGCCACACCTAAAATGGGTCCCGCGCCGTATCGCACGCTGCACACAGAGTAGGGTGGACGCTCTAACAATGAAATTAATATTCTCACACGTAAATTTCTGCAATGCACAATGCAGTTTAGGACGCCCTCTGCTGTCCTTGTTTTGAACTTATCTCGTACATTCTATTTTCCCCCCTATTCCTTCCCCATTTTTTTAATATGAAAAATGCCTGATTTGATTACAAAAGTTTTGTAGGATAAGTTCCCTTTGGGTATGGCTGGAATGCAATGTGATAATAATGCAGGTTATGTTTATACTGATGCGTGTATGCGGCTGGGAGCACGAGTGCTCTGTAGACAGCGCAGTGGCCCACTTATCTGCAGCTGTTGTCGAGGTGACAGACGAATCTCCTGTGATGTTATCCTACTTGATCAAGTTGCTTGGAGATGTCTCAGTGAGTGCTGAGCCTAAAGACCCTCAGGTGAAACATGAGCGAAGGCCCTTCTGTTCTGTGATTGGTCGAGCGAATTCCTTACGGATATATTCGTCGAAAGGCGTATTTGATTATCTTACGGTACTGAGCTTTTTGTCGTCGTTAAGTGACCAAGCGTGATACTCCCACAGAAATCATTTCTGATGCCAGGAAATTTTTTTCTTAATGTACAAATACAAAACACGTTGTTTTTGTTGTTGTTGTTTTTTTACCAAAATTTGTTTTTTATTGCAAGAAAAAAATCTTGCGCTAAGTAAAGAATTTTTGCGGTAAGGAAAAAAGAATGTTTTGTTACTATATCAAGAAAACATTTTTTTTCTGGCATCAGGAAACATCTGTGAGTGTATCGACCGGTCTTGATACAACCCTCAGGATTTGGACATTGGCGTGTTGGCTTTAGTAAAACAACTTACGTTAAGATTTTTCTTTTGTACTCTAACGCTTAAAAATTTAGTTGTGGAAATTCGCTTTATGAGTGTAATTGTGCTATCTAGGAGTGAATTTTTACTCCTAAAGCAATTTTCACTGCTAAATTTTTTAGCGTGCACAAAGAGGAATGTAAAGGCAACCGTAAGTACGCCCGACAGTTAGTTGAAAACATCTAGAAATGTTAGGTAGATGTAGGTTATTATTTCAGGTAAGCGTTGCTACCGTGGCTGTTCGTATAAAGTATTGTGTCGGAACTAATTCCTGCTTGACAGGTAAAAAGTGCCTCGAAAAGATCCGTCGGGTAAATCGCAATATTGCACAATAATTTACGTTAAAGTCTCACTGAAATTTATAAATGAAAACGTGCTTCTATGTCTTTGGACGTGCACCAATTAACAGCACTAGGACATGACTTTCTTTTTTGAGCAACTTGTCACGTGAAGAGATCGCAGCGAGTTCGCAGTTATGGCGGGGTTGAACTTGCTCGTGTTCGTTGGAGGGTTTCAAAGTATGCTGCCTAACTTCGACAAGTGGCGTCTACAAACGTTACAATGCTGCTCCGAAGTTGTACCAAGGCTTGAGCGTTAAAGAGAAAACGGCCAGCTCACAAAAAAAAAGCCCCAACTGTTTTATCTCCATATTTTGACTCTCTCCAAAGTTTGTCGGCACACATGTGGCGACAACTCGAACTGACGTACGAGGAAAAAGCTATCATGTGGCATAAAACGTATCTGCAACCTTTTTTCCACTGAAGAGACACTTTTCTTTGAGTGTTGACCAAATACAACCTGGCGATTCGTCCCTAGGCCTCTAAAGGACTTGTCGCCGCACATCCGGATGACTACAATCCAACCCTGTTTGCAATGTGGTTGAACTCCATCAACCACTGAAGATCTGCTACGGAGAGTTGACGTTCCCTCTTCGGAAAACCTGTCGATAGTGGTAAAAATATCCTCTAAACTTTTGTTTCCCAATGATAAAAGTATAGGCTAACATTTACCAGAAGTTATACCAAGAGGAAAGAACATTCAGAAAGCTATTATTACTATTGGGACATTGATTCATATCCACTTACCTTAACCTCATTACGATATTTTCCAGTTACGACCTTCGTAAATTCTCGGTGAGCAGATCGCAATTTTTCTCTAATAGCTCTTAGTGAAATAAACCTATTTAAAGGAGTGGCAAGTATTCCATAATAACTTCGTTTAATTATGGCAGATGCCGCACATGCGTATGGCATGTGATGTTTGGCTAGGGAATCTTTGGGCATTGATGTAAGTCAGAATTGGTCTCAAGGACGCTAAGATCTCACATGCATGCATCCATCAAATCTGATAATTCGGCTCTTTAGTCAAACAGTTGATCCGCTTAACGCAAGTCCCCAAGGCCGAAAGTGAGTTTCAAACAAAACTCCAAAAAATAATTATAACCCGCGCATGAAAATAGTGAAGTAATGAAAGAAATGTTAAATGAATTGCTGAGACCACTGGAGTATAGAAACAAGTGGTATAAAGGCACCGTTAAAACAATTCATCTCCTAAATGAGTTTGTTGTGTTCTTTGTTTTAGTTTCGAAAATAATTTAGGTATTGCGCAGTTCTCATTATTTTTCACGTTTGACTTATCTATACCATTTTCAATCAGAAGATAAGAGCTTGCCTTTGACATGGAAATTGAAAGATTTTATCTTGCGAAATAATGAAAAGACATGCATCCGTTTGATTCTCTCTTCTATAAATAGAACTGTACATGCTCTATTTGTACTGCGAGCTTCGTCATATAGGACTTAGTTTCGCCACTGATTGAGGTAGTCTACCAGATGGTAATCTGGCATAGAATTGTTGGATTGATTTTGACTTATTCGTGTGTATGTGTATCTGCATCACAGTGGATTTTTCCAGCATCCCTGTGATGAAATCTTTCCCTGGTCGAACTTTTCGTCAGAATCAACGATGACAACAACGTTATGGATTATGTCAACGTTGTTGAAGTGTCGTGTGCCTCGATTCGCTACCGAACCCTTTCTGCTTCCGCCTACACCTTAACCGCCGTCGAGAAGTGACACAGTTAAAACAAAACCGCGTTTTCGGAATCCATACCTGTTTTGGTTGTGAAATCAAAACGGGGGTGGCACGTATTTTGGTTATTTTTAAAGGTAGGTCTATGTTCAGCCACATCATTCAGAAGGTCTCGGCGAGAGCTTTCCATTGATGTGGCTGAACATAGGTCTAGCCTATGTTGAAGAATTACCAAAGTACGCACCACCCTCGTTTTAGTTTCGTATCCAAAACAGGTATAGCATTCCCCAAAACGGGGTTTTTGTTTTTACCGTGAGAAGCCTTTCATCTTAGCGATAGGTTAGGTCAACTTATGTTAAGTCTGGTGCGGTTACTTACCTTGTGTCTGGTTCCTCGGTCGCTCCGATTTATAGCTAGGCCTCGGAAGGTGAAACGCAAGAAAATACCTCTGTTGTTCACACTGTAGTTGACGGATTCCAGTAAATCATTGAATACGATGAATGTTGCTAATAAGCGGACATATCTGCCTGGATGCAGTACCCAGCCCATGTCTGGATGGGAATCTCGAGGCGTTTACTTGCGGTTACACATCGGTATTAGCTTTATGAGGCAATATACGGGAGCAATAAGCCGGACACTCAGGGACTGCTTCTTGGAAGTATCTATCTAAGAGACCTGCTATTCCTTTCTTCTATGAGCTGGGTAGTATATGAAGCGTGAGCGGTGCTGGTATCGGTACGTCGTTTATTTCGTTTCGCCGTTTCATAACGTGGTACACACACTCGCTGCCATCGTTTCAGACATCGTATTGATGGGCTTCATCCATTGGAAATTTACTGCCTTGCTCCAATAAGCGTGTTTCAAGCTTTTATTCCCCGAAAAGTTCTTTATACCGGTCAAGAATCTTTTAAGTGGCTTACGTTTGCATATTACGTTGTTAATACCGGGTGATACTTCGTATAAACGGACGATAATAACTTTTCCATTGTTTTTCTTGAGCGTGAACCTTTCTCAAGTGTTGTATCGGAAATAACGAATCCAATGGTCTCAACCATCTCTCGTGTCGAAAAGTATGAACTGCGGAATGACGGAATTCGTGGAAAGTTTGTCCGATACAGTTGAGCATTGTTACGGCTGTAGCAAAATAGACCCAGTTTCATTTTCCAATAATTGGTCTTGTAGATTTGTATCTTTTTTCGTTCAAAAGAAAGGACTTCTTTTGAGAAACGTGAGTGCGCTGTTCCATATTAGATCGTTTCCCGCATTTTTCTCCAAATATACTCGATGTCAAAAGCGGTCCTTCGTCTGATATAAAAGCTGTTACTCTCACGATCATAATAGACAGGTGGAAATGTGTGGGCCATTGGGATTTCTGTACTCTAGAGATTGGAACCAAAAGCATTCGTTCTTATAGCTTTACACTCGAACAGCCGCCAACCGTGATTCCGCATCTCGGCAGCATTAGCTGTCACGGAGCGAGGGACACGGCACTTAAGAGCCTAAAGGAGGACGAAGCAACACTTTACTTGGTTGTAGGTTTTCAATCATCATAATATATCAAAAGGTGGAACCAGGATGAATCCAAATCCAATCTTAAGAAATGAGATTGATATCGCAAAAATTTTGTTTTAGTCTTCGTCTATGATACGGTTCCTCTCCAGCCTATCAGCTTTAGTCCAGACTTCAGTACCGTTAATTAAAGGCATATTACCTCAGGGTTCATCTTTCAAGTAATTTTCTGACATCTTGTACTAAAAGTTTGAACTGTTGTGCTACACGAGAGATCTGATTTTACAGGAAGAGTTCACGTGCTTAGCAAGTATTCAGTGTTCAGAAAACCAGGTTAAATCAAGAGGAAAGTATCAGGGTTGATCTCTGCTAGAGCGAATACAGCCTTTCTCTCAAATCGAATCATGAGCATCATTGCTACCCTTACAATGCGTTCTATTGCTATTCCGAGTCAACCATATTGTTTTAAAAGTAAAATAGTCGGAATTCCCAGCCCTCAAACATTTCCCTCTTCCGAGAATCAGATGGATAATAGCGTTGTTTTCACTCGCAACTTCTATGAAAAATTCCAGTTGTGGGTAGCAAAATAGTTTGAAAATTAAGTTTAAGCAGAACTTTATTGTTATTTTGGCGCATTTTTGGGTTGGAATTCTTGATGGTCCATAGTCAGTTTAGAGCTCTTTCCATAGTCATGCTTAGAAAAAAAATGGAAAAAATGATCTAGTCCTATAACCTGTTTTGAGTGAAAACGTTTATGGGGCAATATGCCGACGTTTCTAGTATAGAGCCTTCAGGGAGAGTATAGCGATCATTGCGTGAGCCTTCTCTTGGTACGGATGTTGATACACCTTTACGAAGATGGTGATCCATAATACCACTTAAAATACACTGGGAAAATGACTATGTTGCCCCAACAAAACTGTTTAATATAGCATCAGCAAACGAGAATTGTTATGGCAACAACGGCACTTGTTTCGGCGACAACTGTAATTGTTGTGGTAACAATTAACATTTTTGTAACCATTGACATTGCCACCACAACAACTCTGGTTTGTTGAGGCTATATTAACAAAACGTTTTGTTAAGGCAACAAAATTATTCTCTCCGTGCCCCTTATGCTCTCGTAAAAAAAAGATTTAAATGAATATGTGTGATGATGGTGTTTTCATACCCGAGACATGCGTAAGTCACCTGGGGGACTTGTTAAAACAGACGTTTTCGGTATTTTTATAAGCAAAGGCCTTGAGGTTTTCTAATAGTGTGGTGGTACCTGGCGCATCAGCGCGCGTCGAGGAGCTATTTATCAAATCCTTCCTGTTGGAAAGTGGACGTAGTTCTCTAGCCCTTCGTCATTCCCTTCCCAACCATTTCCGGCGAACGCATCCTTTCTGCGCTTCGCTTTGGAACGACCTTCCATGAAGGAGCGCGGGAAATCTTCACCGCTTCGGAGTCGACGCACTTTTTCCTGGCCACAAAGATACTTGTGCAAATGAAATTGAAACTGCCTACTCCACCATCCACAACGCCATTCGTGTTGATTAGTCACACAGTTGGACTCGGCTGTATCACTCCCCGTCATAAACGGTGTATTGTAACCCAAAACGCGTGGTTTTCTAACAAAGAGGTCATTGACCCTAAGGTCGGTGCTCAGATAGGTTTTAGTGGATCGAGGAGCGGTTGTCTTATTCAAAGATATTACGCGGTAATCAGTTTTCGTGACCTAAACGTTGTTTCAATTTTCTTTGTGTAAGATTTTTATTCCAAATTTTTAACTGATTAATCTACTGTGTAGTTCAATATTTTTAACCAGCTGAAAACACAGGATAGGAATTTCTTTGTGAGATATCAGTACTCTAAATTTATCACTCGTCTAAGCCCTTATTTTGAGAAAATCTTCAATTTTACATCTCTGTACTCGGAGATATTTTGTTAATAAAGAAGAAATGCAGTTAAAAATCTCTTATTCTTAAATTGTTGGCTTTGAAAAAAAAGGACCTTGTGAGAAGAAAAAGAATTCCTTCTCAAGATAATCATGATGAATGTAATATGCAAAGTTCTAGCCGAAATGGATAAGAATCCGGTTCTCGTCTTCACCATTTCCCTTAATGTTTGAACTAACAAAGATTCTCGCATTTATTACTCGTATGATTCGAAAATCTGCTTCTTCGTGTCATAAAGAATAACAATGTTCGATGAATTTTGCATCACCCGCAGAAATGTTTACTAATGCAAAAAAAAAATGATAAAGTGACTAAACAATGTTTCTCTCACCGCAATTTTTTGTCTTTACCCAAGATTTTTTTTTCTTGCAGTAAGAAAAAAAATATTGTTGCAGGAAAAAAAAATCTTGCGGGAAGAAAAGAAAATGTTTTGTCACAATACCAAGAAAAATTTTCTTGGCGTGAGTAATCATTTCTGTGGGAGTATCGCTAAAGAAAATTCCACGTCACGTGAGAAAAATGGCTGTCAATGGCCTGCAATTGAATTGGAGCGGCATTAAAGTGAGGCTGGAACTCAGCACATTGGATCGCGCCGCATCACACGGGCGCACATGCAGCCAGGGGAAGTCTATGTGCCAGCTGTTTCACATGGGGATTAGCCTCTCGAGATTCCGGCGGGGCGCCATGATGCCTCTCTAAATTACTTTTTACGCCTAGTTACACATCACATTATGATAATGCCACACCTCCCAGCTTCCAAATGAAGCCCTATAAAATTCACGCCTTAGCTCGCGTTCCCCACGAAACGAGCACCTTAAAAAACAAAAGCTTTTCAACCTATTTTCAACCTGTCTTGGCAGTTGTAATTTTATTTACTGCACCTGCTACCTTAAATATTTAGGCTTCTTTTACACGCTTAGGGCCGGTGAAATTTCACTGATTATTGAAACCTAAGAACTGTTGTAGTTCGACGAGTTTTCAAAATGTTGTTTTTCGTTGTGGTTACCTCTTTTATTATTCGTCTGAAACGAATGACAATAACGGAATATTCACCTTAGCCCCAGGTGTATGTTCTCCATAAATTCTTATTTCAATCACACGAAAAACAACCAAATGGGAAAAGCTGGAAAAGGGAATTTCGCGCACTCTCGAAACTGATCTATTTCAAAAATTAGCTTTTAGAACTGGTCAAGTCTTCCATATTGAGGTGCCGAAATCTCTGAAAATTAGTAAAATATCACTGATTATCACTAGATTTCATCTGAAAATCAGCCAATTTGCATTGGAAACCATTTTTTTAAGGAATTGTGCGCAATTTCAATAGTTTTTTTAACTGACTGTGAGAACTTTCTGAAATTTCCAGTTGCACAGAGGTCACAGGAGTAGAAAACCACGTCTTCTATCCTTTTGATTGAATATTTATTAAATTACAGGGATTTTAACCCGGATGCAATCGCGAATGTTATAGGTTCCTTGTTCCTCGTTTTTGATTCGACCGGCTATCGTCAATACTCGCTACATTTTTCCGGGTGGCAGTGATTTCGTTTGAAGATCAAGCTGTATCAGGCTGACTATCGTTAGGTTACGTTAGGTCTTTTTGTCTCGCTAAGCTCCGACTGGGCGACAAAAGGTCGTCGAAAAGGTAGATGACCCGTAAATTTCCCCAATATAAAAGGTTAAAGGATATAATAAATAGCTTGTCTCACAGCGCAATCCTCCTGCAAACGTTTATCTTGTAAAAGGAAAATCCGACAGGGGTGACTCCCATAAAGAGAGCTAGCAGGCTATTGACATGAAAAGAAGCTTAGATAAAACGCTTTATCGCGAATTCTGTTCCGACATTTTTCGGCAGGCAACAACATTCTATTTATACATCAAAAGATGTAATACTCCCTTTTCTCAATCCAAATATAGACTATATTAGCAGGAAATGCTGGTTTATCAAGAAACCAGTCTGGAAGCACTGCTTTTATATACGAACGGAAATAAAGCCGTGTTTTTAGATTGACTAACAAGTCACCCTTACATCCGGTTCGAGGTTCGAAGAGCAAAGAACCCATCTTTCAAACATCGTTTTACGTTAATTCGATACGCGCGGTTTCACCAAACGGCACATAGTGGGCGTTAACGAATCATCTCACTTAAGCCGAATTGATCTTTATACTCTATCCCCTTCTTGGTGAGTTTACTGGTCTGGCTAGATTTTAGTACAAATTGAAGATTTAGTACAAGCTAGATTGTAATATTTTTTCGCTGATAGCAAATCGCGGAACTCGTGCGGACTCAAAATTTGTTCGCCGCTGTTAAGGTATTCTCGTGCATGTTCCTTCAAATTCCATCGGCAGAAACGAAAAATCCGCGAATCTTGAGTCGGGGAGTACCGAGAACAATTAGGCGTTTACCGTCGAATTCCGTACAGATGTGCTAGCGAGAATGCCCGTTTCAGCACATCATCAAATCATAAAGCGCGAATCGGCAATCAAATGGTATCAATTTCAATCACTACGCCCACTACAGATTACGAGCCAAGCAGCACATGAAGACATATTTAAATATGTCTTCACGTGAAAAATACTAAATGATAAAATGCGAATTGAAGATAGCGCAGGTGAATTTATAACGTGTGTGCAAGCGATTTCTAATTATTTTTATGTACAGTTTCGTTTGTATAGCGATGCCATATTTGGAAGAGAAAACTTGTTAAGTTTTCATCGGAATAACCATCTGCTCCGCGGCAAATTCAAACACGATTTCTGAAACAATAACAATTTGAGGTAAGCTTTATTTGAGAGCGCGCGAGAGAAAAAACGTTCCACAGAGTGGTCCTCGAAACAAAGAAGTGGCCTTATAAACAAGTCGTTTACAGTTATTACATGGTTTTGTGAGAGAAAAAGATGCGTGGCATTTTAGAAGATAAGGCCGCGTAGAAATGAATCATCGTGGAATCACGATTAAGGGAGAGCTACAGGTGAATGTGAAAACCAGGTGATGAAGACACAGCGAAGGAGGAAAAGTGGCAGTGTTTTTAAAAACGTTGCACCGCGTAGCGACAAAAGAGGACCGTTAGCGGTAAGTCAGCTGCACCACACCAATAGGAAATAGCCGTTGCAAAAGATCTAAGGCGCCGCCAACAAAGGAAGGAGCAATGGCCACTCCTAATGCTAGACGAAGAAAAATACGACTTCGGTGACACTTTTCAAGGGATAACCCAAACCAATCGATTCCAGCTAAACCTCAGGGTGGAGACTTTTAACCCATAACAGCCCTGAGTATTTGGAGTAAAATTTAGCTTAAGAGAAATTCGAAGGATTTTTCACATTAAACAACGCAATTTTAAGCTTTGGAAAACGCCTAAATGATTGAATTTCGGGTTTCCAGAAAGGTGATATTTTTTTAAGTATATTAATACTGAAACAAAAAGATCCTCTAAAATAAATTTTTCTGTTTCCGAACGGCATCGCTGGGCGGTAGTGGGTTAATAGAGCGGGTTGAAGAATCTGTAGGTTTGCCGACATCCATGATTCAACTACTATGCTTCCATTACGCAAACGAATTGTTTGAATTTATTGGAGTCCTGGATAAATAGTACCGGTGTGATGCCTGTGATCGGACGCCAATTTTCGTGAGCTTTTTAATGGTCATTTACTTGGCATCCAAGGAAACCCAAAATATATACACTTCTTGGGTTTATCTCCCCGAATTTCATCGTTCCGAGCTCAGTGTTATTGACTTACACGTTGCCCTATTACTTCTAAAAATGTCGACCATTCGTAGAAAATATGAACAGAGTATCTCCGTCGACACTATCTCATGCTTCACGCGGATATTCAATGTACCGAAAGTAATCTTCTTCCAGAAGATTATTACACACCTAATTCCAATTAAAGCACAATCTTGCCGCTTTCTAGTCTAGGATAAAATTTTCGCTTTGCTCTCCAAATGTGAAAAAAAAACTGCATGAAATCGATACCTTTCAAAAATCAAGAATTACCTCATTGTTTAATCTGTCCGTTTGGACTGCTGTTCATTATAGCCCTGGAAGCACGTCCATCAATTAAGCGTAGACCTCTTGTGCGTAAAGAAACAATACCTCTTCTGATGAAACCTGTCTTTTTCACACATGCGAATAGCGTTCCGATAACATTCGACCGAAACACTCAGTGAAAAGGGAGATGATTTTAGGCGCCATTGAAAGAGAAAGTATCGAATATTGGATGTTTCGTTCATCGTTGTGTTGACGAATACAGACAGCGTCAGACTCGCAAACAGGATCCGTACTTTCCAAGGCCACCCTTGAAGTAAATCACTGGAGGGCTTCTCCCCGAAATAATCATCTCGATGCGTCGGCCTGTCGGCGATATGAGTTTCCGCTCCTCTCAATACTTACTCCGAGGTAAACGTAACGATATCAAGTTGTCGGAGGGGCGCACACAAGTCTGCCGGTCCTGTATTGACGCCTTTGGAAACAAGAATGCAATAAAGTTAAAGCAGCGAATCGCAGCGCCACGGAAACTCCGCCAGAAATCGGAGACTCGTGTATCGCTATGCTTTGACTGCAGCCACTGTTCGCTGCTCCCACAATAAGCTAACGCAGACTACTTTACATACCAATGCCATTGCTTCAGTCCAACTTAGATGTACCACCGGATGGAGCGTCAACTTCGACCGGAATTTTCCTTCAAACTTCACTTCTATATTGCTGAATGGTTTGCCCTTTTATATCGACTGCTCCTGCCGTGTACACGCGCTGTCTTCACTCTGAAGTCTAGCCTACTCTCAGTAATTTCGGATGAGACAGGGAAACTTGCCTTTAGAAACTAGCGTTCTCTCTTACAGAAATGATTTCTGATGCCAAGAAAATGTGTTCTTATAGTGAGATTTTTTTTGCTTTTCAGAAGATTTTTTTTTTCTTTCAACAAGGTATTCTTTTCTTGTGGTAAGAAGAAAATTCTTGTGCCAAGAGATAACATTCTTGCACCAAGAAACATTCTTGCAGCGAGAAATAACATTCTTGCAGCAAGAAAGAAATACTTGTGCCAAGAAAAAAGGTTCTTGCAGCAAGAAAAAAAGATATCACTATATATTTTATGAAAAATAACATTTTCATGGCATAAAAAAATGCTTTTTTTGCGTCGTTATGCCAGTGTACTGTTCACCAGTCACCCCATACCTGTCAATTTTGGAAGTTTTATTTTCGGTCTCTTGTCATTTATCATCGCCAAGCTTAGCACGAGGTGCCTTACCTAACCAAGCCTATTGCTCTACCAGTAAACTTGATGCCTTAGCCTAACTTTTATCAAAAAAAAGCGGAATCAGGCTTAGCGATAGCCAAGTGTGTAGGAAAAGTGAGGCATCGGGCACCTAGCTTACCTTTTACACGGCTGTGTTATTAATCCCTATGAATGTAAGATAGAACCATAGAAAAAGA
>Ga0058701_10001518_pt1 | contig 16622 bp, 6 predicted proteins | sample AgamicOrMae_FD_97039 | JGI IMG/M metagenome (GOLD analysis project Ga0058701, IMG submission 97039) | Agave microbial communities from Guanajuato, Mexico - Or.Ma.e | ecosystem: Host-associated > Plants > Phyllosphere > Phylloplane/Leaf | place: Guanajuato, Mexico | collected 2012-06-04
CAGGGGCGCCGAGAAGTAAGCGGCATCAGGCTTGGCGACAGCCGAGCGGAGCGATAGCGGAGCGAGGCACAAGGCACTATACCAAAACTTGGTATACGACAAGAGGCTTGCTTATAGGTTGGGCTAGGTTGGATACCTTTTGCCTCGTTCCACTATTTCTCCGCTCTGCTTGACGACGGAGGGTAGCACCAAATTTAAACCAAAAGGTTGAAAATGCTACCTTAAAAAATGACAGTGTGGAGCGGTACCGCCGCGTCGACTTGCCATCGGGGGACCGGCGCGCCGCGCCGCGGAGTGACGAGACGGTAGCCTACGCGGCAACGCCGCGTTCCGACCCACAACGCACAAAGCCTTGGCTTGCGTAAGGACCTAACTGCATTTTCATCGATGCCAGCTTCGAATCTAACCCACCAAAACAATATTCCGTAACACTTATCGTTCCATTTAGCGAATCGCGCATGAAAACAATAGTACCGTTTTCACTGACTTTGTTACGCGATTAATAATAATTTCTGGTGATTTTAATGTTTCTTCCATGCGAGATTTTTTCTGTGATGTGGTTTTACTTTGATGTGATTTTTAAAATGATTTAAATCGTTGTTCCTTTTTTGTTGTGTTAATATAGATTTCGTCAAATTCATGTTGATTTTTAGGTGTTTTGTTGACGCTTAAAAAAGCCCTAAAATTGTATGTATGGTTTTGTATTTTATTGTACTTTTTCCAGTTTTAAATATTTTAGTAAGTGATATTTTCTTTAGAATTTTTGCTGGAAATGATTTTTTTAGAGGATATTTGTTTATAATGATTTCTCTAATAAGTCCTTGTTAATGATGTTTTCAATTGTGTTGGTTAGTGATAGGCGTTTTTGTTAGTGTTCTCTACAGTGTTTTTGAAATCTATGATTTTATGCACTTGTTTTTACGGTGTTCACATGTATTTTTTTTATTTTTTTTATTGTTCCGGAAAACAAAACGATGCTTTTTTTTTAAAATTACACTAGGCTTTAAGCTTAATACAGTGCTTTCTTTGTTTCTTGAAGGGTTGTTAAAGACTTTCTCTTCTCACCATTTTATTGTTTCAGAGAACTCTATTGTCAAACAAACACTTTTTAAGACATGTATTCCAAAAAAGGCATTTCCTGGAACTTGTCCATCAGAATACTCGGAACGGTATACGAGAAAAATCGACGCATAACTTGCATGCAAAATTCTTTGTCTATAACTCACAAAGAGATACAGTACTATCACGTCCGCAATACAGCAACAATTACCTGGAAAAAAAGGGAAACAGAATTACACCAAATAGATAGGTTGTTGCAAGTAACCGCACGATAACTCGAACTTCCAAATAAACGCACAATATCTACAGGCCTGTGTCATCTTTTATATTAAGATTTGAAATACGTATTATGCAATCGCATAAAATCAGGTAGCGTGAAGAGGAAAAGAGGCGAGGATGGTGACTGGATGTCCTTGGACCACTTTTATCTCTTTACTTCGAACGGAAGCACTTTCGATTTCGAAGTTAATTGCCCACATTACGATTTTAAACCCACGTTATTAAGACAGTTGCCAAACAAAACCACTTACACCTATGCTAAAACTATCAGGAGAGCGATTTTCCGTCAACAAAATTGAATATTGACAGTTTGTAGGCAACATTCATTAATCTTCTTTTTTTCTTTAGAAATATATTGGAATATAAATTTGACGACAGGAAAATATTGTCGTCAACATAGGCCGTCAATGGCGAGTAAAAGCAATCCTTTCATCGATGTAATTGTCAAAGCGTACATGCGATGTTGTGGGGCAACATCATTTTAGAGGATTTTGAAAGGAATAAGATATCTCGACATTTACTGCAGTAAAAACGCCCGCATCACAATAAATGTCACCAGCAAAAGGTGCTTTGTTCTGTGGCTTGACGATTTTCTACGTTTAAAGATCTTAAATACTTCAACTTTCATCCTAAAACTTAACTATAACAGTACGGTCGGAAGAGCAGTTCGCTGAAATGAGGCTGTTCCCTGTGACTAAGGCCTACAAACTACACCATTTGTCAAGACGCAAAAAAAGACTATGTCACAGAAACAAATATATCTGTGACTCCGACAATCGGGTTTTGTTCCTGTACAGACTACAACCGTATCTGTTGTAATAACAATCATTTTTTGTCGCCTTTACTATTTCCTTGTCACCATTACCATTTTATTAGTCACTGTAACCAAATGAAAATTGTCACCTAGAAATTGCAATTTAACAGTTTTTTTGGCGTGAAACTGCCTTATTTGGATATTTGGTCGTTTTCTGCGGTTCATTTCTCTAGACCCATACTGTCCAAACCAAAATCTCAAATCTCAAAACTAAATCAATGTACCTTATCGGTAGTCCCTAGGCAACTCGCCCACTATTGAGATGATATCTGCACATTATCATCATCTTACAGATATTATCTGCAAATCAACTCACACGTTCCTAATGATTCTAATTTTTTGTTGTTGTTTTTTTCTGGAAAATACATGAATGCGTCCAACCGGTGCACAGTCGTCAGGTTTTGAGACTTGGCCATTTCCCAGGGGTTATCTCCTACATCTTCCCAATCCCTAAGATCAAGACACTGTCTTGAAGGCGATACCGCTTGTGGTTTCCTTGACCAATTCCTTCTCAGCAGTTTACGAACACCTAACAGAGATTTTCTCGGCTCCAAAATCCTTAAAGCCTGGGAATTTCTCGGGTCCCATCCCTCTTCCCATCGCGAGATACATACACTTAACGATGTTTATATTCTTACATTGATGGATTGTGCCCTAGTTCTTTCGTCCCGAGGAAATTCGACCGCAAACTCCTCTTTTGCACTGCGAACGTTCGATTGAGCGTTACAGCTCGTTAGAATCGAATGCGATTCGATAATCGCTATCAGAATCGAAACGAAGTAGTTTGTGCGTCCTAAACAAGATATTTTCAATCGAGCGCTCTTCTGGCGCCGGCGTCTCTGGCGGGGAGCGCCCCTTTGTCGGCTCGCCGCAAGACGCATTGGGAACCAATTTCCCGATAAAGTTATCCATTCCTATTGACCATCGGGAACGTTCCCTTTATTCTACTGCGAAATACTGCGCCTCGCGCATCGCACAGGCGATCGGACCTCTCCATTACCGATTATTACCAACTGGACGGACAAGAATATCGCACGATTGCGATAGTACCGTGGTAATCAAAAACCACCATTCTAACCCATAGACGCAGCGAAAACGATACCCTGTTTTAGATATGAGGGTAAAACAGGAGAGCATGATTTGATTATTCTTAAACTCCTATAAATAACCATATTACTGGAGAGATCTCAACGAGACTTTTTTGAATGGCATGGTCGTTGGTAGGTCTATTTGCAAAAATACCCAAATTACGCTCTTCCCCTGTTTCAATTCCATACCCAAACAGGGGTAGGACTACCTAAAACAGGGGTTAGTTTATGTAAGCCCGATGCAGCTGATTTGCTGCAGTTACTGCCCCCAAGAAGTTAGACGCGCTTATTATGATGGGCGATAGGTCGGCAGCCGTAGCGAGGCTAAAGGTGCTTAAATTAATCTAATTTAGGTTTACTTAACCTGACGTAAGCGAATGCACGTCGCTAATCCTTGCAATAAGAAAATTAAATCGGGATGGAATCGCGGTTGAAAATTTCACTTTCTAAAATTTACGGCAATTTTACGTGAGTAACGGGGCATCTTCCGAGGAGAAGAAGCTGTCTGTTTGCCAGTACTAGTCTTCTCGGAGCGAAAGGATGACTTGCCAAGTAACCAAGGTGCCAAAAAAAGGAGATTTTACTATTTTGGATTCAGGTCACCTTCGCTGTTCTTAACTTCGCTGCTCTTACAGTATACAGTAAAACAGAGTTACGTTTTCGAAAGACAAACGTTAGCTAGGCTACCCATCAATTCCAAGTCATATTAGCCAAGCAAGGAAGACCGGAAATGAATGTCTGCAAAACTTCTCGTTTCATGTTTCGTTTGAAAGAACTTCCTCAAGTTAATTTTGGCTAGCGAGCAAGCAAGTTTACTCAAAAATTTCGATTATAGTACAAAAAGGATACCAGAATGCCACTTTCTGAACTTTCGACGCAGTTTTTGATATCGAGCAAGGAAAAGTTACGCTTTGGATATATTATTAAGTTTGCAAGTTGCTTGAAGCCGAGCCGGAAGAAAGGGCCAATTTAAAGTTCGCTGGAGTGGGGGAATAGGCGTTACAAACACCAATCTTATTTCAAAGATATAAAAATAAAGTTAAGTGATTAAACTAAACCGCGGGAAACAAAAAGAATTTAAAAAAGTATCCGCCCGAATAATTTGGCAGACAGACGCCCGTATATAAAAAATTAACTTGCGAATAAAACAGGGACGCTGCTAGGTCAAAAGAAACTCGCCGAAATCCAATCTTCTCTTGGCTTTTGCATGAATCTTGATGGAATTGTTTTGAAAGAGATTATCATTTACAACGTCAAACGATCCCGCAGGAATGAGAAAAGTTAGTTTTACTTAGTGGAAGAGCTTAAATTTAAGAGGTAAAATGAGATCTTTAACACGAAATTGAAACCTCAAAAACATACTTTTAGTGTTTAGCTAGCATTAGTGACATAAGCTTAATTATTTAGAAAAAAAGCTAAATCAAACGATAAATTTTATTGATAAATTTCAGGATTGTAAGAAAAAAAATGCTTGAAAACATGGTCGGAAGACTTCGTTAAGAGTTAGCAAGGTCAGCTACCGAGACCGCCCGCTGACCTTCCGAACAGGCTGGAGTAGAAGGGCGTGGCACAGCGTTGTAGCGGTGGCGCAGCGCTGTGGTCGGCGCGAGGAATGCGTTACCCGCCTTTCGAAAGGTGGGCAGAATTACCTCTAGGGAAGAAAATCTCGGTCCATTTACACCACTGAAAAAAATGCACCATCAGCCCATTCACAATTCAACTGCTTATTATAAGGATAAATTTCACCGTAAAAATGACACTTGCTTGAGGGAGTTCTTACAACTATTGGTGTGGAAGTAGAACGGGGGTGGAACGTATCTTGGTAGTTTTTCAAGATGGACCAATGTTCAGCCACATACATGAAAAGCTCTCGTCAAAACCTTCCAGGCTGAACTCACAGAGATAAAAAATTAATAAAAAAAAACTGTTGCAGCTGCTCATGTCCTATAACTGGTAACATAATGTGCCTGTTTTCGAAAAATTCTTTTTGGATTGTCATTTGTTTGGCTTTCGACCTATTTTCAATTTAATTAAAGGCTGGAAAATACAAGCAACATCTAGATGAACATTGTACAACCCTCTAAACCAAATTCGGTCAAAAAGTAAGCACATGAAAAGCAAAAAACAGCTTTACGAAAACAGACACACGTTACCAGTTTTAGGGCAAGAGAACCTGAAAGAGGTTTTATTTTTCTCTGTGTCATCTCTATCCTGAAAAATAAACAAAATACGCTTTACTCTGTTGTTTTTCTAGAAAGACATGTGTTCAGCCACATCAATGGAAAGCTCTCGTTAATACCTTTTCAATTATATGGCTGAACTCAGGTCTATCTGAAATAATAACCAAAATACGCTTTAGGCCTACTCCCTTATTTTATTAGACCTATGTTAAGCCACATCAGTGGAGAGCTCTCATCGAAATCTTTTCGATTATGGCTGAACGTAGGTTTATCTTTCGACAAAATACGTTTTACCCCCGTTATATTTTTCCACACAAAACAGATATAAAAACGCCCTGAAACAAGTGTTTCGATTTACTGATCATAAACACGCGTAGGTTACATTACAGAAACTTAGGTAAAGTTAAGTGCCCTATGTTTCGCTCCATTTGACTGCGGCAAAATATTTCAACCCTTACTTCCCAGATAGGCACCAAATGCTGCCAAGAATCGGCATCAGGCTAAGGCAGAGATTAACCCACGTTAAGTTCGGTTAGTTAGCTAACCCTGTGACTCGCTCTACTGTCTACATCGTTGGTGACAAAAGGTAGACGGCAAAGGTGGAAAACCCAGCATTTAGAATTGACAGTGAGAGTATGCCTTGCATGAAAAGGACGAAAACCGACGATATGATATGGGTTTCCGCACCTCCACAATGTTACAAACTATTTTGCATTTCTGCATACCACGATTCACAAAAAAAAAACTCATAGTTTTGGTAGACGGGCATAATTATCTAACAAAGTTAGCTGCTCAGTGATTTCCTCGGCGTGAGCATCTCCGATTTTAGAATATCCGCTGGCCTTTTACCGACTTTTTTGCGTAATGCAAAAGTTGTGCGTTTCCCGTCCCATTCGCACTTGTATCCGTTTTCCGCTAAAGTTCCGCATAAATGAATTTTTTGGGTTAAAACAGCGGGGAAAATGCGCCTAATTTCAATTTTTACAAGTAGTCACATAACCTGTTTAATTTTTTCCCTTTCTTGAGAATATAATAGACAATTTGGAGCACTCATTTTTAATCTTAACGTCCAGAAAAAAAATTAAAAAATATGAGGTTGGTTTCAAGCCAGCGGAACGGGAAGAAAAAAGGGTCCGTATTACATAAGTATCGGACATTTCGTGTCACGTAGGATGATCGCTCGGCGAAGTTGTTTTGTGAAGAAAGCCCTCACGAAGGCGTGCGACTGGAGAGCCCAAAGGATCTTTTTGAAGCGTCATCGGTTAAAAGACTTGGGTGCGGATCGGAGGCGTTTAACGAAAAGGGATCAAGGTCCCCACCTCGACTGCTCTCTCTCTTTCTCTCTCTAAATCGTTCATAGCCCTAATGCACAAGTCCCGCTTACACCGAGCCCAATTTATTTTACCAGCTTTGTCTAATCTAGAATCTCTGAATTTTGTAATTGCTACCACTTTTGCTCTACGTTCCGTTGCTATGGCAACCGTAGTGAGACTCAGGGTACGTAACGGAACATCACAAATGTTGCCATACCTCATGCTGCTAACTCCGTTCGGAGTAACTGTATCTCTGAAGTAAGAGACTTCTAAAATATCTAGGCGGAGCGAGGCATCCGGCACCTAGCATGAGCGGTTGTGTGTCGTGAACATTAATGAGAAAGATTGAACCGGTAAGCACGAGGTAGAATCTCTGAGACTAAAGTGGAGGGGGAAATCGTTGAAAGCAACGATGCAGAAGTTTTTGTTAGATCGAGCTTAAAACTTATTTCGCGGCTTTTAAGGAAAACCATTAAAATTCATCAGCTACGCAAAATATTTGACTAATAAGAAATGCGACAGAGACAAGGGGAAATGTTTCAGTTGGGCCTCAAGCCGAGATAAACGATATAAAACGAGGTATTCATTTGGACTTTAAGTATATAACATTATATCAGGTTGGCCAACTGTTGCATGCTGCTCAATCAAGCCTGCTCTTTCGTCAAAAAGGGCGGGCATGTCGTGTTGGTAGCTCTGAATAAGAATCCTAATGGCGTCAAAGGGAAATATTCAGCGAGAATTTCAAACTAAGAATTTCGCGTTTTGGTCGGGGTAAACTGCCAATGTGCCTTTGGCAGTCTCCATTACTCTTAATTGAGCTTCCACTGACAAAAGAACATCTACAACTTCTAATGGCGTAATTATTGATTTCGGTATCAAATGTACTCCTTTGTCCACCGGATTCCTATAGCTCTCATCTAGAAAACGAAATCATTGTGAAAAAGGATGTCTATCCTATATTATTGAAGGCACGGTGAACTACAAACAAGTACTGCATTTCATTTATTGGATTTTCTCCGGGTTATTTTTAAGGAGGTTTAATTTATGGGGTACTTGACCAATTTTTATCGATAGTCATCAGAGAGAGCCCAAAAAAATGCAGAAAAGTCAAAAGCAGCACTTAGTATACAATCAGACGATCGCCGGGGAGTTTACAGTTGCTGTGACGTCACAGAATCCGTGGAATTCGGCAAAATTTACGGATTCTACGACTTCACAGAAAACTTTGATGAAGGGCCAACGGCTGATTCAATCTAGATGCTGCTTTTGACTTCTTTTCGTCATTTTATGCGAGCTCTTGCTGATGGTTATCTCGATAAAAACTGGTGAATTACATCCCTGATCAAAATAGCACAATGTTTACCTCGATTGAGGTGTAAATTCGCTAGAAAATAAGACGGCTTTGTACCTATAGAGTCTTTTTTTTTAAAGTATTTTTTTTAAGTTTTTTTTTTTAAAGGTTGTTTTTTATTTTTTTTTTAATTCTTCCTTCATTAATTTGTAGAAAAAGAAACTTACAATTTTCCGAGTTTTTCTAAACACGCCTAAACGCGTTCTTCTTAAAGAAAGTGCTCCAACCTCGTGCGCAACACGCTGAATGCACGTGCACGAACACGCGAAAAACAGGAAATACGTCGGGAATAAAATCTAAAAATGATTGCCGGAGCACAGCAGCGCCAACTGGAAAGGTTCCTCCAAGGCCCCTTAGGTTAGGCAACCCGCCAAGCGCACTGCCCTATTTAATTAAGCCGCACTCGATACTTCTCGTGCTCCTTCACTTTTAGTACTGAATCGTAGTCAACATCAAATCCAATATCAGAAAGTTCATCATATGAAAACCCGACGGTTCACGTATTGGGAAAGCAGCAGAGACCATTAGCTAGGCTACCCAAATATCTCTCTAAAAATCACGGGGTAACTTTATGAAGCCAAGGGCTCTTTTATTTCCAGGTTCATCACAAAAGAAAAAAATATGACCTTGACTTTAGCGAATTATTCCTCTTCAAAGCGGTCGCTAGAGAATAATATTACCAGATATTATCAAACACCTGTCGTGTAGTAATGGACGAGGTGTCCGACTTTGTGAACATTTTTACCTCTTTCTAGCCCACGGAGATACGATAAAGCTGATTGTTAACGACTTCGGTTTAGTTGAGTGATGAAACACGTGATTAAAATTGATTTTCGTTTCGAAGTTCGCGCCTAAGCTTAGTTTCCGGGAACGCCTAAACACTGTTTCGAAAACGTCTCAGTTGAGTGCAGATCGTGTAGAATGAAACTAAGTGTGATACCTTCTATTCTGAAACTCGGAAAAAAACGAGTTTTTCATACTGAGTAGTGACTAGCAATGTTGTCTTAAAGGTATTTCGTGGTAGGAAGAGAATCCTATTACTAGACTTTGCCAAAATAAAAAATATAAAAATGCAACCTTATATTCTACGTAGCAGAGGTGATAACTGTGACCGGATTTTCCTGTGCATAAGAAATATTTCATATCTAAGTATAGTATGACCATTAATACCTTATTATTCATCAGAGAAAAAACTGTAGAATATTAATGTCAAGACAAAAATTTCCACGACAATCATTTTAAAAAAATCACGTATACACCTTCATCGATTCGTGGAAATATTTTCAGCAGAATATGTTTCGCTTTTACGATTTTTAAACTCTTATTTTTGAATTTCTGACCCCTGCAATGCATTTTTCGTCACTCTGTCGCGAGCATAATGAGGCAGCCTTAACTACGTTAACTAAGTAAGGCTAACGATTAGCAAGCCTGATGTCGCTTACTTCTCGTTGGCAGTTATTATACAGCGGAGACTGCGGTATCGGCAGGCTTGCTGCACGTCGAGAGGAGCGATAGCCTTGACAGGCCCATTGTACTAAACCTAACCTTAATTAACCTAACCTTAGTTAAACTAACCTAACCTCTGCAGATGTACGTCGGGGATCTCATGGAATAATGAAAGTTAAACAAACGCGCATGAAAGAAGTGGATAATCCAACCTTTTAAACTGAGTGTGTGGCCAAAGAGCAGCAAAATCGGAAGACAAGTCCTTCCACGAGCTGCCCATACTTCGAAAACACGTTTCCGTCAATTAGATTTCAGGAATCCACCAAATATTTCCGCGTAATTTGAAACGGTGTCCCTGTTTTCAAATATTTTCCATTACTTAAGTGTGCTCGCTGATCAGCGACAAAGACTTGTCCGATTTCTGAAAACACATTTCGCTAATTTCGAACAAGCTCTGCTGATTTCATTTCGTGGTGTGGCATATCGTGTAATGTGGGATAGGCCTAAAGTGTCTGTTTAAGCCAGCAGCTAGGTATTTGTCATTGCAGTTACAAGTAACAAGTTTTATTAGACAGTAGAAAGACAGTTTTATTGGTGAGCACTCAGAGCGGAGTATATCTCAAAGAAGAGTGCGTACAAACAACAGTTCCATTATATCTGCGAACAATCTTTATTAGTCCATGAAAGTTGGCTCGCGCTAACGGACAGAGACAAAGTAAGGTAGTTCCGCGTTTTGTAACGAGTGAAACAAGGACACCCGTCGAGCGAATTTTCAAGTCACCCGCGGATTAGAACGCGCGCAGTCATTACGGTATACAAATAAAGATGGAAATGGTTCTAGAAAAGACTACCAGAAGCTTTTGAGGCGACGCGAGAGAAAAACAGATTATCTCAATTCGAGAAAGGAATGAGTTAACTTTTAAGTTTATGAGATTCCAGATGTGCCGATTCGTAATTTTTAAGGTCTGGAGAACATTCTAGAGGTCATCGATTCTATTATTCACTAGCAGCTCCGCGTAGCGGTTCAAGGCTTTTTTTACAAGTCCACGTGACTTGCGGCGTCAGTACAAGCCCATTTTCATGTTGTTTTTTTTTTGCTTTTTTTGGAGGGGGGGTATTTGAATGGTGCAGCAGATAAATATTTTGATTAATCCCAAAAACCCAAAAAATATAAAAAAAAAGGCTTAATAAAATTGGGGAATGAATAAGACGAAAATCCTGATCGTAAAATCGTTGGCAAATGTGTCGGTTGGATAGAGACCAGGCTATGTTCAGGGTTTCCTTGCCAGCGGCGATCATAGCAGCTGCGGAGAAGCCCCTGTTTGTCCGACAATGTGTGTCGGACACTGTCATGCACAATGTCGTTCCGACACACCGCCCAAGACTCCTACCGGAAACCAGCCATATTCTGAGGACTTTCACGAGAATGACCTGTGCTAAAAACTGTTTACATACTTCAATTTCACCAGCCGTATTACGTTTCACCTCGGGCAAACATTGAACTAGTAGCCGGGAGATAGGCACGGAATATAACAGGTGCTAGGGCAGCGGGGATTTCAAGTGCCCCACTTTTACTATATGACGTGTTATTATTTTTCGTTCACTGCTAGTAGTGCTGAGGACACCCCTCCCGGAACTGCGTATCAATCAAAAAGAAATTTTCAGGTGCTTCAAATTTCAAGGTAAGCGATTAGGATCGATTGAACTTCCCATAACAGCCCGAAGTATTTGGAGTGAAATTTAGCTTAAGAGAAATTGGAAGGATTTTTTCCGTTAAAATATGAAATTTTCAGCTTTGAAAAATGACTAAATTAATAAATTTCATGTTTTCAGATGGGTAATATTTTTTAAATTGTGAATTACTGAACTGAAAAGATCCTCTAAAATAAAATTTCGTTTCTAAACGGCATCGCTGGGCGGTAGAGGGTTAAGTTCATTCACAATATTTTCAAATATTTTCGGCTATTTCCAGATTTTTACACGCGAAAAAAGACGGCATCTTTTGAGAAAGTTTCGCATGGGCGAATTATGAAGCTATCATCACTATCTGGACTTTACTTCAACACATTGTTATTACCGCAGGAATACATCATCGAAAAAAGGGGGGGGCGAAAAAAATTGATATCAATAAAGACATGTACGAAAACGCTGATTTTGATTCACAATTGACAAATAAAAGGTAAATATCCTTATCATTTTAATCTGGCGTAGGAGGAGAATCTGGTGCACAAACAGTCGCGAAAATATCTCTGATAATCAATTAAAAATCGTTTTTAAAGACAAATGATAGCGGTGGTACTCACGTTCATGAACTGCCAATTATCACAGAGCGGAAATCCGATAGCATACCTGCGAACAAAGCCACAAACAAATTAGCAAACATATTATCAATATTCCATGAAATACGCGACTTTGCCAGTGAAACGCAGATATTGATTTTGCTAGTTTTATTTTGATTGGGCGACTTTAATTGGATTGGGAAAGTCGGCGGGCGAATCGAATTGTGGTCTGCTGAACGGATTTGTGTCGCAGTTGCAGCATGTGAAAAACGGGCCAAAGCGGGCGCAATCAGGCCGGAAATAGGGAAACGAACCCGCCCTTTTCAAACGAGTTGCAACAACTACACAGTAAATTTGAAAGGCTCATAATTTCTCTTAGCCTTTCGTCGCCAAGACGAGTGGAGCGACAGCGGAGCGAGGCACGAGAAACGAAACCGCTCCGAAGTTGACCAAGGTTAACTTACCAGGCATCCGTTTACTTGGGCGGCAGTCACATGCACAAAAGTAAGCGACAGCAGGCTTGGTGACTAATGAAGGCTCAGGGAACTTCCAAGAGGAGAGTGAAACGAGGTGCGAACACAGTACGGAACACCGGGTTTTGAAAGTTTTCACCTGTTTCGGGTGTAAAAGTAAGGGTTACTAGTTATTTTGATTATTTTTCCAGATAGACCTAGGTTCAGCCACATCAATCGAAAGCTCTCGCCGAGACCTTTGAAGTGGTATGGCTGAAATCAAACCTATCTTGAAAAATAACGTAAATATGCACTACTCCTTTGTTTTGCAAATTAGACCCATATTCAGTCAAATCAATCAAAAGCTCACACCCAGATCTTTTTGAATTTTAGGTCTAAACATATGTTGGCGGCATCTTAAAAAATAATCCAAATACATACTACCCTTGGTTAATTTCCATAACCAAAACAGGTGAAACGTCTCTAATACAGGCGCATCGTTTTAATTCTGAAGCACTTCATCTACGCGTTTTTACTGTTAATCCTTATGACAATGTTGAAAAGTTAAACAACGTTGAACACAACTGAGGCGAAAAATCCGATTTTCTTTTTAATTTTTTAAAAACTTATAAGGTGTATATCCAGTGCACAATAATCCTGGCCTTAGGAAACGTAATTCGCTGTTTCGAGTCGACGGATTGTATTGGCTATCTTTCTCATTCTCATACGGTAGATAGAGTTGCGGTTCACGTGCTCGCAAGGCAATTCTAGCGGCGATAGCCATCGTAAACCGAGTCTATCTTCCTATTCTTGCCTCTGCGCAAATTTTGCGTTTCTCCCACGCCTCCCTAGTTCTATACCCTTCCTCGAGTACTAGGCAGGAATGCTTCCCGATGTGGGAGTAGAATGGGTAGGTCTTTAAAGCAGGGTTCGAAGATTTTTTTTTCAAATATGGCTTAATAGAGAGTATAAGATGAGTAAGAATAGTAGAGCCTAACGAAATGGCAAACATACCGAAGGAAAAAAAAATGTGATGGAATGCGCACCTCGGATAATGGAGAGGCTATTTTGTGATCCGACAGGGAGAGTTCCTCCACCGTTTCCCCACCCTGGATAGCCGTCACTTAGCTACTGACAAGCCTCTTACAGCAAGTTTGCGTCCAGAATATATACAGCGAATTAAACAAAAAATAAAAAAGTTAAGACCCGGATAGAAAAGAGAACGGCGTCTCATTTCAAGGTTAAATTTTAAAAGTAAACGGAAAATCCTATCAGTAGAGCCGAAATAAAAAGAGAAATGCAACTTTGAGAGGAAATTAATTTAAGTTGGCCGCTCTGTTCTGTGTGCTTTTAAAAGCAGCTTTATTTATTCTATTTCAAAGACTCTCGCCGCAGAAAACACTGGGAGCTCCTTCATACAATCAACTTGCCTGAAAGCTTGTGCATCTTTGTTCAAGAGCGGCTTCAATCTCAAAGGTACTTCAGACTACTAGACAACTCATAGGAGTACACCTGTTAATGGTTGGCACTTTTGCACACTCTATCTCTGCATTTATGAAAGAAACTAAAGAATGCCTTTTCAGCGCTACGTTCAATGATGAAAATAAAACGTGTTTCGGGAACACCAATGCCCATTTCGAGGTGAAGGTCAATCGGGACCATGCCGTGTCCACTAGTTTTTCATTGAAAGCAAAAGCTTTCAATTGAAAGCTTTCAGATGGAAAGCCATTGCTTTCGGTGAAAGCTATTGTTTTCGGTAGAAAGCTATTGTTTTCGCTGGAAAGCTATTGTTTTCGCTGGAAAGCTATTGCTTTCGGTGGAGAGCTATTGCTTTCGGTGGAGAGCTATTTGCTTCCGGTGGAGAGCTATTGCTTTCGGTGGAAAGCTATTTGCATTCGGTGGAGAGCTATTGCTTCCGGTGGAGAGCTTTTGTTTTCAATAGAAAGCTCTCACCGAGCCCTTCTGATAAGGCTGTTGGTGTTCCTAACGTGAAAACAAGTGAAAACCCGACATAGTCCAGTTTTCTTTCACCCAAAAATGGGAACAAGTGTGCCCAAAACAGAAAATTATTTCTATCAGTGAACAAAAGCTTTTCCCCCGTTTAAAATAAATAAAAAATAAAGAGAATCTCAAAGCAATTTCAGGTAATAACTCGATTTTTTTTTTACGTAAAACGCACGAGGCTAACAAGATTTAATTTATATTTTTAGCGCTTGTCTGACATAATCCGCTCATTTTAAGGTAGGCGTCCTGATTAAGATTTTTGCGGGTTCCCAGGTTGGCACAACTTGAATTAGCGTCTCGTCTTCCCACTCCAGCTTCTCAAAAGCGTTATTTTTATCCGCCCGCCGGCGGCGCACTACACGGAAGTTGTCTGTAGAATAGAGAAAAGCTTCTAATTACGTTTCGCAGAGAAGCTTAATAACAGTTCTGCTAATCGTGACCCGGAGTGGGATTACTTCTTACCATTATCATATTATTATCGACAGTAACTATCCCCATCATCATAACCTAATCCCGAACTTTCAATACCCTAAAGCTGCGCAATGCAAATAACAATGGTTGTATTTTCTGCATGAGATTTTCGAAGACTTGCGGAGAAGGCACTTAAGCTGACCTTCAGCCTGAGAATCGCAATGATTCTGATGCCGCTTACTTTTCGACGACAGGTTGGTGCCGCCGAAAAGGGGCATATGATGCTTGGTCACAACAAAATGGAGCGGCAGCAAAGCGAGAAAAGGCACGTGATAAAACAACGGCATGAGACTCGGAGACGTTTGGTTACGTTAGGTTAGGTTTGGATTCGGTGTGCCTTAATCCGCTATTTTTGGCGACAAGGTAAGACACAACAGGGACATCAGGCATGCAACTTTCAACATTAACAAAGTACCGAGTACAAAATCAGAAAAAACGACTTTAATTAAAATTATTTATTTACACCAAAACTGGGTCTTAGGCTCGACATATTTCGCAAACAAGCCGGGATAAACTATAGGCCTTGCTATGTACTATTAGTCTCAGAAGTATTGATCGCTCACATTTATTCAAACCGCCTTAATTTTGAGACGGAGAGAGACACGTCAGATGAGCTCAGAGTAAAATCGCTAGATCTTCAAGAGATCTGTCAATTTGATCTTACGGTTAGTTTTTTTCGTATCTCTTTCCGTTCCAAAGTTACGGAGGTTTGAAATGAAGTGATCAATACTTTTGAGAATGCTAGTACGTGGAGTCAGTCGTCAAGCGAAAAACCAAAGGTCTTGGACGAATACAGGCGAGGTTAAATATAAGACCATCAAACTACTGAAAGGGAAAAGGAAAATATGTTTCGAGTTATCCTACATCTTTTACGGACAGGATTGGCAATCATTTGAAAATATCTACATTTTTATCGCAAAAAAAATACGTTATTTCAGATTACAAGGGAAAGTAATTGGAATGTAAAATTGAGAAAGTTGAGCGTCCGGGTTAATGTAAAAGCGACTATTTGAAAGTCATAACACCACACACGATTTGATGACAATCTTCATGAGAATGTAGTTTAAGGGTTGAAACCTCGAAGAAAACTTGTTAAGAGATCAATGAGACGTGATTTATATTCATCAACTAAGCTGCCAGAAGTTTTCGTCAACTTTTGGGGTTATTATCTCAACGCTTGCCTTCAACGTGTTGCTTGCCAAGTCTGCGAACTGTGATACTACGACTTAAACTGACTACTTTTTTCTTCGACCTATTTGATGAACCCCATAATTGGCCGAACGGGAACATAAAAGATTCTTTTATATATCAATTTTAGACATTCTCTCACTTCTGGAAAGTGTGTCTCCCAACAAGATTTCCACTCTCTGGACTCAGAGACGTCGTCTCACAAGCTCCTTTTCCTGAAATCTTATATCTCGAGATTTCTTCTCCTGAAACTTCCAATACCGAGCTTCCATTCCTGAGACTTCTTCTGCCGAGATTTCTTCTCCTGAGACACTCATCCCTAGGACATCTCCTCCCGAGATTTCTTCTCGTGAGACTTCCTCTCCAGAGACTTCTACCCTTAAGATTCATACATTCCTGAGACGCCTACTCCCGAGCTTTCATCCCTGATACTTGTTATCCCGAGATTTCTTCTCCAGATACTTCCACTCCTGAGACTTCTCCCGACACTTCCACTCCTGAGACTTCCCCCGAGACTTCCACTCCTGAGACTTCTTCTGAGACTTCCACTCCTGAGACTTCTCCCGAGACTTCCACTCCTGAGACTTCTCCCGAGACTTCCACTCCTGAGACTTCCCCCGAGACTTCCACTCCTGAGACTTCTCCCGAGACTTCCCCCGAGACTTCCACTCCTGAGACTTCTCCCGAGACTTCCACTC
>Ga0058701_10001519_pt1 | contig 16613 bp, 10 predicted proteins | sample AgamicOrMae_FD_97039 | JGI IMG/M metagenome (GOLD analysis project Ga0058701, IMG submission 97039) | Agave microbial communities from Guanajuato, Mexico - Or.Ma.e | ecosystem: Host-associated > Plants > Phyllosphere > Phylloplane/Leaf | place: Guanajuato, Mexico | collected 2012-06-04
ACTTTTTAACCATTAAAGATAACCTAGCAGGTCGGGTATGTTTTGGATCGCTCTCGAGCTGAGCATTCTAAAAATAGGATCAAACATTAAGTTACCTTTAACGGTTAAAAAGTTAGACGCGTTTAAATTTGGCGGTGTCGCGGAATAAGACAACACTGCCTTCAACCCAACCAGCGTGATGTAATAGTTCACCGTTGACGCTTTAGCTTTTGAGCTACTTTGTTCTTCTTCAGGGGACACACAGATCACGTACGACCCATTAGAAACGCGGCCCCTCGGAACACCGGACAAACGTACAAAAATAACGACCCAAACGAAACGTGCTTGCCGCAGTATAAACTAAACCGATCCAGACAACTTTTTCGGATCAAAGGTAATCGACAATAACTTGCCAATCATCCGCAGTTGCCGTAAGCTGCATTAGGCTTAGCGGCATCACGCCAGGAGAGAGCCAAGCGGCGCGTGACCTAACTTGAAGGATGTTTCCTAGACTTAGTCAAATTCACAAACAAGTTGTACAAAAAATAACAAAACTGTGTTCAAAAATCTGAAAATCACGAAAAACTATAACATTTATTTGACAAAATATTCAAGATTAGCGGGCAGCCAATATTAATGATTTCAATTTTTGAAATTGTCGCCATTGCTGAATTGACTCACATTTCCCTAAAAAATTTACTTTTTTCAAAGGTTTCCATGAATATTTTTCTTAAACAACGGTAAGGTACTGTTTTTTTAGTCTCAATTTGTTCTTATTACTCGATCAATCATGAGGAACGTTTTTTAAACAATGTTATCGAACGAATTTTCTCGTAAAATATAAAAAACTTCAAAATTTTGGTGCACGTTTGTAAAACGCCACGTAATTCTGGCTATCTTCGAATGCCTAAAACTTAAAAGATAGGAAAAAGTCGTTTTTAGTGGCCAGGTGTGTGAAGTCGCGTCTTAGCTGTATTTCTGATTAACAAAAAGAGCCTGTTATTAGCATCATTTTTTACCTAGATGAAACATCCTTAACCTATCCTTACATTGGTAAAACTAACCTGCTATCATTATTTTTCCTGAAACTAAACCATGGTGGAATACAAGACGTACGAAAGTTCAATATTTTACATTGAAAGGGTCCTGCTCGGAAAGTCGTTAAATTGGCAATTAATTCGGCAAATTATTGCGGCGTGGTGCTATAGATACGAATTTAATCTCGACATTTTTGCGCTTAAGTTTACGAGACAGCTTAATTAATATCTGGTGACAAATAAGCTAACTACTTTCTCTTGGATCTAGGATCTAACCTTGAGTACTGACTTAAGTTATGAGAAGAAGTTGCTGGCGAAGTCTTGAAGTTCGTTAACTGCTCGATGACAGTGCACGAGCCTCGACGCGATTAACCGATAAGACAGCTCAATCCCTAAAAAAGCCGCTCCTCTAAGTTTTAGTTACGGAAAACTGACGTAATTCCGCGCAAGTGCCAGCTGAATAAAAGCCCTAAACTAAGGGTTCACTTCAAAGTAAAGCGGACCTGGATTAAAATTAAAGTTTACTGGAAGTTCTCAGTGAATTTTCTTTGTGAGGAGTATAAAAGGTGACTTAAGTTTAAAGTACGCGACTGTAACCACAACTAGCCAAAGTGATTCTAATTGTAAGACGAAAATGGAGAATGAACATTGGTTCAAAAAGGTAAGATTCAGCCCTATTTTCGTCTTTAAATCAATTTTGGACCATAGTTGCAATTGTGTAAATGAACCCTCTACCGACAAGCGATGCCTTTCGGAAACAGAAAAATTTGTTTTAGAGTATCTTTTTAGTTCAGTATTTTCATAATTTAAAAAATATCTCCCCTCTAGGAATCTATAATTAAATAGTTTAGGCATTTTCGAAAGCTTAACATTGCGAGTTTTAGTGGAAAAAAATCCTTTCAATTTTTCTTCAGCTTAATTTCACTCTAAATACTATAGGCTGTTATGGGTTAATCTTGAATCGCCGTTAGGTTTCCCTAGCTATGATCTCGTTAGGCTCAATTCCAAGAAGAAAATGCAAGGGAGAAGAACACAAACATTTCAAATCTTCACCATGCAGATTCGGTACATAAACTTCATACATCTGATCTTTAGAGAATGAAAACTGCGCCGTAAGACAACATCAGCGAACCCATAACTTGCGATTAAAGCTTACTCGTAAAAAAGTCAACTTGCGCCCCCAGCTAAGAAAGCTTGCAACATTAGTTGCATACTTCCAACTTTGCAGACGTTCCTACAGCCAGTTTTGAAAAAACTCTGCTTTTAATACGTATAGTTAACATTGTAAGGATGCCGAGCTGTCTGGCAAACGTACACAAATAGTCAACGAGTGAGGCAACTTTTATGAATCACACTACTCAGCCCACACAGTGTACATTTGTCAGATATTGTTAAACGATACGGTTTTTCAACTAACTCAAAAATTACATTTTGGAAATTTTAAAGTTGAAAATTGATTAGTACCGAGCGTTTTAGGGATCTAGAAATAAAAATTTAGATCTTTTCAGAAGGGAACCAGAAGAGAATAATCCCCTGAAAAAAATGCCAGAAATAAACGACGAAATCGGCCAAAAATCGCAATGGCAGTATTTTTTGGCAAAGATTTTTGTTTGGGAGTGTTTATTGAACCGACTGCCCCATTTAAAATGTATAAGGTTGGGTTCCGTGCGTTCAAGTCATCTCCCATTTAAAATGCATAACGTTGGTTACGTGCGTTCAAGTCTTTCTATATTAACGGATGTCGGGTCGATAGCAACACCTTTTTTTGTTTTAAGACGATTTATGGATCAGAAGGAATGCCCCGTTATGCACACGCGCGAGCTTACTTGAAGATAGGAGCCCGCCGTGAACGCAACTCTGATTCAAAACTTTATCTGTGTCTACCAGTGCTACCATGGCATTGTATGCAGATCCCGTTTGCGAGCTTGTTGCGACAGAGCAGCGTCTGCCGTGCACAGGCTTTTTATTACCCAACCAGAAACTGCCCCACTAAAAGTGAAAGCTGAGTGGGCCAGGGCTTTTAAAGGCACCCTCCCTCCTGAGAGGTCACATCCCCCGCTATGAAATGGCTCCGTAACCAGGATCTCTTCGATATGTTCTTTAATCCTGAACCTCGGCTCATCTGAGCTGGCATCGGCACATAGGCATTGGTGTTACTCACAGGGGTGTCCGTCGGGGGAATATCAAAGCCTATTTCCGAATCTGAGTTCTCAGCTTTATGTATCCAAATCGTAAGAAATCCCTTCTTTTATCTTATGAAAGCTTGGGATTCCTAATGGAAGTGTACACGTACAGTCAACATCAAAAGATACGCCACAGGGAAAAGAAGAAGGGTGCATCAGATTTTTTGACCTTATGTTCATGGCTTAAAGTTTTGTAATATGCACTTGAAAGTACAAAGTTATGCTGCGGTAGTACACTTTACAGTAAAAACAAACTCCTGTTTTAGGTGGTCCAATACCTGTTTTGGATATGAAGGTAAAACAGGGAAAGAGCGTGATTTGGTCATTTTCAAAGCTATCTCTAAACCTATCAACAATTGCATCAATGAAAAGGCCTTGTATAAAGGTCTCTATTGCTATATTTATTCATACGGTCTTCTTCAAAGCAACCAAAAAAATACGCTCTTTCCCAATTTTTCTTTCGCACCAGCTAAAAGAGGTGTAAAACCACCAAAACAAGGCCAAAACAAAAATTCATTTTTTTAATAGTGAATTGTATACGAAACCGATACTATGTTGTGAGGAAAAAGTGGGAAAGAGGCTAAACACGACAAAATCAACGCGAGATTTTTCAGACGCAGGTCTTTGTCCATTTCTACAAGTTCAAACGCTAATTTGTAGGGCAAAAAATATTCATAGCAAGGATTTCCCTTTCATTCCGAAAACAGGTTTTTAAGATTCTAGTCGTATTTTTCTATTTACTTAAAACGCACCCAACATTATTTGATAGTAATAATCAAGTTCCGAAGCGGGTGTAAAAGATATTTTCAGCCCTTTTGTACATTTTATAGGTGGAATTTAAAAAAATACCGTCATTTTTATCAGGAATTAAGAGTTGATTCAATTTTCGATTTTCATTTCCACTTAATTTACACAGCCAGAATGACGGTACATACCATATTTCCAATATCATACAATATTGGAAAGTTTCAGACCTTCGCCCAAAATTTTTGAGTCTTGGGAGTTGAATACAACGCTAGGATGAAATTACGAAATCGAGTTTTCAGGGACATAACAGAATCAAGTCTTCCCGGGTGTGACAGCCGGCAAACGGGCAGCAGGTTATTTTATTATGGGGTGGACGCCGCGCGAATAGAGGCGGACCACGAATTAAAGCGGAGACAGAAAGAAACAACGTGAGTCAAGGGGCTTGCATGCAAACGAGACGGCGTATAATTTGTTGAGCAAGGCAGTCCACCGACGCCGACTCTTCCGGCGCTACAGCTACTCTACGACGCCGCCAATCTGCGAGCGAAAAATGTCCACACCCTTGCCGCATCGCGCCGAACACAATTGTAATTGCCTTTTACAATTGAAGATTTGTTTTTCCTCCTTTGGGAACGTCTGTCAAGTAACAATAGCTTTTTGATGTTTGTTTTTCTCGACTGAGGGAAAAAAGGAATTGCACAAGAGGAGGCCTTTGGTTGAAAAACGGGGAGTGTGTCTATCGAGCAACTGTGGACTGAAGACGAAAGAAAGATCTTTGATCTTGATGTTGTCTGGGAGAACATCAGTTCTACTGAAGATGTGTAAGAGAATGTATCTAGTTTAGGAAGGAGAGTATAAGATTTCCACTGAAGATAGGAAGATCGTTTGAGAATGATGGACACATAGAGGAATGTATCTATCAAGTCGAGGAGAGGATCACCTGATTTTTGATCACATAAAAATGGTGGAATCAATAGAGGACCTCATTGATCCCCGAGACGAATACCACTTCAGGCAAGTAACAAACAGCACCGCGCCAAACTGCCCAGCTGACGACAGGATTGCTTTTGCAGTAGTAAAAATCTGGGTCAATGCAGCTTAGCTGCGACTCACGCAGCAGTCCAACGTGGAATACAAAGAAGCTGTTTGTAATACAGGGTAAAACGAGGACCGGCGAACAAGATTTTAATGTGTGTAAGAGTAGAAGCCTTCTCAAAAAAATCATCTCGTAAAGAAAAAAAAAAGAGAGATCACTCGCATGTCTACGAGGTCTCTGCATAATGCAAAGCCGAATCCCTGGAGCTCCCAGCAAAAGCCACTTACATTCTGCTATTATTTTAGTCACATCTCTGGTTTCATCAGTAGAACCGCAAATCTTACAGAGGGAATAATTTAAGATTTCTCCAACCGCAGAATGCGTTGATGAGTACACCGAGTGTGTTATTTCACCGTTTGTCACGGTAAGGAACCACGTCGGCTCTTGATACCGAGAACGAAGGTTCAAGACCAAGTACCCAAAACGATCGTTTCCTGACTTTTCTTCCGCGTTAGTGGGATTAATTCGTGGATCTTCGACCTGATTCGTATTGTGGGTCAACTAATTAGGTAATGCCCTCGACATTCTGACTCCCCGTATTCTTTCCAAGTACCTTGACACACCTCAAAGACCTCCAAGTCTACTGCGTTACGTAACGGCATGCTTGAGCTTCATATGGATGGCTACAAAGTCTTCGGTAGCACTGTGACTAACAATAGCTGAGCTGAACGGTTAACCGATGAGAGTATCGAGTAGCTTTCTGATGATACTTAAGAAGTGGGTCATAAAATTGGGTACTCGCAACCGGGAATGACTGTGATATTTTTCCCATCTCTGGGATCCACCCTCGAGATTAAAAAGTTGCACCGTTCCCCCAGTTACTCTGAACATGGAGCAGGCCTGGTAACCCCATCATTTACTTCTCGTTTCCAAAATTTTAGAGCGAAACGTTTAGTCTCCAAGAGATTGCAGTACGGTGTGCGTTTTTTAAAACGAATCAGCATTATAAAGAGAGGAGAAACAGAACACCCAGACAACTCGCACACCAGTCACAGCAAGGTCACCGCAACTTCGGGATAGTCGAGGTCAAAAGTTCGCCGAAACACGTTCTCGGCCGATTCCAGAGATAACAGTATTCTTTCCTGAGAATGCTCTATTCTCCAATCAGTCGATTCAGGATTTCATTAGACGATCTGAAATCTTTATACCGCTTTGAGGCGAAGCAATACAAATAGGCATTAGCCTACGAGGCTCCCCCGCAATTTAATATATCTGCGTTCAATGCACAAGAGGTTATGGGCCCATTACGACGAGGCCTAGACAGGCTTGCCTTCGAAATGCAATGTTTGGAACGAAAGGCCGAACTGCTGCTTGTTCTTGTAGAAAACCGATTTAATTATAATGCCACTTGTCTGCCGGCTTGTGAAACGATCCTAACGGTTTAAGATCTTGCTCTACAAGAAAATCTAAACTGTTTAGACTCCAGGGCATGACTAAGAAATAAATTACAAGCTTTCTAAAAAATGTACAATATTGCAAAATTTCGATATGGTATTGATTGATACACGCAAAGTTAAGGTCACATTTTTGGGTGAAATAAATAAATTATGAGAGCTTTGCGTTGTTCAGAAGAAAAGAGCCAAGACGTAGACAATAGCTTATTACGGCAAATGGGTTGAATTGGTCAAAATGAAATTGATATTTATGAGATAAAACTGCATCACACAACTCATTTCGTTGAATAAGAAAATCACAAAGCTTTGGCAAAAAAGGTTTGTAAACAACACATATGTGCTACGTGCTCGCGTGTTGTGCCAATAAAACATATAAAATGCGCCAGGGTATCAATGTATGAATGTAAATATGAATATCCATATTAATAAAAACATGTGTTTACAAGTACGTTCATGCCCAATCATCCACAATAATTCTCATATCAATAAAAATCAAGCATGTCTATGCCAATGTCTATGTCCTAGAGATAGACGCGGCGCCCAGAGAGACGCTAGGATCCCGCCACAAATTCCTGACATCAGGAACAAGCTGAAGATGTGACCAGGAAGGATAATGATCCGGCCGCATCCGCGTATAAACGGCCTTGTTGTCAAGACTACTGAACACACACTTGGTCCGGATTTGGAGACATGTGAAGCACGCAAAACTGTCGTCGAGAAGGGCGAAGATAGCGTAAGCCTTGCGCATCTTTTCCATGCCGGCCGCATCACTTCTTCCACTGCATGATTCCACGTTGAAGCCTTTCCACCACATGCTTTGGAATGTACAGTTTGTTATCGCGGATGTACAGCTGAAGAAATGACAGGAAAAAAGTGAAAGCCTTGAAGGGAGAAATATGGTGGTGAGGGATGTGAAGTAGTAAAAGCGGCCAAGCAGATCAATAGTAACGTGTGATGATCCTCCTACTGACAAAGCAATGCATACTCAAAGTTTCGTCGATATCTTCAACATCCTCTATTGATTCTAGCCTACTGCAACCATTCATCCTGTTGAGAATCTTCACGTAATACGATCGCGGAGATTCAGATAATAGGTGGCTTATGCTTCACTCCGCTATTGCTTGGCTATCGCCCATCCTGATGCCCTCTTCTCCTCAGTGATAATAACAACCACGGAGAAGAAAGCGTCATCACTCTTGGCGATGACACGGTTGAGTGAGGAAATGTCCTGCTTATTGCGTCACTCGACTCGGCGACGAAAAGTAGAGTAGAAGAGGTAGAAACTGCATCCTTTCACACCCACCTGAAGGTGTTGTGTCAGCAGAGCAACAACGAAGATTTTATGCGTACTTCCCTGCGGACAGTATTACTTCTCGGTCGTTGCTCTTCTAACTTCCTTATCGTTTTACTGTGCAACTTTTAAACGAAAATAATTGCTGGGCTGACGAACTCCCCGAGGAAATGATGAGCAAACTCAGAGATTGATAATTAATTGCCTACGCAACAAAACCTAATGGATAATTATCCGAACAGAACTGGAGCACTTTTCTCGCTCCCGGACTCGGTTTTACAAGTTACGAAACATGATCCTGGGTTGCGGCCTTCAATCAGGGCGACTCTCTGAAGTTGGTCAACTTTGTCTCTTGCGTTCTGTGATGGATGGATTTGACCTTAACGAGGCCTTGGGTATACTAGCAGCGGTAATTGTTTACACGTCGAGTTTTTGGAAGATCAGATAACTCCTTTTTCAAGACATATGACCGCTGGTAACTTGCGAAACGATCTGTACGGTCATCTTCCTTGGTGCAGATTAATCTCGCTACCTCGGGACCATCACCTCCACAGCATCATCACTTTTCACGCTCATCATCCTTCAATCACAACAAATCTACCGAGTAGGGCGCCCATCTAAGCTTAATACTGTTTGAGTTTTCAGTCGCCATATCGAAACGAGTGAGGTTCCATGCATTTTTACCGTAGATGATGGTTGCTCAGTTTGATGCATGCACTTCTCGGCGGTAGTAACTGCTGCCAAGAGATAAGTAGGACAGCCGAGCGGAGCGGTATCCGGGCGAGGCACAAGACACTTAAGTTAACCTACGCGGAGCTGAACGCCGTCAATCCACATGATGTAATGAAAAGTTTGAACAAGGGTGGATCACAGAGTCGGGGAATCAAAACTTTAAAACTGCGAGTAGTGAGTTTCTTTTCTTTTCAGCTGACGGAAACGTGGAAACCCACACGGAATCAATTAATACTTGACTGATGCATGGCATTTCTTTGGATAAAAATTTCTTCCTCCCCTGGAAAACACCCAAAACAAAAGAGAAATGATCCAAATACTGATATGATACTGCCTAGCTGATTTACCGAAATATCTCTGATACTGTCCAATCCAATAGACAACAAAAGCCAATACAGTTTCCATAACCAATAATGTCTGACATGGCCTTTGGTCGAATTTGTTTGTCTCGGCTGTGTTATTTACAAAGCAACGCATTGGTCTTCGTATAACGTGCTGCCCTGAAGGAATCCGCAGCCAACTCTGGTTCTCTCATTTTTGTTTCAATTTTAAGAAAAAAATGATCAAAGGGTTTTTTATTTTTGTAATGCCGCAACATAAACAGTTTGCAAATGTTTACTTCCAAAGAAATATATTTTTAATAGCCTTGAATTTTCCAAGTATGAAATTGGAATTACTTCTTTTCATGTAGAAGGCTCGAATGTCAGCTAAAAGAGTTGGAATGGACCTGTAGTATTGGATATGTAAGAAATACATTAAATGTTGCGTGTATAGAATTTCCAATGCACGGCGAAATTCATCGGTTGCATACTTTATTCATGTTTCTGTTTGACAATGCGCCTTGTGTATCGCTCCGCTATCGCTTTGCTCGTTTTGACGATGAAAGACCGCGCAAGAAGAGGAAATCGTTATCTTAATAAAATACAGTGTGGCCCGCGTAGCAACAGGACCCGACGTATACAATCAACTCACTGTACAATAAGTATGTCTACGAAGACTCCCGATACGGAAGTGGCTTCAAACCGTGTCAGCAATATCTTGATCTTGTCGAGTTTTCACGTGGTTAACTTTTAACAGATTACAATCAAATACCCCTCTATGAGTTGCTCAACTCGAAAGCCATCGAAGACATACAATACACGCCTAATCACAAATAAATCGTTCTCGATTTATCCGCGGTATGGAATTCAGCAAAAGCGGGACCTGGCAACTGGAACGACTGTTGCTGCCGCAACATAGCCATTACAATATACGAGCAGTTAAAAGCGTCGCGACGCGGAGCTGACAGCTTGTTTTGAAACTGTAATGAAATTCACCTCCACCATGAAACCCACTTGTTCGGCGATCGTTTAGTGCGACGTTGCCGGTCATTCCAAGACCCTTCAGTTATAGGACCGTCCGATATAGACCCTTCCATTGAAAGAGAGGCACACCTGTCTCCCGTGGTCGACATAACCTAAAGCAGGCGTCAAATAATCGACAGGTCATGATTTAACGCAAGTGTTGGAGACATCTTCCTGTCAAAACCAACACGAAGAACGTGTCGAAAATCTCTCTTAAGGTAACCACAAAGGAATGAATGATGGAATTTACGTATTTCATCATATCGTTCTCTAGTTTGACACAAAACCGAGGGGAACGGTATACAGGGCATCTAAACCATCTTCGACATCATCCTCGACAAACTCACTTCTCGGCGGCAGTCATTGCCGTCACATGGCGATAATCCTCATAAGTGAAAAGGTTGAAATAAGTCAGAACCTAAAGAAGTATAAAATGCAACTTTGTGAGTTCCGTGTGAAAATTCAGCGACCACATGCACAAATTAAGCAACCGTACTCCGGAAAACAAACGTCATTTTTGACCAGGTAAATCGTAACTATGACGCAACAAGTCTGGTGCACGTGTTCCACTGAAGACCGCTCAGGTAGAAAAACAAGTGGGTGTCTCCAAATAGGACAGACGATTTCCGCCACGGCTGAATGGATACGGCAAAACATTGGTAAAAGAACGCTTGCCAGAGTTGCACGATTTCCCAACCCGACTAAATGTTAACGTGGTTAAAATATTAGCCAGCAATGATGATTTAGTGGTTTATATAATTTTTGTATCGATCTGCTCGACAATCCTAAACATGAAATTACTATAAATACCTGGCTATCCCTACTAGTTTCAACTACGGTGGTAAAAATTTTGGAAATCGCGAAAAATAAACTGTATATTTTAGTGCAGGCGTCGGCAGGACGTATTGACATATATCTGTAGTGTCTACGCTCCACCACTTTTTTTCCGATCTCCTCAATCAAAACATGATCAAATATTTTGCTTTAATATCTGAGAGCGTGCCCCTCGTTCCAGAAAATACCGGTAAACAGAGCTTATATGTTTGAAAAACAAACGGTACGTTTCGTTGCCTTCAAAACAGCGCTCACGAAAAACAAATCCCGTCAATTGGCAGAAAACGCACTCCAAATGATCAGCGCGTACTTTCACGACCTTTTAAACCATCAAAATACCCTTCATAATACAAATGAGCGGAAAAATGCAAGGTGCTCTAAAATAGCAATCTCGGCCAACTTCGGGAAGGTGTCTGTTTTGGTTTATAAGATTTTATTGAGACAGGAAAATCCCGACGTAACGGTACATACATCATGAACCAAACATTAGGAATAGTTTTGAAAAGTAAAATGTACAGTCAGACAGAAAATGCCTTGTCAGGACCGAGCTAATCCTTGTTATCCATTCACTCTAAATGCTACAGCAGTATTTCGATTTCTTTTTAAAATGAAAATTTCAAAAGTTCGGAAGAAATTTCATGAATGAATTGAACTATTTAGGCACGTATTCTGATCCTACGAGGAGCTGATGAAATTTCAAAACTTTTGTGCACCTCTTAAAATCTGCTCGATTTCCAAAGCGGTGTTGTCAATTTTTGCGATTCATTTACTTTAAACGCGTTTAACATTTTAAATCGATAAAGACAACTTGAAGAGTAATCCCACTTTCGAATTTCTCAGCCCGAGAATGATCCAGAACATAACACGTCAGGATAACTCTAATGCTTCCCGAGCAGATCGCGGTTAAAATATACTAAATATAACTACCCGCCAACACTGTAAGGTCATTTGTCATCCATGTGAAAACAATCGAGGCTCTTAACAGAGCTCGATCCACAGACTTTGCGTAATGGACTGGCCGCTTTTCTTCCCTTCGCGGCCGCCATCGTTGCGCTGTGCCGCTTTCTCTGTCCAAATCGTTCTTGTCAAGATGTTTTGATCAACACCGAGTGTCCTTAGCCGCGTCGCAAAGGCGAAAAAGCGCGTCCCAGCCAAAGAAAAACATAGCTTCGGTCGTCGCGGTTCATCTTGAGGTCTTGCTCGATTCTGACTTGAGGGGACCGAAATTCGTGCAGGCGGGAAAAGATCACAGTCGATGGTTCTGGCAAGGCCTCTCCAGAAAAACCGGAGGCGAATTCTTCACCCCTCAAGTTACCATTGTTTCCTTCATCTTCGTCTAACAAGCACACACTCCGCCCCACCAAGTTTGGTTTTTCTTCCCCCACCACGAGTCCTCGTTTTCTCCTTCCCCACATAGCAAATCGCTTCTTTTTTTTTCTCTTCCTACAAAACCTAGAGAGCGCTCTGTAAAGTTCCAAGATTAGATTTTCCGCACCTCTCTATTCTACTCTCGATCAACTGTTCGAAACATAACGCTATTATTTGTTTTCTCAATCCTACAGAATGACTGCTCTAGAATTTCCCTCTTAAAGTTTCGTATACTATTCCCCGCCGCTCGACAACGTCAGTTTTCCCCAGGTGATAGAGAAGCTGTACTAATATACCCCCTCGAAAATTTTCTAATCTACTCCCCCGCCACATTTCAGCCTTGCTTTCTTCTTCCCCACGACTGTTGCAACGCGTCTCCGGGTCGCCTTCCACCCAACAACGCTCACTTTCAGGACCTGAAACCATCCCGGAGAGTGAGATCTATAATCATTCGTTCAGCGGCTTGCAACGAATGAAACAGTTCGTCCTTTTCAAACAAGAATCAATAACCATTTCCCGCTTAGATTCCTTTCAGATTCAAGAATTTATCAGTTGAAACACAATATCCAAATCAGTTTTAATCCCAGTGAATGGGCGAGTAGTTTGGAAACAAACGCAAAAGAAACGATTTATGCATCCCCTTTAAGAAGTTCTTTGCTCTTTAAACGAAAACAGGCGGCGACATAAAAAAAAACGAGAGAAGGTAGAACACGGGGAGTGTTTAGGTGTGGCCTTATTATGATCAGCGATGTCGCCTGAAGGCTTACAATGAACCTAGCTGTGGACCACTCTCCTAAAAGGGGATTCTGCGAGACAAAGATGACCGAGCGACGGGCAGGGTTGACACATTATAATGCACACGTGTAAGCAAAGCCTGATTAAGATGCAATATGGTGATCACCGCTGGGTATACTCAATGTTGTCCCCGCCGGCTGACAAACGCTTATGTGGGGCAAGCTCGCTGGGGACACCGAAAAAAGAATTATGATCGCCCCTTGTGCTTTCAAGGGGGACATACGGCACCGTTTTCGAGAGGGTCCTAGATACCTGCAACTAATGCCTTCCCGTTTCAACGAATAAAAATTTAATTATTTTACGTGCATCAACGGTAGCAATTTATTCCTCCAGTGAGCTTGAAATGTTTCCGTAGAGAAAACAATAAGATTTATGGAGTAGAAATTTAGCGAAATGGTACTTTGAAGCTGCTTAAAATCTTGTTTATTCTGAGAGAATCCTTTAAAACCGTTCAAAAATTAATTCAATAATAAAATAACCCTTGTCCGAGAACCCATAGCATATCCATACATAGATTTCCAAAAATCCACGGATATCAACATGGATATCCATAATTTTTGGATGTCAGTCTTCAATTATCCATACAAGTGTGGATAAGCACATTGATATCCCAGAAGGGATATCCACGCAAGGACACTCTTCAATGGATATCCATAAAAATAAGTTCGTGATAAAAATAATTCGTGAATGGATATCCTTTATGCATATCGGTCTTAAATTATCCATGCTTTTATGGATATCCATCAGGATATCCATGCTTTTATGGATATCCATCAGGATATCCATGTATTTCTATGAATATCCATGCATTGACTTGATATGGATTCTCGATCCAGGGAAGCCTCATAAAGATCTCCGTTCAAAGCATCTGTTAATCAATCAAAATTCAAGAAAAGTTTTTCGTTCCCAAAGTAAGTTATTTGATTGAGATAGGGCAGCAAAACTATTGGTACAAAAGGTATGGCTCCTGAAACAAAATGTTACTTGCAGCAACAGACATCTACTTGTCATTGAAAGAAAACACTGTTGGTATGACAAAAACATCTTTTCCGTGTTCGAGTTTACTTCCTGGTTTACCGACTGTCATTTCACAACACCTAATCACTCCAAGAAAGATTAAGTATTTCGAAGGACTATAGCATCAGGTTTACATTGCTAAATCAATTACTTGTAGAATGACGACATGGAAGGCCTAAATTTGTGGCAGTCTTTTGGGAGATGACAGTCTTTAGGGAGATGTCAAGGCTGAAAATCCCGGGAATGTCCCTGTTCTCCTGTCAGACTCTTCGCCCCTGAGGGAACCATTAAAGGTTTTCAACAGGAGCGAATTCAACCTACACCCACCGATAATCGCCAACTTTGTTAGCAAACTTATCTTGGATCTCCAAACACTACAAACATTATCTCCTCCTCCTCAGGAAGAGTTACTATAAACTATTATTACTTAGTAACTGATAGGAAAGCGCTCTTAACTGGATTCAATATTCTTCTTAAACATTATTCCCGGTTCACTGCGTATACCGAATCAGCAACAAAACGTACGCTTTATTTTCGTAACAGTACTTCGATCTAGATTAAGTCTATAAGAGGGAAAGGTGAAGGATCATGCGTTCTTTAACATCTTCGCCATGATAAATACACTTACAGTTTTAGGAGCTCTTCAAAAACCAATTTTATCGATGCATATTATTTTTAAAAAATGAGAAAAAAGAGAGATGACGATATACTTAAGCTGTCGATTTCATACTGTGTCTAAAAGCGTTCCTCACGTTTGTAAATTAAGTACACCATATTGTAGTATTTCAACGTCTGCAAAGGTGGGAACGGAGCTTACAAAAGCTTCTGAAGCGCAGGCACGTATTCGAACCAAATATTTTTAGGAGATATTTATGCTTTTGACTTGCGAATAAAAAATCATCATGATTTTTAATAGTCTCTACTTTAAATCTATCCGCTCCGTGAGTATACAGCATCAATCTGTCACAACCGAGTACTTATCTTCATAATACATGAATCAAAGGCCATAATTACTTCGATCGAATAAAGATATTTGACTGCCACTTTCGTTGGGCTATACCTATGCTTCCTCAGCAAAGTTCAAGTCGTAGTTTCAGACGTTTAAATGGATCTTTTCTTCGTGACGCCATTAAAATGAGGCCAAACCCGATAGCGGTGACATGGGTTTTACCACGGCGAAAATTCCTCGGCGCTTTAGCAGGGCTCACGATTCGTCATTGTCCAACGTTAATCGATACGACGTGGAAATGAGATAGATTCATTTCTCGAGATGTATAAATCATCTGAAGATTTCGCTTTTGATGTCCCGGTCTCGAACAAATGGAAGTGAGTTTGAGAGGCACACCACCAGTAGCGCCACCCATCGGCAAATGCGGTAAGCATTCTTCATAGCCGCGTCGCGTCTAATTTACAGTCAGATCCATCGCTGACTGACATCTCGAGGGATGTACCTCCGTTTCGTCCAATTGCGTCGAGGGTACCACCATTCTTGTCTGATTGGTATGTTTGAAGAGACCGGCTTTGTTTGGACATGTTCTTTCTTTTCATCCATCACTCTTTCGGATTCTGTTTTTTGAGAGACCATGACTAGGTATCCGAAGACTGGAATTTATTTGAAAGACCGGAACTAAGATATCACCAACTTGCATTTTAAGAGACCAACAATAGGAAATTCTAAAAGACCAGCAATCTGACATTCAGAACTTTTCTCAGACACTAGATCACCTGAAATTCAAAGTGCTCAAAGAGCAAAATATGGAAATCTTAAACTAAAACTTCTAGGGAATCAAAACTCTGCGATTTTCAACAAGAAGTTCCAAAAGAACATCATCTCAGACAGCAAGTTCAAGCAAAAATAATAGGTCATCGGACCTATAAGTTCCTAAAAACCTACACTCTTAGCAATAACCGGAGAAAGGTCACTGATTACCAGTGACCCAGGTGCCACTGGAAAATTCAGTGGAAACCCACTGGAAATTCAGTGAAATTCCACTGGAAACCAGTGAAACTTCACTGAATGACCAGTGCTACGGCATTGAAATTCCCAGTTGCACCTGGGTCACTGGAGCTTGCTAAGAGTGTACACTATGCTCTTGAAGTCGATTTGTACCATGGGTATACCACCACGATACATTTTTTCCGTTCTAGCCGAAGGATTTTTTTTGTGAGGTCAACTGTGTATCCTGCCTTGTGGGACTTCCATCGGTCATTTCCGAGTCCACGCAGGTCTGTGCTCTCCCGAGGGACTCTCCTGACCTAGTGTAGAGCGCCAAGAATAAGGGGTTCCTATCATCTCGGCCAAATCCTCCCAACAAATGCCTTTCATCGGTTCTTGGAGGACTTACCTAGGGCTCCTAGACGGTAATTGAGGGTGACGACGACGAGGCCCCCGTAGCTGGCGAGCACAGTTCCGTCCAGGACGTTTCCGGTACCCCAAGAAAAGGAGTCGCCGTGGACTATTACCAGGACGGGTGCAGGACTCGTCTGAGATCGGCTGCCAGCTGCAAGTAAAAAATAAACAAAAATTAAATTCAATGTCATTAAAAAAGTATGTATTCAAAGAAATATACTCTTCGGCATGGAGATACCATACTCCTTTGTGTTTCGCTAGCACCCTACAATACGCCTTGACCCAAAATAAAAAATTCTCCTTAACAGGCAATATCGACTTTTTACAGTCTGTGAGACTTGCCAAGAAATATTCCATTGAACCATCATCATTCTATTGCCTTTTTCAAACTGTTCACATTCCTCCTTCTATTGTAAAAGGAGTACTTTCCGTGAGCCCTTTTTATAC
>Ga0058701_10001520_pt1 | contig 16605 bp, 7 predicted proteins | sample AgamicOrMae_FD_97039 | JGI IMG/M metagenome (GOLD analysis project Ga0058701, IMG submission 97039) | Agave microbial communities from Guanajuato, Mexico - Or.Ma.e | ecosystem: Host-associated > Plants > Phyllosphere > Phylloplane/Leaf | place: Guanajuato, Mexico | collected 2012-06-04
CAGGTAGTGCCCGAAAGCATCAATGGGCACTCACCTGCGGAATGGGCCAGCGATCATGTTAGCACGCAAAGTCCTATATTCAAATTAAGAATCACCTGTAAGAGGACGCGAGGGTAGAGCTGGGGCATAGGGATGACCCCCGGCGGGCTCTTTTGTGCGATGGAATGTGGCTCCCGCGCTTTGCGCTTTCATACGAGGACGGAAGTCTCCGAACACACGGTGAAATATCTGCAAGTTTCCCTGTACAACGGTGTACCGATGCAACACGGGACGGGGGTCAACCTTAAACAGTCTAACGTATGGCTTTCATGCGAGCTTTCATGCCATAAACTTGCATGGTCTTAATGAACCTCACTAACCGTGACCTAACCAAACCCTCACCTAACCTAACCTAACCTCACGTAAAATCTAACCCAGCCTGACGTCACATAACCTAACATAACTTGACTGATAAGCCAAAGTCATTATAAAAGATATTCTGCGAATAATTAGAATGATCTCTCATTGCTTTTCACCAGATTTGTGAGGGAGGGATTCACAGTGTTACAACAATTACGAAGCTATTTTTATACCGCAGAACAATCTGATATATACCAAACACTAGTACACGGGAACAAGATGCTAAGTCGGTGTACTCTCCTAGCGGATTATAAAAGTATAACTGTTGTATAGTACGGTACTACGTAATGATCTTGTGCGAGTAGTACATTCAGAAGACCAACCTCCTTCCCCTACCATCCTTCTAAATTTGCCCGCTCATTAAAGTTTTTTTCTGATTTAAAAAAAAAAACGTCGAAAATGAGAAGTATCCTGTTTTGTATGCAGATATTTTACTGTGCCTCTAAGGTTTTAAAAAGGCCTACGCGAACCGATTCTCATATTTGAATTTTTCGCCAGAACCAATAACTACAAAGTAGAGCAGCGAAAGACAAACCAACGCGTTCCTCATAAGTCAATATGAGAATTTTTCAGGCCAAAAGTCCAATTAATCTAAGAATGACGAAAGTCGCGCTAATCCACCTGCAGCGACTAACCGTATATCTGGTCGCCTCAGGAATGTAGCCACTATTTGTTTCAATATCATTGTTATGGAAACGCCGTACCGCCTATGAGAAATTGGTCTGTCGAAGCGTAGAATGAGAAATCGCACGCAGTAAGTCGTCCGGAGGTCGGCGCAAAGAACGGGCGCGGTGCGGGCGGCGACCTCTGCAAAGCTGCTCGGCTCGGCCGCCGGCCTGCGCTGCGCTGCTGCCTTGACCTTTTCAGCGCGCGCCGCCGCCGCAACGCGACCACCGGACCGCGCACTGTAAATTTGAAAGGTTGAATTATCCTTTGAGTTCCACCTTCCATCGTGAAGCGCAAAGGCCTGCACCCTAACCTGTCACCTTACAGTAAAAACTATCACCTGTTTCCGTCCCACGCCTGTTTTGGGTATGAAGTAAAACAGGGGTAGACCGTAATTTGGTTATTTCTGAAGATAAACCCTCACAACAAACATATCGATAAAAAGGTCTCGAGAGCTCTCAATTGATATGGTTATTCAGGTAGGTATCATCAAAAATAACCAATTTACCCTTTTCCCCTGTTTACCTTCATATCTAAAACAGAGATTAGTTTTAACTGTGCCAATCAAGCGAAAGCGATGAAACGACGCACTTCCACGCGGGGGCGTCACAAGAAAACCTAACTTAACCCACGTAAACCCAACTTGACCTACGCAGTAGTTGATTCTAAAAATAAAAATATGGATTCCACAAGGGACGCGTTCGAAAAGGGCAACCGAGGATGTTCTCAGTACATGGAGCTTTAAGAGAGAAAGACAGAATGGCCTTCGAGAGGTGTTTCCGAACGCAGCCCAGGGTGGATATCATATGAAAAATCCACCCTGAAAGGCTGAGAGAGCGAGTGGCACGACGACATTTCAGAGTGAGGCTGGACCGCGCAAGGCAGCGGAGGCCAAACGGAAAGCACCTTGCCAAATGCACTCTCGGCGCCGCGCCGCGATGTTTATGACGTATTGCTTTGCAAGCGGCTCAAGTCGCACTATTCGACGTTGAAAGCAGGTTAGCTAAGAGTGTCAGCAATCTATATCGTAAAAAGGGTTGATGACAAGAACCACTTTTCTTCAAAGAGACTTATGAACGACTTCCAAAAAATGGGTTCTGTAACGCAAAATTATTTTCTTCGGCTAAGAAAATGCGATGCCTTCCGTAAAGTAGTTGACAAAAGTGAGTGTTTTTTGTTTTGTTTTGTTTTTTGTTGTTGTTGTTTTGTTGTTTTGTTTTTTGTTGTTGTTGTTTTGTTGTTTTGTTTTTTTGTTTTTTCTTGTTTTTTCTTTGTTTTTTGGGAAAAAACACCCAAATTATTTTTAATAACTAAGTGACTATTCACACGCTGCCCCATTTAAAATGTATTAGGTTGGTTTCCGAACGTTCAAGTAACTTCCTATTTCCTATTTAAAATGCAATAGGTTGGTTTCCGTGCGTTCAAGTCTCCCTTGTATTAACAAAGGCATGCGAATAGAACTGACCTCCTCAAAAATATTGCAATTTTTAAAAGATTGCATGTAAAATAAATCAGCTCACGAAAATGGAGCTTATTAAAATGTATCAGTCAAGAAAACAATAGAAATGCAAACGCCGAATGCAGTAAAAATTAGTAGGAATCATGCACGCGTAGCTTAAGGGCACAGCTAAAATGAGTAATGCTTGTTTGCAATCTTTCTGAGGCTTGAGCTAATTTAGTTTTAGGCAAAAGCATTCTCGAGACAAGCTTAAGAGTCATGTCACGGAACCTGTCCACTGTGGGTGGTATCGAAATACGCGATGCGGATGAGACAAAAGGCAGTAGACTAGGCAAAGGTCAACAAGTAGCACAAGGTCACCAACCTAATCACAGCAGAATTAGCAAGACGGACACACCCACGACAAGTAAATGTCATGCTGACAATAGTCAGTTGCTGAAGTAGAGTACCCGCGTTCCGTACCGTTTCAGGGACCTGACTGCTTGCCACGGTTACAGTCATCCCCTAGTTGATAGTGGACAACTTGGCAAACACCCAGTTCAGCTGGCTGTTGTGTACAAGGTAACTTAATCCGTGGGTTCTCGCTGGCGATTTGATAGATTCACGCCAATTCACAACGGCCGAATCGATATCTTAGAGAGTATGATAAGGGTGGGCACTTCCTTCTGCGCGGTGCTAATGTAGCTGGTGAAATACTGTAGAAAAGTTCCACTGCTGTGGCTACAAGACGTTTCCAACGAAACTTTGCCAAGTATAGGGGGAAAAATGGATAACTGGAAAATTATTTTCGAGACAAGGTTTTTTCTTCTTCAACGGATGAATCGAATTTTCACAAAAGTCTGGGAGAAAAAGCTTGATTCACAAGGGCATAACATCACTCTAAGTCATTTAGGGTAGTAATTTAACCCCCAAAAATAGGGTGAATTTAACATGCAACTTTTTTCACCCCAAATTCGACTTTCAACCACAATTAGTTTAACCTTTTTGCAGGGCAGTGAACCTCACCGAATGAGGTAAATCAGTTAAAGTAGTCCCCAACGAGGTTAAATTTGCGTCTACTTTGGCTCTGGCCTTCATTCAGTAATCTATGGTGAGCCTACAAAATCATCGTTGAAATTCACACGCGACGAAATTCACCCCACGGGTTTACAGTGATGGACTGTATTTTGTGCTCAACTGTTCAAAGAGGAAATCTAAGCCCTTAAGTTAATTAAAAATACAGTGTTGTTCACTGGAACTATTAAAGTATTTTAACATTTTTTTTACAATTAAATAATATTTTTTCACTCTGAAGTACGATCAAAATCCTTGTGGAAAAGGTATTCGCGTCCTTGTCTAATTTCCATGAACGGTTCGTCGTAAATGTTCGGTTAGGTGGCGTTAAGTTTGGTTATGGGGAACCATGCCCGCAGGCAGGCAGTCGCACTGCCAAAGAATTTCGAATATACACAATCGAAAATTCACAAATAATAAATCACTATCAGAAATCCACTTACTGGATACCGGACAACCCAGAAGAAAAGAAGTAAGATATTTCCGAAGTCTATAATTACGAAGTCGGGTAAAAATTGAAACCAGGAAGGTTACGCGGCCGCAGTCACCTAAAGAGCGAAACAGAGCAGTGATTTGGTAGATTATGACAAGGAAAACTTGTGTGTTTAATGGTTATGGTATGGAGTAGGGCAGGCCTGCGAGCAGGCAGCGCAGCTGAACGCTAGGAATTGTGATAATGTTTGGCACGCCCGTGTTTGAATTATGTTTTCTTCGCAATCAGTGTAGAATCGCTCTAGATGCTACACCCTGACAATTTATCTTGTAGCTACGGCTGCTACAGTAATACTTCTCGCTTGATCTAGCGTTCTGCACGTTGGATAATAAACCTCAAAACGAGACTTTGACTTTTCCACAGGTTTATCTCATCACATTCAGTTTTGCTTTCGAGTGGACTGAGGTTGACTTTTTGTTGTTGATTAAAACACAATACTTTACGTCGATTCTAAATTTTACTTCGAATCTAAAATAGATGGTAAGTATGTCGAATCATCCGAAATTCATTACGTTCACAAATTTGTAGGCTGAATTGAATACTTTTTGATCAATTAGAAAAATAATTAATTGGCTTGCAGATTTTTTAAGTCACCCATTGTGATAGTTTATTTTTCAGTCCTTATATATTGGTTAAGTATTACTTTCTTAAAAACTAATCAAAACAATAACCACTAGTCCGAAAGAAAATTTATCTCACATGTCAGAATCTAAAATTAAAATCCAAAACAGACTTTTTTCCTCTAATTGTAAGCCAAAAAGTTGAACATGTCAAACATGGTAACCTGTTCATATGTTTTCGGAATAAAAGCTCGAAATCTGTCGATAAAAAATTGGGAGTGTCTATTGACCCGACTTGTCCCATTTAAAATGTATGTTAGGTTCGGGTTCCTTGCGTTCAAGTCACCTCTCTTTTAAAATGTATTAGGTTGGTTACGTGCGTTCAAGTCTCCCTTTAATGCATGTCGGGTCAATACCAACCCCCTAAAAAATTGTGTGAACATCACAAATAGATCATTCAGTTTGCACTTATTTCCATTGTAAGACAACCCAAAATTTAGCGCTAAGTCACCAAAAAAAAATCCAAACAGTTTTTATTCTTCTTGTTTTACGATGGTAATATTTCACCTTCCCGTGAAGTAAGAATAAGCAACTTATCCACGTAAGCAGCAATATTCTTTCAAACTCCTCACCCCTAAAATAGTATACGCCTGCTGTACTTTCATGGAACATGAAGTAAATCACATCGCGGTGAAACCCAAGTACTCATCGACCCTCTGCCAGGGCATCCCCTCCTGGTGCTCAAGGTGCACCATAGTCCAGGTGTCGGTCGCGTGGCCCAACGGGACTTCCACCGCGAAGGGCGCGTCGCGTCGGCGGCGGCGCTGCACCGGAAGACACCCCCCAGCCACCCCCAGGTGCCCGGAAGGGGCGCGGCCGCCACGTGCGTCTCATCCCGAAGACGTCGTCGTCCAGGTGCAGGAGTCCACGTGCGCCGTTTTCATCACAAATGACACATCTTTCCTAATTATCGGTTACGTGACCCCGCGTCGACGACGCCGAGGCGAACGCGACGTGGGTCCCGGGTCCCAGCCTCGGCAATCTGCCATCGTTAACTCCTGTTTGTCAACTCTGTCAGCGCGATTTGCAGCAAGCGTCGCGTTTCGCGGTCATTCAAAAGAAGTCATTAGGCTGCCGCCGTCAATTTACGCCTGATCTTGCAGAAATTTCGCTAAAACGATTCGTCCGAATCTGCTGGTGGGTGTTACGACAAACGTCACTACATTACAGCCGAATCAACTGATGAAGTGTTAAGGAGAAATTGCTCCCAAACCAGTTGATGAGTAATAACATGGTGAACGAATTCGTGTCACACCAAATTTACTTCCAAAATTTGCGTAAGCGACGTCTTTTTAAAAATAAGTTTTTATGACCCTATAACCCTTACGATTTTTATAGCCCTAAATATGCAGGGCAAAAAACAAGAGTTCCATTCTTAACATTTGTAATATCATCTTTTTTTAAAAAAAGACAAATTTTATCTTAAAAAAAACTTACGTAGATTTAATGTTAGGTTTTCTTGATTAACTCTCGGCGCAGCGATATCGCTGCAAAAGGTAACTAGAAATTTTTCATAATACATTTTACGCAATTCTTTTTTGTTTATGTGCAATAATTTTGGCATAAGCTATCCGATCATATATATCCGTATGCCGAGTTTCGTTTATTACATGAGAGTTCAAAAATCCTGAGCTAATGTAACATTCGACGACATATTCTGATTCGTGTTTTAAATAAAAATAATTGGTCCATCAAAAAGGAATTAAAAAATGTTCAAATTAGAAGCTAGAGCATCCAAAGGAGTCATTTTATTCCTTCTCAAGAGAAAAAAACATGTCAGTGAGAAAAAAAAAATATCCTCTTTTTGAGAGACTTTCCACCACTTGGTATCGATGATAAACGAGGAACGATATTTTGGTTAGGACAACTTAAAGTTAGAACAAAGAAGCATTAATTTGAATGAGAATCATAATCTTCAAGGACATGATTAATGTTTGACTAAAAACTGCGTTCTTTCATCATCCCAACAGATTAACCTAAATTTAAACACAGTAACATTACGTCATAAAAGGGGGACACAGAGGAGCTAAGTTTCCCGCTCTCCTAAAATAGGTCCCACAGGACATTTCTGGGCTTAAAAGTTCGACTTGCACGCGACGCAAAGCTAACAAAGGCGGCTCAGGCCTTCCTTGGTGGTCAACGAGAAGAGCGTTACCATCCTCACTACGATTCCAAGTTTGCACTTTCTACCTCTTATGGCCTACCCCGTAATTATACATTTCGCACGGAAGAAATGGTTTTGTTACGGCAACCAAATAAGGGACAACAAATGAATTTTTCGTTGCTTCAACCAAAAATTTTGCTGCAGCAACCAAACGTTTTGTTGATAGAACTTAACATTTTGTTGTTGTAACAAAATATTTTTGTTATCCCTATTTTAACAAATGACTTTGTTGGTATAACAAAACCTAAGTCCAACTGAAGTGCGCGCATATTTGGTATGAAAAATGTTTCGTGAATGGCAATTCGTCTGTTTATTAATATTTTCAAATGTTTTATGAAAGTGAAAGTGATATTGTATCGAAAGTAAAAAGTTACCTGAAAAAAATGTCGATATTATTGTATGAATGGAGCTTCAATAATTACTCAGTCCGCATGCGAACATCAGTCGTTTTAACAGTTGCGGTACCGATTTTTGGTGTTGTATAAAATGGAAGTAAATTGTAACTTAAAATTCAAATTGCAATTTTAGCTGCTATCAACTCTTACTTTGTTCTCAATGCTTTAATTTTGTTTTATCAGGATGAAAGACGTACAATCGCGTAAGTTACGACAGCCAGGGTTGGGTTCATCATAAAAAAGGCTAGGTTCACGGAAAAAAATGGTTTTGTTACAGCAACCAAATTAGGGACAACAAATAGAATTTTTGTTGCTGCAACCAAAAATTTTGCCGCAGCAACCAAACGTTTTCTTGACAGAACCAAACATTTTGTTGTTGTAACAAAATATTTTTATCCCTATTTTAACAAATGATTTTTTTTGTTATAACAAAACCTTTTTTTCCGTGTAGCCTTGGTTTAGTTTGAGCACGCGCCTTGTCCCTTGTGGTAGCAGGTACGGCTGAAAAATAAGCGGCATTAGGCTTGGCAAAGTTAAACAAAAGTTAAGTGCCTAATGCTTTGCTCTACTGTCGCTCTGTACTGATTTGCGACGAAAATAAGAACTTCATAGGCGAGAAATCCCACCTTTTAAGTTTACAGTGTAGCAAGCAAGCTCACTCCACAACAAAGGCCTACATCAATGATTGTCCGTATTCGGGGGGTAGACCTCTAGCTAGAAAACCTACTTAGAGGGGAAGGTCCGATAAATATACCACTAACGCCGATGGATAATTATACCCAGGTGGTATAAACTCTATCAATGGATGTGCCCTGTTTATTGGCCAACGCCACTCGCTGATGGCTCCGACCCTAGGACACCTTGAGAGCCTGAGATAAGAAGTATCTCATTATTAGATTAAAGAAGGTTACATGATTTAAAAACAAAGCGAAATTTACCCTCAAAACAAGGAGTATTAAGTAGTGCCACGGTAAATCGACAAGGTTCCACTCCTCAGGGAAAAAAATGGTTTTGTTACGGCAACAAAATTAGGGACAACAAATAAAACTTTCGTTGCTGCAACCAAAAATTTTGCCGCAGCAACCACACGTTTTGCTGACAGAACCAAACATTTTGTTGTTGTAACAAAATATTTTTATCCCTATTTTAACAAATGATTTTGTTGGTATAACAAAACCTTTTTTTCCGTGTGAAAGTGCAAAGGCTTGTGGTAGAGTTTTCACGTAAACGTTAAATTTCACTCCCGAGGCGACGCACAAGCAGGTAACTAATCTTGTTAAACGGCATGAAGTTTGAAAAACGACAGATTAGGTCCAGCTAGGTTAGAGAGCTAAGAAAGAGGCAGTGCGGGCTTCCGACTTCCCATCCTCAAATCTTGTAGACAAGATCCCTCCTCAGGTTATTAACTCCCAATCCGAGCTTTTAACAGGTCCATTTATCCTCAAATCAGTTCGAAACACATTGATTTGTCAGCTGGTCAGCGGAAACAGAGCCTTATTGAGGATATCCGGCTATTAAAGAGAGAGGCCCAACGTCCACGTGCTCCGAGGCAGGCGCAGAGGTGGCCGCACAGGCGGCTGGGCGCGTGCCACAGTAGCCGTTACAAAAATCAGAGCCAGCTGCCATCGGCGCGGTGCGACGGCAGTGCGACGGCGCGAGCTAGGGCGTCCCGTTCAACCTGAGGTGATGTACCTGGGTGACGGGACAGGACGGGTCCGGGACGTCGCGGGGACAGCTGTGCCTCCTTTTTGCATCCCGGCTAGCGGAGGGATCATCGGGACAAAGCGAGTGGGGAAGGGCGGTGGGGGCAACCGGGTGAGGGGGGAGGTCACCTCCTTGGGCGGACGACTCTTTGATCCGATACGTGTCTTGAATGCCTTTCTTTAACGGTCGAAAATCCCGGCTAGATACAATGCGTTCATCAACATTTTTTTTCTGCAACCCCCCGCCCCGCTTGCAACACGATGTGGTTTTAAGAGCTACCTATAGGGCACCCAACCGTCAAGTTACCTGGCGAATCGCGCAGGTGGTGAAGTCGTGCTTATAACGTTTCAGAATAACACAAACCAATTTAAAAGAAGTTAAATATCAACCCATTACCGCCCAGCGATGCCGTTCGGAAACAGAACATTTTGTTTTAGAGGGTCTTTTCAGTTCAGTATATTTTAACATTTCAAATATTTTCACCCCCCTGGAAACCCGAAATTCAATAATTAAGGCATTTCCCAAAGCTTAAAATTTCGTATTTTAATGGAAATTATATTTTCTTTTTATCTTAAGCTAAATTTCACTCCAAATACTTTGGGCTGTTATGAGTTGACCTGCGAGGTGCAGCGAGTATAGATGAAACGTAAAAGAACTGTACGAATATGTTACTTTTGAGGCATATATTCAAAAGGCCTTAACTCTAATTTTTCAATGGCATAAACAGAGAATAAACTCCCTTTGAAGGAACCAGAACTGCAAATCTACCATAGTTCACCCCCCCCCCTTCAAAATGGCTGACTTAAAATATTTCTGTAAACATCACAACGGGCTGTGTTTAAAAAAAAAGTCAAAAACCGAAAAAAACGCCTTATTTTCGACCCTAAAACTGCAAAATTCTTGTTTGTATTATGGCGTAGACTAAAAGACGCCTCCTTCATGTGATGCCAAACAATTTTTACTCATCTCCAAACTCTCTTAAAAGGCAGCTGACCCTCATACGATGTTCTACTTCTCCTCGTAGCCGAATAATTGTCGTCGTTACAACCTGACTACCCCCTCTTTTAGCTCACAAATCACGGTATAGTCTACGCAGCAAAAGCTTTCAGGTCTGCGTTTGAATCCTACGGGATAAAAAGTACATATGATCGTTGGGAGGGGAGGGAGAGGGGAGGGGGAGCAGGCAACCCCAGTAGCGTCTGATCCAGACCGTTGGCACGCGACCGGCTGCAGCGGCACGCGAGGTCCGCCGTCGCCGCCGCCGCACCGCGGAGCGGAGACTTGCCTCGGCGCAGCCACCGCCGCCGCAACCGCCGACGGATCAGTAGGTAAATGCACCGTGGTCCATTGTTGATCCCGAAGGGGAGTCTTCTAAAGCAGCCGGCTGCACCAGCAACCAGCCAGCCGGTGCCCTGTACCCGCACAAAAATTCTCCACGGATCTCTATGCCTGTTCACACAAATTAGGTTTCAGGGGAGGGTCTCTGATAACACGACCGACCGGCCAATCAGACTGGGTATATATCTGTTAGCTACAGGATCATTTGGCGAGTGTTTAACCCATAGCCCAAAGTATTTGGAGTGAAATTTAGCTTAAGAGAAATTCGAAGGATTTTTTCTTTAAATTACGCAATTTTAAGCTTTGGGAAAAGCCTACATTATTAGGTTTCGGGTTTCAAGAGGGGTAATATTTTTTAAATGTTGACAATTCTGAACTAAAAAGATCCTCTAAAATAAATTTTTCTGTTTCCGAACGGCATTGCTGGGTGGAAGTGAGTTACCTTGTTGGTTGATTTTTTTTAAATTATTTGGGGAAGACTCCGTTTCAGTAACCAAAGCATAAATATACGTCAAATAACACTAAATGTAATTTAGCCTGACGTAACTTAACTCTATCTAAATAAACGTAACTTAATGTAACATGACATAAAAATTAACCCAACAAAAACCAATATTAACTCCACCTAAAATAATTTTGATAGTGAGCTTCACTCTGAATAAAGTAAAACCTATAAAGAGAGCAAAGACACGATGCCGCTTTGATACGGTCTCGCGCAGTTATAAAGGCATACCTTGTACTAGGACCAAGTGTGGATCCTGGGTTAAGCGGCAAAATGATGACTAAGGAGGGATTAGTGCATTATGTTACGCATTTTCAAAATAGTCCGAGAAAGTTTTAGTCGACAAAAAGGGAAAACAATGTTTTTCCCGGTAAAAACGTCTCCGCGGACCATGCCTTTCGGGGAAGTCCTAAAAACTAATCGGATAGAAGTCCTCAAAAACTAATGAGAAGCTTTTCAGGTATTAATCTCCTTGAACCACTGATAGTTTCCAATTCTAGAAAATCTATCCCGAGTTAATCTACCCTTTGCACCCAGAAAAAGTGATCTCAAGAGCAGAGGATTACTCTTAAATTGATGACGCATTATTTTCCTTTAAGAAATTGCCACCAAAGTATTACTCTCGTTTTTGTGTTTTTTTTTTTACGTTTGGAAAGGCAGATCGAGAGTATAATCCTCTCTAAAGAAGAGTTTTCCTCTTTCAACGTGAATATTTATTTGTAAGACGGTTTTACGAAGTTTAGAGGAATTTTCGTTTTGTCGTAAGAGACAAATCTATGTTATAATGAGAGGGACGCTCTAAAATTAACCCACTACCGCACAGCGATGCCATCCGGAAACAGAAAAAAAGTAGAGGCTATTCAGTGTTTTTTAACGTAAGAAATGATTTTTTACTGAGGTGAAAATAAAATGCGAAGAACAGTTCGTGAAAGCGATAATTCTCTCAATTTTCAGATTTTTACCACGCATTTTGAATTTTTTGATAAACGTGACTAGACGGAAGCGCTGGAATATCCTTAAGCTAAATTTCTCTTCAAATACTTTGGGCTGCTATGGGTTAAGAGGAATTTTGATGGCGAATTTTCCTCTTTTTTTAGAGATTCCTCATTTTTGTCTGAAGTCGCGAATGTTAATTATGCAATGAAAAGTTGAACAAGGTTAGATTACAAAGGCCGAAAAAATCCAACCTTTAAAATTGAGAGTGCAGATGTCCGCGCGGTCCGACCCGTGAGGGCCCACCGGCTTGCCTACCGGTCCGGTATCCGGGCTTTTGTCGTTAGCAATCGGGTCACGTGACAGCGGCAACCGGTAATTCCGTGAACCTGTCCCCAGGACGACGCAATCGCGACATAGACGCGCCGCGCACCCCGCCAAATGGGGAGGTAACAGGTTTTCCCGTAGAGCAAGTTACAAGTTGAACGGGCTGGTTGAGGGGTGGTTTGGCCTCCAGGGGTCTGCGTCTATTGTGTTCCGTAACGGCAATATCACGACCAGATTTGGCGGGCTCTTGCATATGCCGGCTGCTGTTGCGGCTTCTGATCAGGCTGGTGCAGGCTGCATAGCGACGCCGCACCCGGCGGCCAAGAGGTGGTGGCTGGTTCGGGGATGGAAGATTCAGCTCAACGCAAATATTAGGATGTAGATATCAGCGGTGATGTATGTCTCTTGATTGACAGATTATCGATGGTGGAAGCTCTTGTCGGAGGACTTCGTTGGTAGGAGGATCTTGAAGACTGTACTGTAAGTTTTGAATATTTATTTTGTTTCACTTTAATAGCAAAGCTGACTGGATCGAGGCTCGATGTTTGCCAAGCCTTGCTGGAGCCTTTTCAGCTACAGTAAAGCGGCGTTGAAGTGATGTGACTTGACCTCGGTTTATCTCGGTGATTCGGGTAATCTCGGGATTCGGTCTCGGTATGTCGAAGATTCTCATAATGTAATCAAAATTGAAACCAGATTGGAAAACAAGAGGTAGAAAACACCACTTTTGAAATTGACGGTAATGGAAAAAATTGACTTGCAGGAGACGGAGAAAGAAGAATGAATGAAATGGAGAGACAAGAAAAGGTGGTGAAGCTGTGATCAGAAGACTGGGGAGAGGGTGACTGATGGGTGTCTGGAAAGGAAAAGTGGACGGTGAGAGATAAGAAAGGGTAGTGAAAGTGGACAATCAGAAGGCTGGGATGAGAACGGCAGGTAGGTGACTGAAAGGACAGAGCCAAAAGCGGTGAAGCTTTGCAGGAAGGTGAAAGCAACAAGATTGGGATGAAAGCTGCTGGCTGGAGGCTGAAGAGGAAGGAGCAAAGAGGGAAGAAACGCGAGGATGAAACTATGACCACAAAGAGGAACCTATGGAAGATTCCGAGCGAGCCAAAAAACCGCACATCAAGTACTTGACTGCCCTTCAATTCATAAGTTTATTATTTCCATACGTTGATTCTAGTCATTTCTACAGGAAAAGAATTGAGACATTCGGTTTAACTCGTAAGTCTTACATGTCGGAATTTACAACACTGTATCGATATCCACTTCCCAATGGCAATAAATAGATTAAAGAAAAGCGCATCAACGTACAACACAGAGACTAAAAGACGCTGTACGCAAGATTTGTTTATCCGTCTCTACACGAATTTCTTTGTCCCGCGACAGTTTCGAGAACTGCTATCGGCAGAAAGAAAAGCTTTCCGCTAAAAGCATTAGGCCTAATAAGACACGGGATCACAGCAGGTACCACATTTCTTCGGAAGCGCGTTAAAGTCACTAATGAACCTTGCATTTAAGTCTCTCATAATCCCAACTTGACTTTGTGCCTGCGCAGGGACCACAAGGTACCCTACAACCTTCAAAAGAAGCGCGCTGGAGTCGTTTGCACTTAAGGGCTCCTCTTCAGCCAATTACCGTTTTCTGGGTCAGACGCTCGCGCTCGTTATAGGTTTTGGCGAAAATACTTGCTACCTGCAGAGCTATATGACTTTCGAGGGCGCGGGACGAATCAGCTCACATCAGCAGCGACTCATCAGCTCGCTCATCAGTCACGCAAGACTCAGGCACGCGACAGAGAGGACGCGTGCCAGATGCTGACCCAGTTGATCAAATAGGACGGGTTTCGGCGGCACCCGGACATGGACAAGGGGTGAAGAAGACGGTAGGCGCCAGAAATAGCCGACCAGCACGGCGTTCGCGTCACATATGTTCGCCGCGACGCGACGGGCGCGGAACGCAATTGTTTTTAGAGCATCTCGGGGTCCCCGGGAGCGGGGAGGAGCGCGTGCCCGAGCAGGAGCACCCCTCGCCGAAGAAGGGTGGCAAGAGGAGGTGCACCTGGAGGTTGGCTCGGGCGGGAGGGCAGCTGCAAGGGCACGGTGTGCCTGCCAGCCGAGCAAGCCCTTGCGGAGGGGGCCCCAGCCCTGGCCCTCCAAGCCAATAGAGCACGGACAAAAGGCAGCAGGACCAACTACCAACCGACACCTGAGTTACCGCTGACGGCACGAACGAAAGAGCGAGGAGACTGCGCCCGTGACATTTGCCAGACTTCATTAGCAGTAAAACAAGAGTCGTAAATGGGTGGCTTGCACTTGTTACCATCTATTTCGCGATTTCTGCAGTCTTTGTGGGGACGTGTGGGTGGGTGAGTAGCGCGAACTCTAGGTCAATCCATGGATGTCAACGAAGTGCGTCTTAAATTAAAACGCCGGATCGTCAGGAATATTTGCCCTGAAACTATGCCTTGACCCATTCAAACCTATCGGAATTTCTTCGTCCCAATATCCGATCAGCAGCTTACTTGACAATTACGTAGAATTTAACGTGTGACCGCTTATTCTTCCTTGCCAAAAAGGCTTATGTTCAGCAGGACGATTTTTTTTACCAAACTCATCCAAACCTCTCAAAAGCGCACTGATTAAAAAACAAGTTAAATAATGTTTGGAGGATGAATCAAAAACTGTTACAGTACTCACTGCGATTAGTTTTTACGTTAGATCTGGGACCTCTTACAACCTTCCTTTTGATGCAGTTTGAGAATTAGCTTTGCCAAACTTAATGCACGTCATTATTTAAGTCATACCCTTAAAAAGACAAATTTAGGTCGAAAAAATTATGAGGAAAAGGACCTTTGAAGGGCCTCAATTCAGGGAATTCTGGGTTTCGAAAATATTACCGCTCAAGTATTTGTAACCAGCCGAAATTAACTCTAGTCAGATTAGTTTGCGTTATCAAACCTATTCATTAAAAAAATCAAAAAAATCACCAGGTTACAATCAGATCGCTAGAATTCCAAACTGTTGAGTTTTAAAGAGCGAAACTTTCAGGCCCTTCTCCAAAAAGAGGTAGGGTTAAAAAGACGTCTTCAATTTTGCCCATTTTCAAATTAAATAAAAAATAAAAAAAGCCAATTTCACTTGTCAGCAGTAAAGGGTAAAACCACGAAGTAAGCACCTTTCCCCGTGCAGAACATCAATACGAAAGAGGTACTGTCAACTACCCGAGTTGAAAATGAGTACCGTTGGCGTCATTTTTAACGACCCTTCTTATTTTCTTCTCTTTTTGGAGCTCCGCTCCACCGTCCCAAGTGGGTCGCTTCGTGACCCCGCACAAGGTCAGTCGCGACAAAGAACCGCAAGGTATTTTTCCTCAAACATATTTCGACTTGCTTTTGTTGCAATCTCTCCGATGAGGCTCTTCTCTGGAGAGCGCCTCGCCTTGCCTTATTTTTGAGAGCGCGAACGTAGCGCATGCCCGCCAAATAAAACGGCGAGTTTTGTTGCGTTGGTCGTGTCTTCGCTTCGGCTGGCGTCGCCTGGCGTCGCCTCGCGTCGCGTCCGGACTTTCGGACCATTAAGATGCGCCTGCCTTTCAGCGGCGACGCCGCTCTCCACTGCAGTCATGCAATGACGGATGCATGAGTTATTTAACTGCGTTTTGGTTGACCCGCTCATTACATGCTTGGCGAGATTCGCTCTCTGACTTTTGGCAACTCTGCTTAAGATAAAGCTCGGATCTCAAGGGATTTCTGTGACGCCGCGTCCACTCGAATCATTGGTCTTAACCTGATCTAAAAGCCTAAGCTGATTTAACCTAATGTAACTTCACCTAAAAACCTAATCGAAGCTCGCCTTACAAGTTGATCTTAACCCATGAGAGCCCAAAGTATTTGGAGTGAAATTCAAATTAAGAGAAATTGCGCATAGATTTTTTCCACTAAAATACGCCATTTTAAGCTTTGGAAAATGTCTAAATTATTAAATTTCGGGTTTCCAGAGGGGTGATATTTTTTGAAACTGACAATACTGAACTGGAAAGATCCTCTGAAGTAAAATGTTTCTGCTTCCGAACGGCATCGCTGGCGGTAGTGGGTTAACTAAAACTAACCTGAGGAGGCATTATAACTTCAACTCATCCCGACAAAGCTATCAAACAAATGTTTTCTTATCTAGGACAACCTTGCGCCATATAACCTACATCCTAATCCTGACCTGAATCTAACATATCTTTACCTTAAGGTCTCCTTTTCGATGGATACGTAATGTTTTAAAAAGGTCAGTTCTATTCGCACGCCTATGTTAATACAAGGGAGACTTGAACGCACGGAAACCGACCTAATGCATTTTAAATGGGAGGTGACTTGAACGCACGAAAACCAACCTAATGAGGCAGCATGTGAATAGTCACTTCGTTTTAAACATGAGATGAAAAATTACATGGAGTAGAAGCAGCGAAGGAGGACCTATTTTGTGGGACTTTTCACGGGTGGTGGGGTTTGAAATAAACCAAGTCCAGGGTCTAGAAATTTTCAGGAAGGTTCATTGTGTGC
>Ga0058701_10001521_pt1 | contig 16603 bp, 14 predicted proteins | sample AgamicOrMae_FD_97039 | JGI IMG/M metagenome (GOLD analysis project Ga0058701, IMG submission 97039) | Agave microbial communities from Guanajuato, Mexico - Or.Ma.e | ecosystem: Host-associated > Plants > Phyllosphere > Phylloplane/Leaf | place: Guanajuato, Mexico | collected 2012-06-04
GTATAAATCGTAGTGCGTCTAGTTTCAGATGTAGAAATGTTTTATGGAGACGTTTCTGCATTAAGTGTAGCGGAGATAAGTGCAGGGGAAGTCACGCGCCGAGCCTACGCGCAGGATTATCAGATGATAGCTTCGTCCAGTTGAACTGGACCAGTTCTGGTGTAGCCAGCGACAAGAAACTTACACACGGGTGGTATATTGTCACTAACACTTGATGGACAAACAAGTTATAACACGGGCACTGGGTCCCTACTCTATGTAAACGTTTAGACGCACTATGTGCCCGCCCGAGTGAGCCTGCCAACTATTTGCGTTTGCAGGAAAATCTGGTGCATAATATGGCAACATATCTTCACAGCTTGTTACAACAGCCCTTAACAACTCCTGAGAATCTGCAAGAAGCCAACTGCCCTGAGAACTCAGACCACGTATGTGCAGAGAGGCACTTTCATGCGACACGACGTTGCCGATTCAAGACTACAAGTAATATCTCCCAATCATTCTCTTGTTCATATCCAATTGTGTGTTTCCGGCAACGAGCTGGCAACGCTAAGACCCCACTACACAGTTGGGTATCGTTGGTCTATTATTAGTTTTTCATCTGTGTGAATATGCGGCCCAAAAAAGATCGGCAATTGAGGAAAATTGGAGTGTTTCACAAGTTTCGCTGTGGGTCGTTTTGTTGTTTTAACAACCAAACGATTAGCGCGATCACTTTCTCATACCCTAGAGAAAAGAAAGAGTTAGAAGAGGGAATCCAAGAATCAGCTAATTCATCATAGAAACGTTTTTCCAATCACTCCACAAGACTTCTTAGCGAGCCCCCAGGGTATGGTAATCCTCTTCGTCTGTGAGCTATACAATCTAGTTTTCTCAACACAAATGCCGGTCTGCATATTGGACGATTAGCGATCGTAAGGAAACAATATCAGAGCTCCCTTTGTAGTTGTTCTTATTACTGTTGTTTGTAGCCTGCTGAGACAAATAAACCAGTCGACAATTCATCATACTCTGAGAACGATGATCATTAAAAGCCAACTCACCGTTCAATAAGGAAAGTTCGAGGCTCGAGAACGAATGGTGGCTGGGAGAGAAGGGTTTGAACTTGATAGTTGGCCTTAATTCGGGTGGGTAAGAAAGGCTGCTACTTGGGCGAAAATTCGAGTGGCAGTTGTGAAATTGGCGTGTGTCTACGCCGGTTTGGACAGCTAGTTGTAGCAAGTGGCCATTCAGATTGATCTTTTCCATCGTATTGTCCTTTGGAGTAACATTTGACAAGCAGGCCGGCCATCATGAATGGTCGGCCGCTTTGGCAAGCTCTTGGTGCCGTTCGAGCGGCAAGGCAGCCGCAACGACCGAGAGGTGCAAGTTTGAAAATCGCATTCTGGACATAGGTTGGCTCTGACCGCAAGACAAAGACCGCAACTCCACCAAGACGGACACTCCCAGGACTACGTCTGACTGGCTCCAATTTCCCTTGGATCGCCTTCGGTGTTGCGCCTGAGGCGCCCAACAATCGCTTCTTTGGAGACTTGTCTTCGATAACTGATGTGATAGGCGCGAGTGGCGCACTGAAGTCCGCTTGTCACACAAGCCGAAACAAGCCCGCCTTGGCCCGTCTCTTAATGTGCTGATGTTTGCGTTGCTTGCCGTTTTCAATCATAATCATTCCCAACGGATCTCAGTCTCAGTCTCGTTTCATACGCTCGCTCACAATGTCCAAGGGGAACCATAAAGACGCCCATCCAATTCATTCATTTGGCTCTCGGCGTTGAATTCTCATACAGTTTATGCCCAAGGCTCCGAGTCAGTGCAGTCGGCGAGCGTCTACCGATACTTATGGATAACCGCGAGCTAGACGCCCAGCTAGAATACAACGAGCAGCTTGCAGGCCTAACAAGTTGCCAAAAGTAACGAGGCACACCCACAAAGTGGCAAGGGAGAATGTTGGGCGTCATCTGCCTCGTCGTTGTCTGCTTCTCCTTCTTCTTCTTCTTCTTGAAGCACCATGATATTAGTGTGAGCCCATTCGAAAAGAAACAACTGCCTCTAGCTGGCGGCCAATGCAAACCTACAGGCTACATGGATGGGGGCATAAACTCCCTCTTGTCGGTTGCCTTAGCCGAGCTCCGCTGGGCTCATGGCGCAATCTTTCTGCGCCTGTGCCTCAGAAGAGGCGAGGGGATAGGCAGGAGAGAGAGAGAGAGAGAGAGAGAGAGAGAGACTGAGAGAGAGACTGAGACAGAACTGTGGCAACTCCGAGAGACCAATTTGCATGAATGAGTGCGCGAAAAAGAGGGTGCAACACATGTGATAAGTGGCGCGAGTTTTCCTTACACTGTAGGCTCTGCATGCGAGCTAAACTTTTGATCTTTTTCCCTCCCTCTTCATTCTTCTTCTTCTTCTTCGTCCTTTTTCTTCTTTCTTCTTTCCACCAGTAATCACCATTGCACAGCAAAAACGTAACAGCCTCTCGGGCTCGCGGCACGCATTAAGGCCTGCAGAATCATGGAAAATATCTCAAACTAAAAGGCAAGAACAATTAATGATTAAGAGAAGGTTCGATTCAGCTGGATCGCATAAGCGTTTCAAGTATTTGTGTATGTCTGTGTGTTCCGGTTATGTGAGAGAGCCTCGCGTCCACTAGATTGTTTGAGATCTAGATAATGCTGTTGGCGAGGGAGCCGAGTTTGGTGAACTCGCGCGAACTTTATTCTGCTCTCTCATTCATCCAGTTTGATTGCGCTTGTCGAACATTGTATGTGTGAACAGAGAAGAGGAAACAACGATCATTAGATTGCCCCTTGCATGACATAGTCCCTCTTGTGCACTTGTGAATGTTGTTCAGTTAGTTTTTCGACCATTAGTAGGAGGAAAATACACTCAAGTGGCCAAGATCAGTTGCAGAATCTCAGCCCAGTTGCGGCAAAGACAAGAGTTACCTCAAGACAGTCGGCAGAGGAGACACTTGCGATAGCTTTGGACAGGATCCCACTAGAAAACGTAATAGCAAAAGGGGAGTTATAATTGTCACAATGAGGTACGCGCGCCTCATATCATGGCTGCTCTTCGGCCTCTTTTTCCTCGTCTATCTGACTGCCATCAAGATGGTACGCGGCAACACATGGCCCGTCGCGCAACAGCACTTCATCAACCATGTGGCTCCACTATACACATTCCAGTACCCCTACCAATCGGGGGCCTCGTCAACAGGCGCCAATTTGGCCCGCACCCAGACCCACTTTCCAGCGCCGCTCCTCGCCAGTGGCCTGGCGCCACAGACCAGCGAGGATCTCAAGCAGCCGCGTGCCCAAGTGGTCTACTCGCAAGCTCATCCCCAAGCGCAAACTCAACAGCAGCAACAGGTGTCTCTCGAACAGAGCCCATCTGCAAGCCAGACACCTCAGCAACAGGCTCAACTCACTAGGCGCCACCATTTACCAGCGCCAAGTGTGGCCCAGCAGTCCACGAACAAGCATCTCCATCATCACCTAGCTCATCAGGCTCAGCAGCTCCAACAAGCGCCAAGTGTCCACCAGCAGCAGTCGCCACTCTCACTACAACAAGCCCACCAGACCACTACTGGCCAGGCACACAACCAGTACCAACAGCACGAGTCCACTGCTCAACGTGCGCCCGCAACCATAGAGTTTGCCTACCACAATTATGACTCAATGACAAACCTTTTGCAGAACATAAGCAACAATTTTCCCGACTTGGTTAGACTCTATTCCATTGGAAAGTCCGTCCAGGGCAGACAACTCTGGGTGGTGTTGGTCACAAAAGATCCGCACAACGACGACCAATTGTTGAAGCCAAACGTCAAGTATGTGGCCAATATGCACGGAAATGAGGTGGTGGGCCGAGAGTTGCTCCTCCAGCTGCTCGTCTATCTGGTCAACTCGTACCCCTCAAACCAGTATATCAAATATCTGATTGAAAACACCAGAATCCATCTGATGCCATCGATGAATCCGGACGGCTACGAGATGTCCTCTGAGGGCGAGTGTCAACATGGCGATGGAAGAGGAAACGCCAACGGTTTTGATCTAAACAGAAACTTTCCAGACTTCTTCGCATCGAACAATTACGACCCCAACAAGGAGCAGCCAGAAACACGAGCTGTTCGCCTATGGATCGACCAGATCCCATTTGTCTTGTCTGCAAATCTGCACGGTGGCGCTCTCGTTGCCTCATATCCCTTCGACAATCAGCAGGGTTCAAGTAAGTAGAGTTCTCCATCCCTCATTTCTACTTCTGACATCTTTCATTCCCTACTCACCAGGCCAACTTACTAACCCGAATCTGTATCTATTTCTCTCCAACAGTACTCTCCGTCCTCACCTCTCGCCGGTCGAATTCCCAATACTCAGCCACACCAGACGATGACGTTTTCAGGCATCTGGCTCAGGTATACTCGTTTAGCCACGAAACCATGTATCAGGGCCAACCTTGTCCCACGGACGTCAAATCGTTCCCCAATGGAACGACCAATGGGGCCCAATGGTATCTTCTAGAGGGTCAGTATCTCGGCTCGCATCGCAAATCTATAATTTCTGCATAAACCGACCCTACAGACACGAACTAACCTCCTCAAATTGCCTTTCTTTTCTTCCTACCGAATATCATATATCATATCACCTTCGGGATCAGGCGGCATGCAAGACTACAACTACTACTGGACTGGATGCATGGAGATCACGCTTGAGCTCTCCTGCTGCAAGCATCCCCCTAAAAGGGAACTTCCACAGTATTGGGAACAAAACAAGAAAGCTCTCATAGCCTATCTCGGCGAGGTTCATCGAGGAGTGCGAGGCCTCCTATTGGACCCGTCAGGTATGGCAATCACCAATGGAAAGTTGAAGATCAAGGGACGTAGTTTCAGCTTCAGACTCAGCAAACGTGGAGAATTTTGGCGCATTCTCCTTCCCGGTAAATACGTACTCCAAGCCACTGCCGAGGGCTATGAACCCGCCGAGGAGCCGTTTGTCGTCAACTCAGGCCAGGTGACCTTCCTCGAAGTGCACATGCGACCCCTTAGTGGTAATGCTTTAAATAATAATGCACTCGAAGGGTTGGTAAAGTGAATATTAGACAGGAACTACACAAAGGAGAAAGCTGAATTGACGAGATAGAGATGTTTTTTGATTAGATCCATAAAAGTGTCTCGCTCCACAGATATAACACAAGCTATTTGTTCTGTTGTAATCACATGCCTCTTTCTCTCAGCTCTCATAATTTTATTCATTCACTCAACTGGTTATTTCACGACCAATACAATTGTTTTGTTCAAGTGAGCAGTCACCACTTGGTCATCTACACCTATCTTACATCGACTTTTTGCAGCCACTGGCGGCATGACATGCCGTATGTTTACTCCCTCTTTCTCCTCTCTCGTTGTGGGGTCTAGTTATGGGGGTGTAAATATTTTTCGGGTACAAAAGTGTTAAAAACTTCTATCAGTAAAATATAATTAGGTTATTCAATTTCAATCTCTTTCATTTGAGCCGGTGGCATGCGATGGGAATGTTTGATGTCTCGATGCCAAGCGCTCGTGAAAACACCTGAAATGGGTGCGGCAATCCAGAGGTGTCTCGAAAATATTCTTGCAAACTAAGCACCTATAAACCATCTCAGCGACAATTATTCCGCTTGAATTACATAAGATTGATTTTGATTTTTTGTCCATAAATTTCACTGTACTCATTGGCCGCTCCGTTATGTGAAAATGGTAACGATGGTCAAAAGCAGATTGGGGTGGCGATAGGGCTGCCGCTTGACTTGGTGTCAATGTCAGATTGCTTGCCGATTTCTCCATCATGAGCTTGTTATCTTTTCTTCCCTAGGAGAACCTCGACAATCGTTGAATTAAAATCAATCTAAAATTGTCACATCGATTCGGAATGGCCCATAGATCAACTTGTTGAAATGTATCCTAGCCCGCTGATTGATGGATATTGTTGTTGTTGTTCTGTTCCATTTCCCGTGCAAGGGCTACCAGTGTTAAGGGTGGTCGCGCACTTCCAGCTAGGGCAGCTAATTCTTTTCCCATTCCATTCCCATTTCTTGATGCGAGCCTTAGATCTCTGCACGTGTGCTTCCCAGCGCCGAACACAGGAATAAGACAGGGATTCGCCCAGATTCTAGCGCGATAAATTTTATTATGTCATCATATATTCCATCTCAAGACATTGATTAACTCCATTCAACTATCGGCAATACCACAAGTTGCCTGGAGCCAGAATACTTATGATTGAAATCACTCGATGGTAACGTCCTGAAACTTTGCCCATCGAGGTAACATTCATATGCAGATAGATATTCAATCCTGAACACCAGACAAAGTCAGTTAGTCTCTTCGGTAACACAATTCTTGTTGCTGATATTTGGAAGATATTTGGCAACCAACACATACTTTGCAACATGATCAATCTATTCTCAGTCAGGAATCAGAAAAAAGATCCAAACCAGCCGACGGTTGATCAGAATATGGCCAAGTCCTCACCGGCCCAGCTCAGAGCCGCTAAAGATTTCAAAGAGATATCTTTGCCAAACCCTGTGTCTATAACTCAACCAAATCCAGCGGATGTCATGAATTATAAGATCTTGATCAAACCCGACGAGGGCTATTATCGCAACGGTAGGTTCTATTTTGATCTTAAGATACCCAACACCTACCCACACGAGCCACCCAAATTGAAATGTGAGACTAGTATCTACCATCCGAACATAGACCAAGATGGAAACGTTTGTCTGAATATACTTAGAGAAGACTGGAAGCCCGTTCTTACGATCAACTCCATTATCTACGGACTATTGCACCTTTTTTACGAACCAAACCCAGAGGACCCATTGAATACCGAGGCGGCTGAGCTATTGAAGAACAATAGGAGACAGTTTGAAATGAATGTAAAAAGATTCATCAAACATTAAGAGCCTCTACAGCTGCAAATTCCTCGAGCTTTCAAGCTCCCGGACTTGCACCAATAAAATGCAACCGGGAACTCCCCCGAAACATGCAATTTGGTTCTTTAATCTTCGGACAGCCATAGATTTTAAAGATTGTAGTCTATAAAAGCGGTCCACGTGCTTGACTGATAAATCTAAAGCAGCTTGATCGGCAACTCAGAGTGCAGTTGGGGATCAATTAATCTCATCGGGCCTGTATCATGAATACAAGCTCCAATAGGCCAAGACCGAATCTGAATACTTTTGGGATGGATCGGGGGGTATTTGATCGGAAATTGACATTATTTGCTTTTATTAGTCTGTGATCGATGACTGCTCATGGACCTGATCAGCTCATAACCGAAGTATAACTCAAATCCATGCACCTGGCAAGAAACGCCTATAAATATATACCAATAAAGTGCAACTGGCAGATTCCTCCACACTTCGCTTGTCTTCGTTTCGTCCTTCGTTATTACATATGTCCTAAAGTCATTTGCGTATAAATATGCACAGTACATCAATGGACAAATACAGGTGACCAAGATGGCTGAGAGGAAGATCTTCAACTGAAGCAAATTATTAGTCCTAATAGATCTGAAAGCGAGCGCCACGGGTAAAACACTAAAAAACCAGACCCACTCCCATGGTTTTGCCATAGGTATGTACAGTTCCTCAATGGGTTGTAGAAACACATTCAAAAGATCCAAGACTGTTGGGGTAAGCTTTGCGGCCATTAGGAAGGCGATGAGTAGATGGAGGATTAGCGTGAATTTCAAACGCTTTTTGGACAATGCCATAGTTTGGTAGTGTGGCAATATACGTTGTCTATGCTTGAAATCCGATCCATCGTGAACCGGTCTAGCCATCTTGACAATAGGCCGGTTGTCTGGATGAAACTAGATATTGGCGGTGATTCTTATTGAATACCGGAGATTTTGTTTCGGGCGATGGGAAAATACTTCCTTGTTATTATAATGGGGGTGCAAGAGTTTCATGGAATATGGTAGATTAGTTCTAGTTTCGGAAGGGCAAATAACTGGCGTAGTCATGGACGGCACATTCCGATCTTTAATTCGCGACCGCCCTTTACAGCGCATAAGAGTTTTGATTGAGAAATCATGGACCTGAGTTTCGGGAGGAATCGCCGCCTACCTAGAGCGGGAGAACGATGGCACGAATCGTTTCAGAAAGGGGGAAAAATTTTCACGAAAATCGACACGAAATTTTCGTGCGGATTTTTGCGGCACGAAATACGAAAAAATACGAAAACTCGATTTCGTATTTCGTATTTTTTCGTATTTTTCGTATTTTTTCGTATTTTTCGTGACAATTTCGCGATTTTCGTGCCGTTCCACGCGACGGCGCGTGCGTAGAACTCCTTCTATGACGAAATCCGCGCTTCGTTTTCGTGCCAGCACGAAAATTTCGTGTCGATACGAAAACGAAGCTCAAATTCTGGCACGAAATGCGTTTTCGTGTCGTTTTCGTATTTTCGTGCTGGCACGAAGAGGAATGGGGGAAAATCGAAGGCCTTCGTGCGCAGATTTCGTGCCATCGTTCTCCCGCTCTACGCCTACCTCTATTTTGGAAAGTTACCGCGTGTCGACGGGTTACCATAAGTGACTCTGGCGGTGGAGCTCGCACGACACGCCCACTGGATCTGGACTGTATCCCGAAGAATGCCTCATTTTCATAACAGAACCCCGGCAAAATGACCAGCCATTTCGCTATTGTTTCACAATGGTTACTATTGAACCTGCCGATGTTATCAGGTTGATTGAGCAATATCTGAAGGAGAACAACCTACTCAAAACTCTACAATGCCTCCAAGAGGAGAGCTCTGTGAGTCTCAATGCTGTCGACTCCATTGACACATTCGTAAATGATATAAATTCCGGCCATTGGGATGTCGTCCTCAGAATCGTCAAGTTTTTCAGATTACCGGATAAAAAGCTGATGGATCTATATGAACAAATAGCGATAGAACTTATCGAGTTGCGCGAGACCAGGGCTGCCAATTGGTTGATCAATAAAACTGAACCCATCATGAAACTCAAATCAGACCGTCCGGAGAGGTATTTGCACCTTCAAAACCTATTAGCACGATCCTACTTCGACCCCAAGGAAGCTTACAGAGATGGCAGCTCCAAAGAAAGACGACGAGCATCCATTGCGAACGATCTCAAGAAAGAGGTTACCGTTGCGCCGCCCCAAAGGCTTATGACTTTAATTGGTGATGCCCTGAAATGGCAAAAGCATGAAGGCTCTCTACCATCATCGACATCTATAGATATATTCACTGGTAAAGCTCATATGAAGCATGCTGACGAGGAGACTCATCCCAACACTCTTCACAAACATTGCGTTAAACCTGTTAGGACACTTGACAAGAACGGAGATGAAGATGGCACAATATTCGTATGCTCTGCAGAATTCTCACCTGACGGGCACTATCTAGTTATAGGTTATTCAACTGGTTTCGTAGAGATTAGAAACTCCACCACAGGACGATTAGCTAGTGATCTCAAATTTCAAGCCGAAAATAGATACGTTGTAACTCCGAGTAAAAAGGCAGCCCTATCAATTTGCTTCAGTGTTGGTGACATGTTTGCTGTTGGTGACAAGTCGGGTGATATAAGCGTCTGGAAGTTAGATACTGGCCAGAGTGTTATTATAATGAAGTCAGCACATTTAAAGAGTGTCAGTTGTTTGACATTCCACAGAAACGGGAGAGAGATACTCTCTGGTGGTCATGATGGCAGTCTAAAACTACACGGCATGCGAAGTGGAAAAACAATCAGAGATTTCAAGGGTCACAAATCTTATGTTTATGGGGTAGCGTACAGCCACGACGACAACTTTATTGTCTCGGGCGGTAGTGACTGTATAGTTAGAGTTTGGAATGCAAGAACGGCTCAATTGTTACATGAGTATAAGAGCCCCAATCGGGTGCATACAATCTCACTGATGCCCAACTTAAAAGATGACATCTTTCTTGTTGGCGACCGTTCGCGAAATATTTATCTAATTGACTTGGAGGCGAAGGTGCGGCACGAGTTTCATGACGATCAACCTGCCGAAGCTCACCTGGAAAAATCAGATGAAACAAGTGATGATGTGCCTAAATCCAAAAATTTCTATGCCGCCTGTTCATCCCCAAAAGGAGGATGGATCTATGCTGTAGACTCTCAGTACATATATTGTTTCAATTATTCCACCAAAAGGGTACAAAAGAGATTGCTGGCTCATGAAAACATAGGGAATGATCTAATAGGAGTGAAGCACCATCCATTTCTCAATATGTTAGCTACATACGACACAATAGGAAATCTCAAGCTCTGGGTGCCTTGACGGAACGTGGACTCTTGGGATTCCTAGATGTCTTATCTTTCTGATACCTACGAGACGAACCCAAGCCCGCGAGGCCCACCACCAACGCTGACATCACAATGAAGGAACCCATGATGAAACCAAGCGTAACAATCCAGAATTCGGGTAAGGTAAACATGGGCGATGATCAAGTGTCCCCATAAGGTTTACTCAAAAATAGAGGGTCGAATTAACTGTGACGTTAAGTGAATCTTCGAGACTTATCGTCTGATCCACTCCGCGAGATCTTAAACTGTTCACTTGTTAGCTTTGTTGGAAGGCGCAGAGGAGTTCAACGACTAGTTGCAGCCTGCAACTTGCAGGTTATGTCGTCGCTCAAATCATCAAATCTGCCACGACCGATAGAACGGACTGGTAATCGTAACATCAATAAGACAACTATGATCACGTCAAGGCAACTTTGAAGTAAGAGACACGTCGATGTAAAGATTTTTTTGATACATTTTTTGGGGGCGAAAAAAATGGCGCTCGAGCTCTACGTGTGAGTGTTCTAGTCTCTTGTAACTCTTGAATCAGAGATTTGCGAGGAATAGCCTGGGTGCGAGAAGGGGAAGTATAGATTCTGTGGATTTTTTTCGGAAATGCTCCCAAGAGATGACCAGTAGCACAGGTCTGGAATCCTCGCAGTTCTCAGAATATCTTGACCTTCGAAATCGATTGTCGCTTTGAGATGCATCTCTGTTGATTTCGATGCGAAAGATAATCTACGCGGAAAAATCATTCTAGGGATGGGTGACGCTCAACCTTAAAGGATGGAGACGAAAGCCGGTTTTGGCTGGGTCTAATCCAAGATCAAAGCCCGAATGTCTAACTTCTTCGGAGTTGTTGGAAGTTCAAACCGCATATGTGACAAGCTTGGCGACAATCTTGTGGCTAAGTTTGCCGAGTAGAAGATCAGGCCTCTACGGGGCTGCGTGTAAATATGTGGCCTTCGATCAATTTATATTACGGCCAGTTCGACCCACTTCGGTCAAAATAACACCCATTTGAGAGCCTTAGCGCCGTCGTCGGTTATTGGCAGGTAATAGGGATTATGATCGAGGCCCGCTCGAACCCTCATTCGCCAACAAAGCCTACCAAGGCTGGGGGAGGGAGAGAAAGGGTTTACTGAATGAGTCCCGGTAATGTAACAAAAAACTCGCCCTTCCTTTTACAAGACTATCGAAACCTGGTCTAGCATTGGCTGTTCTTCATCGACAGTAGACCGAGACAGGCTTGGTGAGGGCGACCCAGGTCGCGCTTCGTAGGCCGCTTGGAGCGCGCTTGCGCGTGGATGCCTAGCTCTCATCCGAACTGGATTGCATAATCCCCGACCGAGTCTATCCACCTTACACTGCGGCCACCATCCAGCCAGCTATCCCAGCTTTTCCAAACGATGTAGTTCTCGATCTACAATATGGTACGTCGCTGCACGGGGCGCCCAGTGGTTCCACCGAATGAACAGTTTGTCGCGCTAAGCTTGCGGGGATAAAAAAGGCCCCAACGTGAGGCGGTGTAGTGGGAGGACTTGAAAGTGGAGAGTGTGCATGATTATGAGTTGACTGGCTATAGAAATTCGAAGAGACCTCTTAGGATGCGTCTATTGGAAGCTTGAGGAGTTCGACTACAAATTGGCGTCAATAGTTCAAATCATGTCTCCAAGTTTTCCTATCCCGGACATATCCCCAAACTTGTAAAAGATATATTCATCAGGGGCCCAATCAATGACCGACTCAGGTAAATTATCGATATTCCTTCAAGAGTTTGAGTTTTATCCTTGACTTGAGTGAGATTTGAATAGTCCAAGAATTTGTGAGAAAAATCAAGAATAGAGAGATGACAGGATGAATTTGTATCCTGAGTAGACGAGTGGTTTTTTATCTTCTAACTTGTCAATAAGCTGAAGGAAATTATCAGTATTCAGTCTGGGAAAAAACTAGTGCTGTTTATTTGCAGTCTGGGGGACTCAATACTTAGTTTTACCTGGCATCATACGTCATAGCGTTCGTTCAATGAACACCCCGAACAATCGAGACAATCTCTTAGTCATATTCAGCCCAGCTGTGTTCTATTTTAAAACTTCGATAAACCAGTGAGGATCTTGTCATTTTCAACGATAGAGCTCGAGGTCTATCAAGCTGGAAGTGAGCGGCAGGTAGTTGTAAGCTATTCGGATTTGTAAGATCCCTGCCAACTTTGTTCATGTCACCTGGCCTGTTCCTCGTGCAAGTGTGGCAAGAGAAAACATCAAGACCCACAAAGAAGCTGATTTCTAATAATAACGAACTAGGACTAATCGAACAACCGTTCATCCAACTCTCTATCTTTTCACTAGGTCGTAAATAATCAATCTTCTGGAACACAGTCGCACATTACTCGGGAAGATCCTCCTCAGTAGTGAGCCATAGAGTTTACTCTCAGGTCATTGTATTAATCGCAATTAATGACTTGGTTCGCTAGACCTCTGTGTTTACTTGCATAGTTCCGATTGATTTCAGAACCAGAGTCATAACTGGGACGACTTCAGAGGACAGTGAGAGATTGTGAAATTTCATGGCTGGTTTGCAGGTTGGCGATGGCCAGTGGACGCAGTAACAAGAAGCAGTCGAGTTATGAGAAGACTTTGAGGATTTCGACAGAAGGAACATGGAACACCAGTTTAGTGAGTCTGAGTAATAGACCAGTAATTGGCCGTTTGACGGCAGCCATCGGCCTTTCGCTGATCTCTCTGTATGCCCTGGCCATTCCGGCAAGCTGTAAGTCTAACTCACGACCTTATCGGCCCACCTTCCAAATGCCTATGACTTCCCTCCACAGTCAATCACGTCATTCAAGACAAAATTCTGACTCAATGTTTGCATCTCAATCCCAATAATCTATGCTCCAACTCTCATCACTACCGCTTCTTGGAACTCCAGCCGGCTCGATCAGGCTGCCAGAGATCGGCCGAGAGCAGCGTGTCCTGCCCCAATATGATGTGGTATCAACAGGCCAAGGTTTAGCCAACAATCCGTTGGAGCATCATTATGTGTTTTCAGGCGACATTGTTGGACCATCGGCTCTGCCAGCTGGCCAAGAGGGCCAGTTTGGACCCGAGCAGGCAAGTGGGAGGATAGATAGAATGAAGATTAGCGAAGAGAATGTCGATGACGATGAGCTTCAACAATTCTTGAGCAAACTTCAACTGGCACGCGAACTCCTCGATGAGAAGCTCAAGAAGCAGGAGCGTCTTGCTGACCAAGTGACTTCGCCTGACGATGTAATGCCACATAGCGATTACGATCAAGCGGATGACAGTTATTTGGTAGCTCAGCAAGGCCAGTCTTCGAGCGGCTTAAGGCAAGCTGGCGACGAGCGTTTGGCCAATAGTGGTAGTCTAAGCAACACTGATAATGAGACACAAGTAGCGAAAGTTAATGTTACAAATCCAGCTAATTACCATAGATATTCAGTTGTCCAAGAGAATGGGAAGCAAAGTCAATCGCTTCCGGACACTGATTTCGTTGGCCAGTTCGGGCTACCACTTGGGAGAAAGGAACAGTCAGCTCCATGGCAGATGAACCAGCAGAAGAGCCACCCACAGGATCTCATGAAGCGACATTCGGACGATGGACCAAAACCTGACGATAAGTCGCCCTCAACTCGAGTTGGGCCGGGCCCAAGATTGACCACATTGCTGGAGGACGAGAAGGATGACGAGATAAATGAGGGCGGGGACAAATCGGACGACAACAACAACAGCACAGTGTCTCGGCCCTCGGCAAACACTAATGAGCCAGCCGTGAGCTCCTCGGCCAGCAGACAGCTCCAACAGCAGGGCGATCTTGCGCAGTCTGGCAATCTAGAGCGACAGACAAACAAGGGCTTCATTAGATCAATATTTGACGGGATGTACAAGAAGATCGGCTCGCTTCTGCCCTCACTCACCTGGCTCCACTGGGGCGGGACCAACAACACTGGCCTAGTTGGCCAAAGCGTCTCTTCAGGCTCGCTGGGGGACTCCTCGCTGAACAAACATGAGCCTCATGAGACAAAGGACCACGGCTTAGATGAGAGCACTAGCAAAGTAGATCTGAATGGGGCCAGCGTTGAACAAACGAACGCAAAGCAGGACAAACAGGAAGAGTCTGGATCGCGGATTCGGGTGGTTCCGGTAGACTTGGAGGAAGAAAAGGATGTAAAAAAAGTGGGCGAGGTCGCATTCAAGGGAGCCAATCAAGAGAATGGGAAACTGCTCGGGGATGCAACTCGTATGGATCGGATGCTCGATGAGGCATCGTCGAGGAACGGACAACTGAGACCGGGTGAAGAAATTGGGCTGAAGAGAATCCAAGAACGGGAGGAGGCTGAGCCAGATGATAAGAAAAAGAAGTCTGATAAAGTGGTCCGACTGAGCTTGAGTCAGTTCGCTCCCGTCGGCACCCAAAATGGTGGCTCCACTTCGAAGCGAATCAGTATTGAGCCGGCCGAAGTTGACCAGCCTGATCTGGTCTGGAGTCAGGAGCAGGAATCGTCTCTCAGTGCTCGTCTGATCGACGCTTTGGGCCGCTACTATCCAGGACCACTGGTGGCCAGCTCGCCGGCTGGCCCCATGCAAAGATCGGTCGACAACCAGGAGGAATTTAACGCAGAGGATCTGCCCGATTCCTATAAGGAGCAGCTCCCCCGACGCTTCATTGTCGGCGAGCCCTTGTTTGGCGGCCACCTGCTGACATCAGTGCATCAACAGCGGCAACACGAGCAGACTCTAGAGCCAGCCTATGCCTACCAGAAGCATTCCACCTATGCTCCGCTTATGCTGACCAACGGGCAGCTCAATGGCTGGACGGGCCACGATAGTGGCAGGAACGGTATTTCGAACGATCTCTATTTCTTGATCATGGTTGGAGCGTTCTGTTTGATGGCCGTTGCAGTTGTTTTGGCGGCTGGTCTGTTCGCCTACCGTATCAGGCAGACTCGAAAATCGTCTCAGGCAGACACAGAGTATCCCACTTATGGCGTTGTGGGGCCCAAGAGTATGGGCGGCAAGTGCGGCGGACCTGCCACCTTCATGGCCGCCTATCTGGCCAACCAGACGGCGGGCGGTTTTGATTGCAATCTGGCACATGGGGCCAAGTTGTCGGGCAGTGCCAAGCAACTGTCTGATTTGTACGCTGGAAGTTTGGCGGCTGGCAGCACTGGTAGTCACAGTGGACCGGTATCCTTGGATTATAGACACCACCATCATCAGCAACATGACAAAGACTCCACAGGTGGCAAGAAGTCGCCCACCTCAATGAGCAAGAGGTCGGGCAACAATGGTAGCCTGGCTGCCATAAGTAACATCCAGGACTCGGCCAGCATGTACCACTACCAGCACCAGAAGCAGCAAATGATCGTCTCGGATAGGAGCTCTGTGGGCCGGCACACATCTACCTCTGACCTAGAATCAGAGGATGAAAACGATGATGGAAGCTACACGGTCTACGAGTGTCCCGGTTTGGCATCAGCCCACGAAATGGAGATCAAGAATCCCTTGTTCAACGACGAACGAACTCCATAGAAATCGAGGCCTGTTAGCACGCTAAGTCGCGACCTTTATTCTCCCCCTCTCACTCTCTCTCTCTCTCTCTCACTTTCTCTCAAAGGAGCCCGGAGATCCTATGCGAGATATAAGCTAGCGAGTTACCACTAGATGTATTCATGTTAAGGAGGAGCAACTCAAAAAGATAAACTCAATAATTTGAGATCAATTCTAAATAAGAAACCCCAAGGGGAAAGAAATTATAAAGAACAGAAGTCTTCTGTTGTGGAGAATGATTTCCCTCGTCTAGCTATGATTGCGAATATGAGGCACGTTGTTCAAAGGGAGAGGTTCCTAAGAAATTTCGCACGAGATAATCAAAGTCAGTTGAGTGAGCCATAGAGGGCCTACATGATGCGTGGAATGTCAGCTGATCGGGAGGGTAGGATGAGCGGAGGAGAGAGGGGGGGGGGCGGAGATGCTGGGGGCTTTACAAGCGCGAGAATCTCTTATTAATTTATTTAATCTCTCTTATTAAAATTGAATGTTTGGCAAAATTTTCATGCTTTCCCCCGCTTCTGTACCCTCCGCTCTACTCTAATGGTTGCCCCCCTCGCACGTCTTCTGTCCAAGTAACGCTGAGAAAGCCTGAAACGATCCCTCCCCCCACTCATAAAGTTTCCTCTGTGCTTTCTCTTTTTCTGACCCCCATTTCGTGCAGCAACCCTTCCTCACAACACTGTGCATCAGCTACTGCTGCCCGTTAGTTGCGGTCCCTGA
>Ga0058701_10001522_pt1 | contig 16601 bp, 1 predicted proteins | sample AgamicOrMae_FD_97039 | JGI IMG/M metagenome (GOLD analysis project Ga0058701, IMG submission 97039) | Agave microbial communities from Guanajuato, Mexico - Or.Ma.e | ecosystem: Host-associated > Plants > Phyllosphere > Phylloplane/Leaf | place: Guanajuato, Mexico | collected 2012-06-04
CCAAGCCTGATGCCGCTTACTTCTCGGCGCCCCTGAGCGGGCGCCGAGAAGTAAGCGGCATCAGGCTTGGCGACCGTTTAGTTGGGTAACCCTAGGTTAAGTTAGGTTAGGTGCCTTGTGCATCGCTTCGCTATCTCTCCGCTCGGCTTGACGAGGGAGGGTAGCACCAAATTTAAACCAAAAGGTTGAAAATGCTACCTTAAAAAATTACAGTGTAGCGTTCCCGAGTTTACGGGAATTCGGTTTTGTAAAAGGCGCTTGTTGGTCAGATCGCGGCAATGCTCGGGCGGGCGTCGGCGCCGGTGTGTCTGGGGGAGGCTTCGCGTCCCGGGGCGCGGCCCCCCAGATCATCCGGGACACGTCGCTGTCGACGATCCACGAGGAGCGCACGTCCCAGATGCACGACGCGGAGCAGACGATATCCCTCGACGACCGCGGCGAAGTGTCTTTCTCGATCGACGGAAAGGAAGTGTCTGTGTCGCTCTACGAGACTCCGGATCTTACCGAGGAAGACGCTCTGCAAGTCATGGAGATGTATGCTGAAGAGCTCAGTGAACATATTTCTGGTAAGGCTAATGCTCTGGTTGCTCGGAGGCGGAACTTCTCCGCCTAAGTGCAATTTTACTCTGATTCACCTCATCTGACTACTTTTCTAACTTAACACTAGGTAACCTTACCTTAAGTAACCTAACCGTAGGTAACCTAGACCTAACCTTAGGTAACCTAACCTTAGGTAACCTAACCTTAGGTAACCTAAATTTAGGTAACCTAACCCTAGGTAACCTAAATTTTGGTAACCTAACCTTAAGTAACCTAACCTAAGGTAACCGAACCTTAGGTAACCTTACCTTAGGTAACATAGCGTCTGATAACCTGACAATAGGTAATGCGCTTTTAGGTAATCCGACCCTAGTTAAACCAACCGGAGGTGAACCTACGTAACCTAACCTAAACTTACGTAACTTTACGAAGCCTTCCCTTTGGTAATTTGGCCTTAGGTTACCCAGTCTAATTTATTATGTTCTACCTTTAACAAAATATCCGTACAGGAAAGTGAGAGCATAACCCTTTTTTTTTTTTTTTTCAAGATTTCAAGATTCAAAATTTTTTGCTGGTGAAAAATATCCAGAGGGCTCTAAGATTTGACTTAGTGTGTCAATGATAGGCAACCGTGTGGACAGTAATGTTGTGTCGGTTGCCTATCCGCTCTCCGTCAGGGACCGAACACACAGCCACAGATAGTTAGTAACTGTGATAGAACTTGCGCAGCAATAATCTCTTTGTTCCGTACAGAACACAACGTCGTGGAACTTCCTCCTCTGAGGTTCATGAAAGAATCTTCCAACTCCGGCAACCTACTCATGGAGGCAGTTCTCATCGACGTCTCTCCCGAATACTACAGCCCTCAAGATGACGACCTCCGCACCGACGCAGACATCACGGAGGACTTCTCCGTCACAGACGACGCCATGCACACCGCCAACCTAACCTCACCAGACGCAGACGAGGACAAATCAGATAAGTTCGAGGAAATGTTTGAGAAAGCTTTAGCCCCGCTCTCCCAGACCTCCGAAGATCCCAATGCACCCAAACGGCCTCCTAGAAAACAAGGCAAGCGGTCCTCAGACGACGACCGCACCGAGTCGTACTCAGACGCGAAAGCGCAGTCTCTCGAGCAAGACCCGAGCTTCAAGAGCGCGCAAGAAGGCCTCGACGAGGACCAACCAGAGGCTGCACCGAGGTCGAAACAGAGCAAGAGAAAATCGAGCGATTCTAGTCAGTTAAGCGAAGAGGGACGTAAAAAGGTGCAAAAACAGGAAGTTGCGCCATCAAGGCCGAGGAAAACTAGGAGAGCATCTGAACACAGTGAGGACGAAGGCGGGCGGTTAGAGAAGCGAGTAAGGACGGTGTCAGGTGATTCGGGTAGTGTCACCGAGGACGAGACACTATTTGAGGATATTATTCCGGGCGTTAGGAGGCATGGCAGGACCCCCACATCGGACACGGAATCCATGAGAGCTCCGGGTAGGGCAGGATCGGATGCAGAGAATGAACTCGATAGAGGTAGGATGTCGGTATTGGATTCGTTGACATATTCACTTCGACAGATTCAGAAAGCGTTGATCTCCGTAGAGAACCAAGTTGTTTCCCAGCGTCTCGAAGGAGACAACTCGGCCGAGCGTAGTTTCGCTATAGTAGATAATTTATTGCAACCTCTTAAAGATATCGAGAAAGGTTTACATTTAGTGGAGCAGCAGATCGCGTTGGAGACGGCTCAACCAGGACAGACTGAAGTATCCATTCTGGAGACATTAGCTCAGCCGTTGCAAGTCTTCCAAAGGCAACTGGCGTTGGTTGAACAACAAGCTTATCAAGAAGGCACTGGAGAATCTCTCTTAGAACGAACGAGTGCCTCTATCATTGAAACGGTTGCTCAGCCTGTTCAAGAGCTCAAACGGGAAATTAGTCTCATACAGCAGCGGGCTATTCTGGGAGTCGGCGAAGACGCAGTTTCAAGTATTCTCCAGCCTTTCCAGGATGCCAAGGCCGCTGCGAATCAGCAGAAGACTGGAGAAAAGGAGTTGAGGGCTTCGTTATCGTTGTCAACTTTAGGAGAGCCGGTCAGCGAACTGCTGAAAGCGCTTGAGGCTTTCTCAGAAGAGGTGACGTCGTTCGAAACGATGCCGGCCACCCCAAAACACGCGAGCGTCGAGCGCTTGCTCTACCCCATGAAAGTTCTTAAAACGGAAATTGAGATTATCGAGCAGCACGCTCTCCGGGAGGGCGACGATGGACTGGCCCACCAAAAGAGCTTGTCGATTCTCGAAGCTGTATCCCAGCCGATGGACGAACTCCGCCGCGGCATCGCTTTGGTGGAGCAGCAAGCAGTGATGGACGAAAACCCCGACGAGAATTTCATGAACATCGTGGGTGTATTAGAAAAACCGATTCGGAGGCTTAAACGGGGCTTGAAACAGATTCAGCAACAAGTATCGTTGGAAGCAAGCCTCGAATCACTCATCCAAAGCTATGACGTGTCTGTGTTGCAGGGAATCGAAATTTCATTGCACAACGTCAAAAGGCAGTTGTCTTCTATTCAAAGAAAGTGTGCAGGTGAAACTATGAAGGAGATTGTTCATCTGTTCGAACTCTGCACTCTGCTGGAACCGTTGGACGGTTTTGCTAAACGATTGACTTGGGCTGAAGAGAGCATCCTTACTGATAATAACGAAGCTCGCCCTCGAGCCAATATTTCTGCTCTGGAATCACTGAACACGTCACTGGGCGATCTACATAGACAACTTATCCGAGTGGAGGAAAAATGCTTCCCCGCCTCGGGGGCTGACGACGACAGCTACAATGAAATGACTACTGTCTCGGATATGGTGCTGCCATCTGTTAGGCAACTACGAGAGAACCTTACGAAAGTACAGAAAGATCTATGCGTGGACGTGAGCACAGCTGAAATCTTAGACATAGCTTCAACCCCCGTGTTAGAAATAATCCTACCCCCTCTACAAAACCTAGAAAATCACCTTGTGAGCCTAGAGAGACATTTGGAACAAATCCCAGGTTCCTACACTTCATCCCTACAGGAAAACCTCGATATCCTACAGTCCTTGTTCAAAGGAACACAGAAGTTCGAAGACTGCGTGTCGAGGATAAAATGCACAGCCGTTCTGACTGGTGCGTCAGATAAGAAAGCTTGCGAATGGTTGTCGACTCTCGCTGAGCCATTCTACGAATTCGGGAGTAAAATCGTTGAGATGGAACAAGGTTTAACGCTCAAACCGGGCGATTTGACCGTGTTCGTACATCCGTTACAAATCGACATCTCAACTGTCATACCGTGTTTGGAGGCCTTTGAAACTACTCTGCCGAGTCTGAAAACTCACAAGGACCAACCAAGCAGTCTCCTTAAATTAGAAATCCTCAAAGATCCTGCGTCGAAATTCCTAACAGCTGTCGAAAAAACTAAAGCGGATATTCGTAAAGTTACGCCAGAGAATGCTACAAACTACAATGTCTTACGTCAACTCATCGAACCTCTCAATGAGCTCGGTATTGCTGTGACTAAAATGGAGGCTAGCTGCTTCGAGGGACCGGCCCGTTTTAAGGCCACCAGCAATAGCCATCTGGAAGCTATTCGTAATTTAAGGGACGCTACTACAGAATTCAAGAGGTATCTGACGAGCGCCCTCTCGAGTGGACTTGTCGTACCAAACAAAGGAATCGAGCTTATCAGACAGATTTTCAAGGATTTGAAATCGTCTGTGGAGACGTTTGAGACAAATCTGCACTTGACCTGCACGGAAGTTGGAGCGGACAGCCGCCCGACTGCTTTGCACGACTCGCTTACACGAATGTCCAAGGCCATGGCGCAGTTCGCAAACGGACTCAGGGATGCAAACTCAAAGGTTGACAACGCCTCATCAGGAACTGCCCTCCACGGAATCGACGTAACCGACCTTTCCTCGATTCTTCACGAAGTCCTTCGCGCCATCCGGAGTGCTCAAGTCCAACTAGCCATGGAGTCAGGAGACGAGGACCTAAGTAATAGTCTCACTCCGGCTAAACTCAAAGACGTCGTCGACACAGTAAACGCTCTCAAAACGTCTGTGATCTCTCTAGGCACCGGATTCAACGTCCAGCCCAAAGAAAAGGTTTTGAGCGACATATATGCCATTTCTAGCTGCGTTAACGAACTACGAGCGGAAATCGGAGTTGCACATTCCTACAGCCAGACGGCTGCGCCGCTGAAAGCCGTCGTCGCTAGTTTAACTTCTTTAACTAGCCCACTCGCCAAGTTGGAGTCACAGGTATCAGGGGTCGGAGCGAAGGTGAAAGCTGCAAAAGAAGGAACACCGATCATCGACAAAAATGTATTGATTCCGCTCACTGAAACATTAATGCGAGTCCAGGATTGCCTTACTGGGGTGAATACGGCTCTCGAAGTTCGACCTCATCCACAACACGATGATCTATTCGATGCGCTCAGCTCGTACACAAACCAACTCCGGGACGCCATCATGACTTTCCAGGCTGTGGTTGACTCGGAGTTCGACAAGGACATGGTTCTAACGAGTCGGGAGGTCTCTTTTATCTCTACTCTCTTGGAACCTTTCCACAACTTGAAGAGTATCGTATCTACAGTTAGTCAGGCAGCTGCCCAGTATCGTCCTCTGCTCCCAGACGAACTCCGTCCGGAAACGATTAAGAAGTCCCATCAACTTCAAGATGCTCTTGCTGTTGTTCAACGGGAAATCGATCGGGTCAAGGAGTCAGTGCCAATCGAAGGCGCGCAGCACAGCCAGAAACACCAAATCATTTTCCATAACCTATCGAGCCCACTTATGCTCCTAAGCAACGGTCTCTCGTCTTTGTGTGATGCGTTTGAGTACAACTCAGAACCTATTTCCCTTGAATCTATGGCGGAACTTCTGATTCCACCAATCACGGACATGCACCAATGTCTGGAAGAAGAAAAACAGAGGTTAATCCATATTATCGATGCCTATTTACCCGAGACCGACCGCGAGATAAAAACTTCACAAATAACGCAACCAATCAATCTGCTGAAACTTAGAATAGCTGACGCGATGGCTATGCTCCGTGAGTTGGATGGGTCATCAGTGATGCGAGCGTTGGGTACTCTTGGAGACAGCGTCCAGTGTTTCCAGCAACATGTTGGTGGCATCCAAAAAGAAGTCACTGCAGTTTGTGAACCTCTCCAAATGTCTACGAAAGGAAGCCTACCTCTACTCCAATGCATTTCACAAACTGTTCATGATCTGTACCGAGACGCTGAGCTAACACGGAACATAGCTAGTGGTATACCAGAGAACAAAGCGGAGCGCGGGTGTGTAGCCGCTCTGGAAGCTGTTGTTAAACCACTAAAAGAACTGGAGTCGGGCCTGGACAACCTCGAAGAAATAATTCTAGAGAAGAATGACACGGTTTTGCTGGAAAAACCCCAGGTGTCACAGAACCTTGCGCTTCCGTTGGAAGAAATCAAGTCGTGTTTAAACAACCTTAAAGCAGATGTTGTCGGTCAAAATAAAATGGATCAGGCCAAGGGTTTGCTGAAGCCCATTGAAGCCTTGCAGAGGAGTATCTCGATGATCCAACAGGAATTGGTCCAGTACAGTGATGAAGCACTCACGATCAAGGATGGTGTATCGATTCTGGAAACTATAGCTCGACCTGTTCAAGATCTACACGCTGGTTTTGTAGCTATTCAGAATGAGATCGTAAAGGAGTCGAGTCTTGACCCCATCAAGGTCGCTGGCAGCGTTCCTTTAATTGACAGAGTGCAGCAATCACTGAACGATCTGGACCAAGTTTTCCAGAATCCGGAAGTCCAGAGCCATGTCGACGCGAAGTACAAATCGAGCCTCACTGACTTGTGTGATATCGTTCGGGGTCATATGAGCGAACCTTTGAAGGGACTCGAGTTCTGGTTGGGAAAATTACAAGAGAATATCCAAGAGAGGAGGAAACCGAGCGAAGCAGCTGCGGTTGAGTTGGTTGAAAAGCCCCTCGCAGACTTCAGAGAAAGTGTGACGACTGCTTGTGAAAAGTTAGCCGAATCTGTGTCACAACAGCCACACGACGGCGATACAGAGCAACTAATGAGATCCGTTAAAAAGCTGAAGCGGAAACTATCGTATGTTCATCAGCAGGTTCTGCCGAGTTCGTCGGAAGATTTATCCCTCGAAGATTTCGTCGCTTTTCTGGAAATACTCGCTCAGCCTCTGCAGAACTTGAAAGACGCCGTCGGGGAAATTCAGAGGAGGGGGGCTATTGAGGAATCATCGGCCTCTGCTATCATCGAGCAAAGTGCCTTGACAGCTGCCCTGCAAAAATCGTTGCATGACGTTGAAACCTTAAGTGCTACTGACATACCATTCATCAAACCCTTGAACAAAGCCTTCAGGATTTTACACACAGCTCTTGGCAGTGCTCACCCTGATGACCCAGTCAACAAAGAGAACCTTGATATGATGTTGATGCCTCTGCATCAACTTGAAATGGGATGCAAGGCAGCTGAGGCACAGCTGACTAAACCAAATGAAGTCCATTTCTTAAACGCGATTAAGTCGCTGCATCAGAAGGCAGCTGATTGCGAAACTCAGTCCCGGGATATGGCTGAAGGAGGAGTGCCTTTGATCAGTATCGAGAATCGAATACTGAAATCGATCGTCGCGGCTTTAAATGAACTGAAATCAGACTTGGAAGCTGCGGAGCTGACATCGCAGACACGGGAACCTGATCTGGAACAGGAGAAGCGCGTAGAAGATGTCATCGAAGCTGTTCACAACGTTCAAGACGAAGTCGGCCTCATTTGCTTCTCAGACCCAAATTTCGGTCCAGGAGTTATCAGGTCCGTCGGTGCACCTCTTCAGCGCTTGATTGATGAGATGGTCGAGCAGAAAAAGAATATCGGGATGGGAATAACACAAGAAACTACTTTTATAAGCATTGAAAACATGGTTCAACCGCTCTGCGAGATGAAGGGAGCTCTTGCGGCTGTCGAACAGCAGCTCTCGACTATCCCTGCAGGAGAAACGATAACCTGTATACGGAAACCGTTGCGCATACTGCACAAAAATATTTCTGCCTTAGAAGACAAGACGATTGAGAGTGCTGGAAAAGGAGAGACTCCCGAAGGTGTCCAGAAAATCGTACTGGAAGAGACCAAAGCTATTCTAGATAACTTCAGGGATGACCTCAAAAAGGCAAAGGAGGGTCCAGTGGGCCCTACACAAGAAGAGCGCCAGGCTATTGCCGAAAGTACGGCCACATCCATGCAAGAAATCGAGAATATTCTCAACGTATGCCAGCAGGCTCAACAACCGAAGCAGACGGGAAGTTCCTTTAATGCTTCTAATGTTTTGCGCTTCGTTGGAGATCCCCTAAAAGCTTTGTGGACTGGTCTGTTGAAGCTTAAAGAATTTGCTGAATCTGATATTGAAGAAAGCCTGAATGTTGAGGATACTTTGCATCAACCTGTTAGCGATATGTTGAAGGGTTTGACAGAAGTGGAGGTGCAACTTACGGACCCGATGTCTCAAGAAGAATCAGCAACAGCCTTAGTTGCTCCAATCCAACAACTTCGTGATGCTATTGCGAGTGTCGAAGACAACATCCTAGTTCAGATCAGCTCAGCTCAAGAGCCAGCCCAGATTCACAGTACGATCATCCAGGCTCTTGAAGCACCTCTGCAGGAGTTTAGGGCAGAGGCAGTTAAGGCTAAGAAAATTGAACAAACAAGCAGCGCTCTCAATACGGTGAACTGCTCTCTGGTTAACCTCAAAGAAAATATCAGCGCTGTGCAAGATAAAGATGAGCCGAAATCAGCCAGTGTCATTATCGCGACCAGCACTTTACATGAAGTTTGCGAGCCCCTCGAAGTTTTAACCAACGAGATTCATAAAATACGGGCAGCTATTTCCTCTGGTTCCGAAGAGGGATATCTAGCCGCTCTAATTCAACCTCTTAAGTACTTGCAGCAGACTCTCGCTGTTATGGGACAGGAGATCGATAACGCCCCAAAAGAGACGAGCTTAGAAAGCATTGCTGTTCCTATTAGGCAATTCGACGATGAAGTAAAGTCCGTGTTGAGGAAAGCAGAAAAATCGGAGGTGACGGAGAGCGAACTGCTGCAGGTTGTCGCCCATGCTGTTGAAGTCTTTGAAGACAAAGCTGGAGAAGCGCTCCACCGTATTAAGAGAGAAGAGGATAAATGCAGAGTAGTTGAAACTTTGGCAACTCTGAACACCGAATTAGAAGGAGAGTCATCAGATAGCCCCATGGCAAAATTGGTTAAGAAGACTTTCGAAACTGTGGCGAACTCGGTAAAGAGCTTCTGCGAAGCCGGTAAATCTGGTGTTGAAGCCACTCCGTCGAAGTTGCTCGACGTTCTCAAAAATGCCATCGCGAAAATCGAAGTAGAAATCGAGAATGCGCCTGCAGGTGAGAAGGAGGCGATGGTGGAGTCGGTGAGGAAGCTGAAGTGGAGTTTGAATGTTATCGACCAAAACAACAAATTGTATGAACAAGAAGGCCGTGATACTGATCTGATTGCGACGTTGATGATTAAGAACTTTGAAGCTCCTCTTAAGCAGTTCAAAGAAGAGATGACTGCTAGTCTCGAGCCTGCCAAGAAAGACCCGTTCTTCGTATCTCTTCAGACTGCTGTAGAGTCTTTAGATAGTTTGAAAGAAACTATCGACGGTTTCTCGAAGAAGGAGGGCCCTGTTGCCGCACCTGTGATATTACGACCTCTGTGCGCAGCCATTGCTCTCACAGAAGAGAAGCTGAAGTCGCTGGAAACAATCAGCGATAAATCAGTAATGATCAGCGAGCTGACTCAGATTTTGAACAATCTTCACCAAGACGTCGTATCCGTTCAGAGCGCTACCTCCAGACTCCCGGAATCGTCTTCCGCAAAAGTGGGCCTTATGGAAGATCTTCAGGAGTTTGAGAACTCTGTGAATTCGATCTGCGCTAACGTATCCAAGAAATCCGACATAAAATCGGAATCTGCTTTGAAAGCTTTGAGCCAGAGCGTGAACGAGTTCCACAAGAAAATCGCTGGTTTGTGTGTTGGCTCAGAGGTCGAAGGAATCAAAGAAGATGTCGCCGTCATAGAAAAAGTGTCGAAGTCACTCACAGGTATCATTAAGGAAGCTTCCAAGACGATACATACTCCTCAACCCCAAGTTGACGTATCTCCGGAATGCACAGTTGCTCTAGAGAACTTCTCTCAAGGTCTCGCCGTTTTCCAAACTGAGCTGGTCAAGGTCGGGCAGCAGGAGGAGCGCTCGCCACTTTCCGTGGTCGAAACCTTGGCAAAGCCGTTGAAAGATATGGTCCAATCCCTCGCGACCTTGCAGACTGCTGCGGCGTTTTCAGAGGAGCTATCCGCGTTGGTTCAGCCGTTGTCCAACCTCCAAATGGCCGTGTGCTCCTCTCACGAAGCTATCCTCCACGCCACCGAATCTGGCGAAAAGCCTCATGCTGTTGTCAACAACGTCATGAGCTCAATTGCTGCGCCCTTAGCGAACGTGCATGAAGCTATCCAAGCCGTTAACGGTAACCTTTGCCAAATCCCACCTCTTGTTTCAGCCGCGCAATCGAAAAAGCTCGAAATTCTCGCAAGTATCACGAGTAGCATTCATACACTAGAAGGAGAAATCGCTGAGGTATTTGAGACTAAGCCTGCTGCAAGACCAGTAACCCCGAGGGTTCTTATGGAGACGCTTCAAGAGCCACTAAAATGCTTGGAACAAGGTATAGCCGTTGTCGAGAAAACTATTTCAGAACCGCAAAAGACGAAGATTAAAACTCTGATACGGCCGATGAGCGAGCTGCGGAAGAGTTTGTCTCTGGTGGAGGCTCAACTTAGTCAAATGGATCTCGCCAGCGAGGAGGTGGCAAGCTTCATCGGACCTGTTCGCGAGTTGAGAAGTGCTATCAAAAATATTGAGGAAAATTCTCTGCAATCAGCGAAACACGGCCAAGAACCCAGTGTCATTACGTCGAATATCATCGAAAACTTAGACCAGCACCTGAAAACATTCGCCGAGGCTATCGTTATATTGCCTAAACCATTACACACGGCACAAATGATAGATTTGCCCTCAGCGGTTGAATCTTTGTCTGAGAGTGTAACGGCGATACTTACTGAAAAAGCCAAGGCGCAATCGGTTTCCGATGCTGTACCGTCTGAGCGAGCGGCTGCAGCAATTTGTAACGTCATCGAACCGCTATTACAGCCGTTACAAGCTCTAGAAAAGTCACTGATAGAGGTTAAAAAGACCCTAACTGAACCTCAAAAAATCAAGGTGGAAAATCTAGTTCAACCTATCGGCGAACTCTGTAAATCTGTTGCAGCTGTTCAGGCAACGGTCACGGAGTACGATCTCGATTTGAAATCGGTCTCTGAATTAGTGCCAGCTCTTCAATCATTCCAAACAGCTGCCGAGACTGTCCAGCAATCAGCCTCGGAAAAACAAAGTTCGCCGGCGCAAGCAGCGATGATACTTCAAGTCATCGCCCAGCCGCTTCAAGAGATAAAGACCCAGATTCAGCATTTAAACTCTCCTGTTCAGCAAACCAGTTTTGTAGAAGCTCTAGATGCTGTGAGCGAGTCCGTAGCTACATTGAAACTCAATGCCGAAACATCGATTTTACCAGAATCAGCCACTGAACAGGCTAAGGTCACAGCATGCGAAATTCTCGTGGCGACCGCTGAGCCTCTAGGCCAATTCCAGAAATGTCTGGTTGAAATTCAACAGGCGGGAAGCCATGTACAAAAAGCTCAGGTCGAATCTTTGGCACAACCGTTGGGGCAGCTCACTAAGTCCCTTGCTCTGGTTGAAGCTCAGATACAGGAAATCCCTGCAGAAAAAGGTGAAATACAAGATTTAGCTGCGCAGTTACATTCCTTAGAAGCTCGTCTGGATGAAGTTAAAACCGACGTTCTGCATTCGGCGAACCGTGAAGTTGAACCTGCCTTCGTTATCAGCTCTGCTATCCAGCGCCTTGTTGAACCATTGCACGAGCTACAGGAAACTGTAGTGAAAGTACAGGCTTCAGTTGCGGCTCCGGCCGAAGTTGTCGAAGTCCCAGAAGCTTTGAACAAGATTTTGGAGTCAACCGAAGCCTTACGAATTGAGGTTCAAACCCCGATTATGATTCATTCGGCGAAAATTTCAAAAACCCCGAAATTCGAGACTTGCACGTTGCTAGAACCGCTCTCTGAGCCCCTTAAGGTGGTTGAACAAGGCATAGCTGAAATTAGGAAACTGGCGCTTGAACCTAGCCAAATAAAAATTGAACAAATATCTGAGCCCTTAGCGCAACTCAAGAAAACACTCGCTACAGTCGAGGCGGATATAAAAGCATTGCCAGAAGAGTCGGGAGCAATTAAAGACTTGCTCCCTTCAGTTGATGCATTCCAGACGGCAATCCAGTCGGCGGAAAAAGATAGCGTGACATTAGCTGCTGAAAATGTGGAACAAGCTAAAATTGTATATGCTATGATCGAAGATTTAGCTGCTCCTTTCAAGGCTTTCCAAACCGTGGTAACAAAAACGAAAAACGCTTGCGAGTCAGCTGTTCCTGCCATGGAAGTTCCCGAAGAACTTCCAACAATGGCACCGATGAAAATAGAAGCTGTGTCTAAAAATGTCGACGAGTTGAAAGAAAAGGCTGAAAAGTGTGAAGTTGCCGTTGCGTTAGCTCAACCACTGAAGGACTTGCAAAAAGGTTTGCAAGAAGTGCAGAAACTCTCCGAGAAACCTCAGCAGATATCCGTTGAGGTTCTAACTCACCCGATTAAACAGTTGGCTGAGTCTTTAATCGTTGTCCAAGCAAACGTGTCTGAGGAAACTTCAGAAACAGCGCAAGAGCTGTTGTCGCAGTTACCAGCAATTCAGGCTAACTTGCAGGCAGTAGAACAGCTAGCCTTGCAATTCGTTCAAACAGGCAAACAACCCTGTACCGTGGCAGCTGCCGTGATCGAAGAACTGCACGAACCTCTGCAAGAGCTTCAGAACCAAATTTCTAAGGTAACAGCAGCTGTTGAAGACATTCCGCAAACAGCAGCAGCTAAATCGGTGCAGTTACCTGAAGCCTTTGAGAGCGTAGCGGACATTCTACAGGTTTTGGAGGCCGATGTGCAGTCAGCTGTTGTGGTAGTTCCTTCTCATACAGAAGAGGCTCAAGTTGCCGGCTGCGAAATTCTGAAACCCATCGCCGGGCCGCTGAAGGAGCTTGAGAAGGGGTTAATTGAAGTAAAGGAACTGGTATCTCACGCCCAAGCAGTCAAAGCTGAAATACTGACTCAGCCTCTTGCTCAAGTTCAGGAGTCACTTGCTCTCGTAGGAGCCCAAATTACAAGAATCGCCGACGAAAGCCAACTGAGTGAAGAATTTGAACCCGCTTTGCGTGCTGTCCAAGCTTCGTTACACGAAGTGGAGGTCAAAGCTAATAACATGATCAAGCAGGGCGTTCAGCCAAGCGTGGCTGTCTGCGGCATCATTGAAGATCTATGTGAACCTTTGTCGGAACTTCAAAGGGAGATCGCGAAGGCCGAATGCCACGCGCAGTCCATCATTCCCTCGAAAGCTGAACAAGTGTCGACGAGTTTTGAACCGCAGATGTTGGAAACGCTGTCTCATTCCGTCGAAGCTCTATTGTCTGAAGCTCGTGTTGCAGAAGTAACCGAAGCTCATGTCTCAGAGAAAGTACAAGCAACGCTGGCTGAAGTTCTTGAACCTTTAGCTGAACCGCTGAAAAAGCTAGAAAAGGGTATCATTGAGATGAAGAAGGTGGCCAGTGAACCGACGAAAGTTCAAACTGAAGTTCTCACTCAACCTCTTGGTGAGCTTAAGAAGTCGTTAGTGTTGATCGAAGCAAAGCTCTCCGACTTGCCTGCGGAAGCGAGCACAGAAGAACTCGCATCGCAACTCCATTCACTTCAAACTTCGATCGAATCTGTCGAAAAAGAATCTGCTCAGATGAAGTTGGCAGGCCTGGATGCTGTTGCAGCATCTAAGCCTATCATTGAGAAGTTGCCTGGACCACTGAACGCTCTCGTGACCGAAGTATCAAAGGTGAAGGAAGCCGTTGAACAACTTCCTTTGGAACTTGCTGCCCAACAAGTTGCTCTGCCTGAGACATTCGATGCGGTTTCGGATTGTGTCGAAGCTTTGCGTATCGAATGCGATACCGGTCTCTTGGTTCCTGTCTCGTCGGACATCAACGGCAAAGCTGAGATGGTTGAAGTGAACGTCTTAGAATCGATTGCAGAACCGATGTCAAAACTGGAGAAGGCGCTGGTCGAAATAAGAACCGCTTCAACGCCAACGAAAATTCAAGTCGAATTGCTTACTCAGCCAATCATGGAATTAGAAAAATCTCTTTCATTGGCAGACGCAAAACTGTGCGAAGTCTCATGCACTGAACCGCTTGTCCAAGAACTTGTTCAGCCCACTGAAACATTCCAAACTGCGATTGAGAAGATTGAGAAAGAAATCGTTAGTTCTGTTCAAGAAGGCGTTGAACCTAGTAAGATTCTATGCACCGTCATCGAGAATATCATCGCGCCTGTGCAAGAGTTCAAAGCACAAGTTAGCAAGGTGAAGAACGCCGTTGAAACGGCTGTCAGGAGCCTTGTCGAAAGCGAGGCAACCCAGGTGACGGATCAAGATAAGTTCGTCCTGCCAGAAGTCTTCCAGAAAATTTCTGACTCGGTTGAGGCTCTCAAAATTGAGACTCAAACACCTTTCAGTATTCCTGTTGTCTCTGAAAACAACGTCCTGGAAACATGTCATTTGCTGGAGCCTCTAGCCGAGCCACTCAAGGTTCTTGAACAGAGCATGATAGAGCTGAAGAACACGTCGTCGAAATCGGCTCCAGTCAACGTTGATACAATCACGGCTCCCATCCAGAAGTTAGCTAAGGTTTTATCAGAGGTCGAAGCGCAGTTCAGCGAATCAGCTGAAATAGCTGATGTCGTAAAAGAGTTCGTCCCTCCTCTGCATTCTTGCCAACAGGCTCTGTCGTCCATCCAAGAGCAAGCCACTGTTTTGGCGGGAAATGGCATTTCTCCTCTCCAAATGGTTTGCTCTATTTCTGAGAATTTAGCCGAACCTCTACAGAAACTCCAAGAAGACATAACTAAACTTAAAAATGCCGCCGAAACTTGTGAGCCTGTTCTTAAAAAGCCAATCCAGGCTGCTGTAGCGCTTCCGAAAGATTTGGAAGTTGTTTCAGAATCCGTGAAGTCTCTGAAATTAGAAGTCGAATCTGCTGTCGCTGCACAGTCTGAGGTTGGTTCGTTCTCTCAAGCAAACGTATCCATCAACAAAGCCATTGAGCCGATGGCTGAACCGCTGAAGAAGCTTGAAAAGGCTCTCGTGGAAATGAAGGAATTTTCCGCGAAATCTCAGCCAATTAATATTGAGGCAGTAAGTAAACCGTTGGGTGAACTCAAGAAGTCAATCGCGACCGTAGAAGCAAATATTTCCGAGTCCTCGATTGAACCTGGCACTATAAGCGACTTGAGTCAGCCCCTCATGTTGGTCCAACAGGCTCTCGCTAGTATCGAAGAGGGGCCCGACAATACTACGCATGAAGTAATATCCTCGGTCATCGACAGTCTCAACGCGCCGTTGACCAAGCTACAGACCGAAATCTCCAAGGCAGTCAAATCAGCACAGATCGCGCAAGCGTCAGAAGTACAACTCCCAGAAGTTTTCGAAACTGTGTCCGAATGCATTGGATCCCTGAGGACTGAAGTGGAATCGATTAAACCAATCGAACAGCCCACCGACACAGTCTCGCCTAAGGTAACCGTCAGCCAGGTCTTTGAACCATTGGCCGCACCTTTGCATAACCTTGAGAAGGGTCTCATTGAACTGAAGGAGGGAGTTTCCAAGCCGTCGAATTTCAAAGTCGAAGAGCTAACCCATCCCGTGGGTGAACTTAAAAGATCCATAGCTCTTGTCGGAGCACAAATACTAGAATCCTCTGCTGAGCCTTGCGTAGTCTCTGAACTAGTCACGTCACTGGATAGTCTTCAAGCTTCGATCCAGGCTATCGAAGAAAAGGCTCTCGATTCCGTGGCGAAGGGATTTAAACCGACTGTCGTGGCCTGTTCAGTTTTGGAAGAACTCGCTGTGCCTCTGCAGGAACTGAACACGGAAGTAGCTAAAGCGATAACTGCGGTGGAAAAGGTCCAAGATAGAGTTTCTGAGGAAGCGCAGATAAGTCTTCCCGATGTGTTTGAAAGTGTTGCGGAGTCTGTTGAAGTTCTGAGAGCTACTGTGGAGTCTCCCGTTTCAAGGGAAGAGTCTCCAGCCTCTAGCATTGCTGAAGTCACTACCCAGCAAGTCTTGCAGCCGTTAGCTGAGCCCTTGAAGCAACTTGAAAAGGGCCTGGTAGAATGGAAGAAGGCTGTGTCTGCGGAACCCAAAAAGTTGAACGTGGAAGTTCTTACTCAGCCCTTGGGTGAATTGAAGAAGTCGCTTAATTTAGTCGAAGCGGCTGTGAAAGATTCATCTGAACATTTTGAAGCTGTGAAAGAACTGGCATCTCCCCTGAAAGCGTTCGAAAAGTGTGTCGAACGCGTTGAGCAGCTGGCACTGGAAACTGCGAAGGGAGCTTCAGCGGTCGCTGTAGGATCTACGTTGATAAAAGAGATTTCAGAGCCACTGACTGAATTCCAGGCTGAAGTTCAAAAGATGAAGGACGCTGTTCAAGTTGCAGCTGAAGCTGAAGAGAAGGAATCAGCTGCTAAACAGCAGGCTGAAGCTGAAGCCAAGGAAACTGAAGAGAAGGCAGCTGCAGCTAAAAAGCAGGCTGAGGCTGAAGCTAAGGAAGCTGAAGAGAAAGCAGCTGCAGCTAAGAAACAGGCTGAAGCTGAAGCTAAGGAAGCTGAAGAGAAGGAAGCTGCAGCTAAAAAGCAGGCTGAAGCTGAAGCAAAAGAAGCCGAAGAGAGGGAAGCAGCAGCTAAAAAACAGGCTGAAGCTGAAGCCAAGGAAGCCGAAGAGAAGGAAGCAGCTAAAAAACAGGCTGAAGCTGAAGCA
>Ga0058701_10001523_pt1 | contig 16599 bp, 8 predicted proteins | sample AgamicOrMae_FD_97039 | JGI IMG/M metagenome (GOLD analysis project Ga0058701, IMG submission 97039) | Agave microbial communities from Guanajuato, Mexico - Or.Ma.e | ecosystem: Host-associated > Plants > Phyllosphere > Phylloplane/Leaf | place: Guanajuato, Mexico | collected 2012-06-04
AAAATATGAGACCTTGCACATGTAGCTCACTGAGTAGAGCAGCTGCCGCCAATATTCTATATGCCGCCAAATGTACGCACGGTCGAATGTTTTAGTGCACTAGAATCGGCCATAGCTAACTTTTTCCAGTTGAAAATAACCAAGTCAAAAAGCCTCTCTTCACTTGTTAGACCACATCGATAGGAATCTAAAGCGTGTAATTTATGCTTGGCTATCTTCAATAGTTATTGGGATACCCGCAGTCAAATCTGGTCGCTTTTAGGTCTGATAACACCCGCTGTTGAGAGATCTCAGAAATCCGCGAAATATTTTTTTTTTGTTTCCAGCATGGGCACAGGTTGGACAGCGTTCAAAGACTTAATGCCATTAAGTTATTTTCCGCAGGTTTGGCAGAAGACCAAACCAGCTGCTAAAGGTCAGGCTAACCTGTAGCTCGCCTGCGTAGGCTCAATCAGCGGCACCGGGGCTGACAGGCAGGTCGTATTTTCTAGCGGCTATCATTGCGTGTGGTAGCTATGGATTTGACCAGATCCATTTGAGGGCGCTCAACAGGTATGGCCTGCATAGACCACACAGCCAGTTATTTCGATCGTCCGATCAAAATTCATTTTACTATCAAGTCACTCCCATTCGTTTACTGAGTGAAAGTCTATGTAAACTAAGTTTACTGAGGGGCTACAAGCAAGATCATCAGCTTCCAAAAGACTTCGATGAACACTTCCAAGTGAAATTTCGGGGATTTGTACTTAATATTAGAATAAGGATTCAGAGACCGGTCCTGATGTTTCAGGGAGCTATTTCCTCTCATATATTCAATTCGCTTCGTACTTTTGAAATTAATCTTTTATGCAAATAGTACTCAAAATCCTCTCAGGGATAGTTGCGAGTTACACCTGAAGAATTTTTCTAACACTAGTACAGTAGTCTGAACATTTTACAAGTGCATAAATGGCCATGGTGGGATGGTTTCTTTCTTGAGTATTAAACCGGTTCAGATCGTTAAGGACGAATTATTAATGAGTTTCCGAATATAGACCAAGGTTTCCGCGTTCACCGACGCCCACTCTGAATCCACGAATAGGGTATGAAGACTGTCCATAAATGCCATGCTGACATATTTTTCTATTCCCAAAAAATCGAACATCATTCCATTCCCGCAGCGTGAAAAATTGAAGCATCATTTTAAAGCTACCCATTCATGGTTTCACTACAGCATTGTATTTAATGCTCTATGATGGGTTCACTAAAATCCCACGCATGCTCACGTAGGAGAGGGGGTCAAAAAGAGGTACTATCGTGATTACGTCGATTACGCACTGCCCGTCCATGAACAACTCAGATGTATAATGTTTGTTAAAAAGTGTCTTTCAGTTTTCTGATGCCGATTTCAAATGCTTCACAAGGTCTTCATAAGCACACTTTTCGATTCCCGTTGGCATATATTTAATCAAGCCAAAACGCGGGCGATGATTTAAAAAAATCTGAAAGAATTTTCTGATCCATTATCAGACCTTTTATGATGCAGTTTGCTTCGCTTGTACGTGTCCTAAAGTCTCGCGGTCTAAAGCGAATAATTTACGGCGTTTTCTTGGAGCGGGTCCAGAGTACAACAGTTGGCGCCCACTTCTGTGTAAAAAAATTTGCATAAAGCTTGGGTTTGACCCAAATGCAAAACATTATTGAAACTTGATTTCTATTCGAGCACAAGTTGAGCACGAGTCAAGAACTTGTGTCGTATGAATATCGAGTAGTCTGAATTCATTATTGATCCTACTAATGTATATCTACAAGCCGCTGATATGTAAAATGGGGCAATCGAAAGTGATCGAAAAACGCTTGGAAAAGCTGAACACACAGGCAGAGCAAATTACCTACATGTTATATTTCGTTGTTGCGTTTTGTACATTCTGAGTTTTCCCTGTCTTCATTGACTTCCAATGAGCAGAATGGACCAATAGAGTAGCGAGACACATAAGGCATTTAACTTTACCTATGATTAACCATCTTGGTGGGTTGGATGAGCCTCAGCTTTAGTAGTCTATACGAGGAGCTGCCGTCGAGAAGTACGCGGCATCGGGTTTACCGACATACCTGAGAGAAAGTGTTAGCAAAATGATTCACAAGGTACCAAAACCTCGGTAAAGCTATTCCACACAACCCGATTAAATGTCATTACAGTACTTATTTTAATTACGGTGAGGTGGATCAATGCAATGTCCTTTTCCACGGAATCATGTCTGTCATAAAAATTCAGTTGTAAAAAAGATTTTAGATAATTTTTCTATGAACGCACCAGTTTTGAACTATATAATCAATGTAATCGTTTCGACGAGACATTATTTCCATTTAAATTATGGTGTTTTTCATGATCTATCTTGAAGTTTAACCGAAGGTCATACCATAGAAGGAGCAAAAATAGCATAGTCTACTGAATCCAATTCTATTCTACACCCACATCGGAAGAATTGCTTCAGAAAATAGAGTAGTATGATAGTAAATTGCAAAAACGAATATGAGCTCGTCTCTGAGAAAAAGGCTGTATAAAAATATACTCTTTGCGAAACAAATATTTTAAGGCCGTAAGAAATGTGATGTAAATAAATAAATAAATCAGAATACAGATTCAATCATACTCCCCAGCAATATCTACAGCTGAAAAACTTCGGTGATCGGACGAGAACCGGTATACCCGACGTGGTATGGCCGCGGGCCAACACACGGCCATCTTTGAACTTCCCTTTTTAACTACTATTTGATATTACTTTTGACTATTCAAGTAAATGCAATTGTTCATCAACAACTACGACTTAGCAATGGCGTTCCATTGTTTATACACATCGTTATAGATCGCTGCTCGGCAGCTACAGTGTTATGAGTAGAGCGCGTGTAGCTCTCAACTTCATCAAGGGAGTCATCGAAGAATTAATATAAAGTATGTCCTTGGCGGATTGTTCAGACGGGACAAAAATGTCCTTGAGCAAATCCGATAACACCCGAAAGTTTAAAACAGATAATTTTCGGGCCAAAACCTTATCGGGACATCCATAAATGTTGGGACGTCATTTCCCCAATGGTAATTAATTATCCATCAGCGGCGACTTTATAGCGAGTACTTAAAGGGGCCCAAAGTGGCGTGTGCACACGAAAATGAGAGGCAGAAGAGCATCCCATCGGCAAGGTGAAGCACTCGATACCGGAGGAAAGATAAGGGGGTCGGAGGGCGTAATTAGGGCGACATTTGCCGAGAAGGTTGTCTCATTAGATAGCAGATGGCGGCGTACGGCAGGTGCAAAAGTCACCTCAGTAGACCCAGGCGCAGAGTAGTCCTCAGCCGGACTTCAACTTAGGCTAAAATCTGCTCGTGTTGACCTCCTGGGGCAAGCGTTGATGTGGTATTGCTATTTAGCGAACACGCGTTTGTTTTTTTACGCGCTTTTCAACATGTGATCAAGGGTAGAAGTATTTAAAAATAATTGCTCTTTTCCTGTCCTTAGTTTTTGGCGTTCAATCATCTTCAAAGGGCACACGTACTAGCGCTGACATATAAAAGAAAAAATGCTTGCTATGGAATGAAAATCTATATATTTAGGTTACCAACGCCTTCTTCAACTATATACCTTTGCATTTTGATATGCTATGGCCACAGCGCCAGCTGAGAGGACCCTCTTTTAACTTGTAACTTTGTAACGCCTTCTTTAACCCACTACCACCCAGCGATGCCGTTCGGAATCACAAAAAAAAAATATTTTAGAGATCTTTTCAGTTGAGTACTTTCACAGTTTTAAAAATATCACCCCTCTAGAAATCTAAAATTTAATAATAAATGCATTTCCCAAAGCTTAAAATTGCGTATTTTAGCGGGGGAAATCCTTCCAATTTCTCTTAAGCTAAATTTAACTTCAAATACTTTGGGCTGTTATGGGTTGACTCTACGTATCCACATTGATATGCTACGGCCATTGCGTCACCTGAGAAGACCCCATACAGGAGTGATGAACTAGTTATTATTTATTTTATTTTTTTACTGAAAGCCTGTAGGTTTTCAAATGCAGTCTCCCCGATAGATGCACAATATGCATCCCAATGATGACGTAGAATGACCATAACCAAAAACATGGTCGTCAAATGGTCTTGGTTGAATGTCCGCACAAGAGGGATCAACGCTTCCTATGTCTTTTTCGACATGCTAGGGTACACTAAAACTCGGTTAAAAGCCAGTAACATCAATCTCTCTGCACCCTACTTAGATAAACAGTCTAGACCTGCTAACCCAAACGCGTGCGTGAAAACTGAATTATCGAATTGGCCATTACCGGTTCCGCACCATAAACAACCGTAAGCTAAACTTACGGTCGTAGTCCTACCATTACGGCCTCCGAGTCCGGCATTTGCATACGGAGTACTGAAGTGCAGCCATTTGAGTTTGACTGCATCATTCCTGTGGCAGACGAGCCTCCGAAAACATCAAAATAATATGGCCACAGAATTCAGGGAAGCTCAAATGTTCTCATGAGTTTCCCGGAGAGATTACAAAGTTTTGCGATTTAATCCGGCCTTGGTGTTTAAATAGACCTGCGAAGGAGTCTAAGAATAACTGTCAGGAGCTGCAAAGTTTTGCGTTCGCTGGACAGAATTTCTCTCCAGCGTGAAACTGAACATTCGGCCATCTCTTAGTCCTACCTGAAGGCATCTCCTTTTCTTTGGAAACAGACTTACCTAAAAAGAAAGAAATTCAAACAATCAGTTGTGTGGATAAGACAGATATTTTTTTATTTATATTAATAGTTGTGTTAACTTATTAGTTCTTCAAGAAACGGTTGCAAACAGTACTGCAAATCAACTAGCAGAGCTGTCTCACACAATAGCAAGAAATCATTGGCATGTGAGGTCCTGTAAAGATTATGTCAGGAGGAAAAGCACACTTCATGTGGTTAAAATATCCAGCAGTCAGCTGTCACAGCAAGTGAAGTTTTGAGTAGGGGACGTTCAAGTCAAGATTCGCTACCTGACACAAATTAAATTTAGGAATGCCGATAAGTATTAGACGCGCAATATTGAAAAATGGTCTAATTGTAAGGCGAGGTAGGTCACGGCTGCCTGACCATTACATGAGGTAAAACCCAGACTTGCCTTTTTCAATATCGCTCTACTTGTCTTCGCGATGAAAATGGGGAAGTGGAACACACAAGGAGGTAAATTTGAAAATCTCAAATTCACAAGATTAACTAACCAGTGTGCGCTCCTATATTAGCATACAGGTAAATAATATTTTATACATAGAATTTAGCTCCCACCTCCTATGTCAGAAATGCCGATGTTTACTTATCACTGAAAGGTAACAAAATAAAAGCTTTTCATGCCTATGAATAAGTAGTTAACAGTGCGACAAGCGAGGTATTACAGCACGCCACCGTTCAGAATACCTCAGCATGGATGTCCGGCCCTCCCACTGGCGTAAGCCGTAAACTATCTTTCCTTGCATTTTTCTTCCACTTTTTTGTTTCCACTTGGCGTGACTGCCCAGTGCGTCTACTTGATTAGCACTACCAAGGAAGCTCCGAATTCAAGGCGTTTATCGCAACTGAATATTCATTAAGAAATCTCGATAACATCTGCGAGTGATTTTCTCTACTATATCCAACGCGAAGACGGAAGCAAGGTACCGCTTTCAAGTAGATAACGCTGAGCCTATTAGACGAGGAAAAGTTATAAATTAGGCAGTAGCCTCATAAAATATACTTCAGCTAAACTTACCACACCAAAAAGTTGAGATGTCGTGACCAAGTTTTTGCCGTGGAATATAAATACTTGAGCATGAGTGGAGGAAGTTGACTACATTTACATGTGGTGATTATTTTATCAACCTTATGTTCGTTGGTTAACACTCGCGCTTAATAATCTTCAACTTGGTTTGCTAGCCTGGGCCCTGCTCCACTCCACTGTCACCATAAGAGTAGAAAATTTTATATTCTGTTGCCAATCTTGATCTAGTGGTATCATAAGCGGTATCAGTACCACCAGAAAGCGGCGTGGTTCTTGCCGACAACCGGTGGAGCTATGTTTAGTTGTCTTGTGCCTCGTTCTGGCTTTGATCCGCTTGACCTGGAAACGAAAGGTGCCCACCGCAGGAAATGGAACCAATCAAACTTAGACTCAAGTTAAGTTTCTTATTTCTAGAAATTCTTGGCGTTCCTGCCACCGAAAAAGAAGGTGTATTGTGAAAGTAGATGGTCAGCGTTTGACGTCTATTTTCCGAGTGAGGTGAATTCTGTGGGAAAGGACCTGGCCGCAACGCAGCAAATTGGAAGATGTCGATGTGAAAGGCATGTGTTGAAATTGGAGAAGTCAGGCGACGAAACGGTTACAAAACGTGCATTCATGCGTCTGATCTCCACTTAAATCCCAAAAGGTCGAGTCGAACACATTCCCTTTTCCATAGAGGCGACATCAAAGTGAGCGAGACGCACCGCGCTATTCCAATGCTTCTTCTCTGACACAGTCTGACATCCTTCCCATAGGCCCAGCAACAAGTTGTGTTCCGTTCACAAAAGCAACAACTTATCGTACTTTAGACGTTGCAAGCACGACTAGACACCTATAAGTATCCTCTCATGATCTACCATATTTTGCTGTAGTTTCACTTGGAGGGTGATATTTTGCTACTACCTCCAGAAAGGATCTCATGAGCAATATTATTTTTACGAAAGCATTCTTCTATATGTGTTTCCATTAGCTACCAATATCATTTTTCACAGTTGTTGCAAAATCGTCTAAAGGTGACTGCTGCCATCTTGTGAAATATCATATTGATACCGATAGCTATGAGAGGCGAACGTTCTCCAATATGATTACACCGTAGAATTTTCTTTTCTTCTTCTCTGAGGTTTATGAAAGTAGCTTGGAAGTCAAGATACGCTGTCGTGACTAAAGTTACAAGATTGTTGATTGGATTCTTTTGCATCGAAGAACCAACATTCAATTTAGAACATAATCGAGCTCATAACCATCGCTGTCAGTTGAAGTCAAAAGTACTACCGGTGGCAAAAGAATTGCACCTTGTCATATGTTTCAAACCTCTCTAACTTGAAAACGGGGTGAAACACGACAAAAAAGCATAAAATTATATCGATAGAAAGCAAATATTTATCGAATTTATTTCGCGCTCTTTTGCTGAATCTCTTTTCGTTCCCACGTTATGAAGGATTGAAAAAATGATAGGGAGCAAAGCCTGTACTGATGGTACAACCTCATCTTCAACCATTTCCTCATCATCAACAAACGGTATCACAATTCCAAAATCTAAAAAAAAAAATCTTCCGATTTACCACTACGATATCACTTATGTCTCGCAGAAAAGCAGAGGTCATTGTCACAAATCTCTTCTTCCTAGCATCAACTATTCATCATCTGCCAGGTAAAGGCTAATAAGCTTATCATGTTTCTGGACAATCACCCACTGTCTCCTTTGACAAAGGCCAATTATATAATGAGAATGATCCATAATTTGGTCCGTCACCCTTCTGGCTTCCGTCACCACCGCTTGAAGCCAGACGATGGTTTCCACTCCCCGGCGGCATTCATGGCGCATGATGGTGAAGACGCGCGACCGCCGCAGTAATTCCATTCATGTGGAGGTGATTTACGAGTTCCACAGCCTTGCTACACAAGCAGTTCTCCCTAATGCACACGGTGGCCCCGAACTTTGATTAATTGATGGTATAAAATGTGGTGAGTAGCTCCTGATGGAGGAGGTGAAGGCGCAATCGAGCGTTGTTTAAGTGTCACCTTCAGCATCACTTCCGTTGAGCCGATTTCGTTGAGGTTAACTGAACGTTCCTGCAAGGTGTGCACGCATCTTTCCCTGTTTACTTCATCGGCATTCGTAGACGACGGCTAATAATAGCTATCATTTATGAATATTCAATATCCTTCAGATCATGTAAATATGCTTTTGCAAGAAATGCCCATTTTAAGCACTTTAAATCAAGTAGATCTACGTTAATCTCCTAACCCCCAAAGACATTTTCTTTCGATGAGGAGAAAATGACAGACAAATGCTATGACAATCTAAGAGTAATGACATGTTAAGAGTATATTTTGAAGCATCACGTCTGCATAGCATTTAAAACACCACATCCAAATCCTCATCTTGCACCCAATAGCGGTTCTGTCAATTAACAGAATCAGTTAAAGTGGCGTGGGGGTATTTACACAGACCATTAGAACGCTTGCGCGGAAATTACCACATTTATCCACACATGAGAGCTCTCCCCCATCAACTATGACATTACATCCCAGCAAAGTAGGTAACATTTTTTACTGAGGATGGCTGAGAACAATTCACTCGTGGCCCACTGCAGACATCATATTTTTCCCGACTCTTATATAATGTTTAATTAACCTTGCTGGATGACAAATGTTAACTCCACATATAGCCACGCTTTTTGATAGATTCGTTGAAGTAAATAATTTAAAACAGGGTTGCTATAACATTCGAAAACACAAACGAAACGTTGGGGTGTAATATGCTACATGGAAACAGTCACCATTTATTCAAGATTCTGAGTTCATCTGCTCGAAGTTTGCCAAACGAAAACTTTGCTACAACAAGTTTAACACACGGAGGCACATGCAAGTTACTGTTCACACCCACATTAATCTATCTCGAATAAGCAAATACCCTGTCACATACAAATTTAAGTATCTTTGAGGTGAATATCCTGTGACCTAACACTTCAAAGTGTTTGTCACACATTCTAGTGAAACACAAGTGTTTATTCATTGGATGTATATATTATTGGATTGGGATGTTTAAGGTGATCATCCACTGTATTTATCTTTTGATATAAGATTTCTGCACGTAACTCCAGCAAAGTTGCTGTAATGAATGAAAGAGGACTGAAGATACACATGAAAAACCCGCCACTGGGTAATACATTATTTTACACCGCCGGAAACTTCTCTTTTGAACTTCATGACCTGTCAAAAACACCTCCAAGCTATCTAAAGAGTGTGAAGTAGGTTAGGAACAAATATTGAATGATGCGTCGGAATTTATTTTGTATGCGCTGTCACTGTCCCTGCCGTTGCGATGCGAATATTGCGCTGAACAAAGAGGTTACAAACGATCTGTTACTGTAGTAAGATAACACGTTTATGAGAACTGATCAGTGAATACCGTATGGTGTGCCAGCAAAGGTGATTTCGCGTCAATACTCCGCAGTATAGAAAGTTAAAAAATGGCAGAACAAGTCATACGTTATCTTTTCTCCATCAAGAGGAAAAAAAGTCACTCCGACAACGCTATCATGTGTACCGTCGAGTAGAAAACCATTACGTAAAAGAGTTTTGTGATCATGACAACATCGAGGAAAAGGAATTCCTCGCTGCATCAAACAGCAGCGAAATTGGAACGGAAAATAATCACGGTTGCGAAACGAATCGACGTTACGTAATGATTAGAAAGTGGTTAAAAGGTCGCTTCTCTACGACGCGGGCGTCCATTGATCTTTTTTATTTACGCAAAGCCTCGAGGAAATTTATTATACACTGTGAGTCATATTAAATGAGACAAAGCCAAAAAAAAGGGCAGATCTCCATCACAAAATGCCTCATAAAGACATGAAAGGAAGTAGACTGGTTGGTCAGTGTTTTAGTATTGATAAAATGACCAACAATCAAAAGAGGATTTCAGCTTTTTTCGGTCGGGTTGCTCAAGCTTACGTTCAACTAATATAGCAATGCCCCTGGGTGAACCACAAGTGTAGCTGTGCTAGCTAAGAAGATGGTTGTATTTGATAGATGTTTTGGTGGTCCTCATATGCAAATCTGATTTTAAGAGTACAGAGAAGTACAAAAAAGAGTTTCCTCGAGAAATGAGCTACACATAAAATTCGTATACGTTAGATATCTAACGATATTGTCAAAGCATCCACGATTACAGCTTGTAAGTAGGTGAGGGAAGAATGTTTTATGCCTTCTAGCGTCTAGCTGTGTATAATACATCAAGCCCGACATCATCAGTCATTGGAAGAAAGCTCGTTTGGTCGCGCAACAAGTGACTAAAACCTTTGAAAGAGGACATTAAGGACGATTTGTTTACGTGCATAACTTAGAAATATATAGCTAGACTAAATTATTCAAGCACTTAGACACTATGAGTGGGTGGTAATAGGATAACTGTTTGTCAAAGAAGTGTCTTTTGGAACTGCTTTACAGAACAAGTGGGTGGGAAGGTCAAAGTTCAACCCTCGAGAAAAAACACCCACAAATATTTTAAATATATTTTTCCAATTTTATAGATTGAAAATATGTTTTCTTCAGAGTTCACGAAGTGCACTCTTTTTCTTATATAAATTTATATCAATGCCACAATTATTGTAGTAAGCTTCCGTACAATTTATAAAAATTTTAGAGAAACTGTAGTTTTGTCGGAAGTTCCCCTTTACAAACTCTGCAGAACACTTAAACCGAAATACACTCACAACTATGACAATGATTGTAAGAAGTGTCGTGGAAAATGAGTCGAAAATATTCAGGAATAAAGTTAAATGCAAAGGTTAAAGATGAGAGAACGCAATTTTTAGGTGTCCGTTTTGGGTATGAATATTGAGCAGGGAAACGCTTATTAAGGATACGTCTGAAAAAGCGACGGAACACATTAATGAAATACAGATGTAAAAAAAAGACGAATTCTTTGAAGCTCTGTTAAAAACTATTCTCAGAATCGTTCTCTGAGCAATTTAGTTACTTTCGCAGCGTTTTTTATGGGGCACGGTCTGCTCCTCATTGCCGATTTCATCTCGGAAATCTCACTAGTAGCGTTCCTCGCAACACATTTTGGATCTTTTATTTTGGTGGTCCGGTAGAATGGCCGCCGAGGGTGCGTGGAAAAGTTAGATGAGCAGGTCACTGAACTGCATGAAAAGTGCTGCAATGGGACAACAATTCGCAAAGCAGGTGGTTGAACTGGCAATGGGGCCAAATTGGGTGTTTCGCAGCAAGTACCAACCTGGTGGTGTACGTGCTCCCCAAAGAGTACGCTGATATAAACTGGAGGCAAGATTTATAGACAGTGCAGTCCCTACCATGGAATTCCTCATTTCTAAGAATCTGTAGCCTGGAAGTTCTAAACCCAACGAAAGCGCAACCCTCCTCTCGGTTCTATTCTATTTCGCATTGTGTTCTCCCTGATTTCCACCTTTATTTACATTGAGGAGGAACTGCCTGTGACCAGGCAAGGTAGTTTATGTATCCTATGGCTCGCTCCGTTATCATATCACTCGTCTGTATCCAATAACCCGATGTCTTGATGCCACTCGACCTAGAGGGCATCATTGGGTGACGATTCCCGCGGTGTGCGCTGATTGGTTGCATGCATGAAACCAGCAACGCTGATTGGTGGGATGCTATTGTGACGTGGCTGATGACGCCTCTCTTTCTGTGAGGCTTTCTAGGTCGGCGAGCGGCGACTGATGGTCATTGCAGCATCAAGATTGCTGGCGGAAGTGCTTCTGGTTAAACTGGCGACGCGAGGTAGTAGACATGAGGTAAAAATTGTAACCTTCGAATCAAAGAGTGACTGCATATTGATCGCTATTGGCAACGCCACTGTATCGGAAGGTTACTTCGGGAACTACGCAACATCTTTCTTACTGCTGTATAAGGTATTCCAAAACTTTGACTTGCGATACTTCGTCAAGAACACAAGATGGATCCTAATCATGAAAATGCATGAATCGTTTTATAACCACAAACTTAAAATGGATTCCCGATTATGTGCAACAACGAACTTTCGGAAGGGGCGTTTTGAATAACATTTCAAACTCTTAATTTAATAAAAACAATGTTGTACAAGCAAAATTAAATCAATGAATCCGAAATGTGGTTTTGAAAACGGGAGTCTCCCAACCACGTTCCAAAGTGGCGGTTTTGCGGAAGGTTGACATAAACGATTTGGTTATCCCTCTTTTATCTTGATAAAGTGAAAGCTGTTTCATATTCACCAAATGACATGGCACCGCTGATTTAAGTGGTGCTGTTCACCGCAACCATCAGAGTTGGTGAAAGGCTCGCCAACAAACTGCTGTTTAGAGCGGGAACGTCAGGTGCTGGTGTAACATGAGACAGGCCTATGAGTTTATGTCCCATTGCCCACGAGGGACGCTTATAAACGATGCACTAATTAAATGGTGGGCAACCACATTGCACCAGCGCTGTAACGGTTGCCTACAAGCGGTTCAACCTCGCCCACCAGACACTTTGACCCATTTGTAAAGGACCACTCGAAATATGTGTTACTATTCCATGAACGATGTACAACGGTAGGTCATAACCTAAAGTAGGCTGTGACCTTGGACAGGATAACCCAGATTAGGGTGGGAGTCTTTACTGCCCACTACTGTTGACCGTTTAAGTCAATGCACTGCACGACTGTGATTTTTTTCCTTCACAACGCTTAGGGCGATGAAAGAGCAGGAGGTGAAACACATTTACTGAAACATTTGCAAGATGCAAAACTGAAATGGAAAGAAAATTGGGTACGATATCCAACTAAAGCAGCGCGTTAGAGCGGCAAAAGTAACAAGACGGAAACACCTTCACACCTGCAAACAGGTGTGACACATAACTTTGCTCCTCGCGCGGTGGCGTTCCACTCTCGGCCTCCCTGACTCAATAATTTGCGTGATGGTTTTTGTCACATAATAATTACTGGTCGGAAGGCAAACTTATGTCGTCCTAACTTTGGGGCGGCCCAGTCTGGAGTGTTGAACAACGCTCACTTATAACCCCGTTCCAGGGGTCGAAAACTAGACTGGCATTTTGTCGAGCGAATATTTGTCTTCTTTTGTTCGGAAAAGTCTGCTAGACGGCCACAAAAGCTTGTTGCAAGTTCACCGGGTCCTTAGCAACTGGTTAGGACCTCTTGCAGCGATTCATGCTACTGAGTTTTTGTGAATAGAACTATATAATTGTGTTTCAGCCGTAAGCTTCGTAGGGACCTGAAAACGTTTGCAACTTAACCTTATACATGCTATTTTCGAGGGTTGCAGCGAAAACCACCAATTGAAACATTGTAAATCGTACACTCCAGAACTTTTACTGAAGAATATTATTCACAAGCGAAAACAAAGTTTCCCTGTCAATGCTAATTGGTTTAGCACTTGATAGGAGGTAGGGTATTTTTGCTGTTGGCGGTACAGAGCTCCTCGCATCAGATCAGTTTGATCGCCAACCTGATTTGAATTGGTTTTGTAGGATAACATTTCTGAAGAAATCGCAGGGTAAAGATTTGCTCTACTGTAGCATTTGCCGTGCATCAGAAGAGTTACGGCAAGCATTTTTGTAATTTAAATTTGATGTTTGGCATTACCCATCATTTAAACTTTCGTTGTCAAGTCAAGCGAAATCAAGCATTAGGCTCGTTATCTAACCTATCTAACGCTAAGTTAACCTAGTCTAATGGCTTTTTATTTCCTTTGAAAATACAGTAAAAAGTAATCATATCATAAAAAGAGAAGAAAACATGCAACAACGATAAAAAAGTTATCTTAAGAGAAGAGTAAATTAGTGCCTACTCCGTGGCATTATGCAAAACTTTGAAAGAAGTGTAAAACAAAAATGGCAACTTGATGAGAATTAAAAAAAATCTTTTCGTGCAAAACTTACCCAGGGGTAATTAATTACGATATTCATAATTTTACTACTCTACGAAGAAGGCATAAAAAAAAGATTGGAAGAAGTAACAGCACTGCAAACCAGGAGTTCTGAAGAATCTCGCACAACCAGGTCGATTATTTATGAAATCTAATTCAGAGAATACCATTTTTTTGTGCGATTCGCGTAATGCTTAGCCAGGCCGAGCGCACGGAACAAGGAGCAATGTAAAGCAGATAGAATAAAACCAAAGAATAAAGAAAAAGTCGCCTGTACACGGCGATCGTGAAGGCGCTACCAGATTCAAATTGGAGCTTCCAAAAAGATGAGAGGAACATTTGTTTGAGTACTGCGGGAAATTTATCAGATGCTAACTCAATTCCCAATCCCCCTTAAACATAATTCCTGGAGGAACACGACTTTTTGAGAAACGCGAACGTCTTCTAAAACTAAATCTACGGATGTATATCTTTTGAAAGATCCAAGAGGTGAGGTAACGTCATGATGGTTCTACGGTCCTAAGCAAGTAGGCTACTAAACAAAACCGTAAGGATTAATAGAAAAGAAGCGAGAACGCGGAAGGACATTAATAACATTATCCTGAACTAAAGTGAGGATGAAGGAATAATATGCAAAGTGCTCCTGTGTCATGAGCCCTGTTTGAGGATATTCTCAATAAACACCATCCCCTTTTAGGATGCCGCTCTGAAGGCCAGCTACTAGATACTCGTATTATTTCATACCAAGCCTCACAAGTGACCGATGGGAACTTCCGCCGATATTAGAGTCTCTTCACGTCCATAAGGTAAGCAATCGGAAGACAAAGTGGAAGATTCTCTCATTTTCAAACCCCTAACGCCTGGCTTGATACCTCACATTTACAATACCAACTACCCCGATTAAGGGTCATGGGATTCTACTTTCGTTTTTTAAGAAGCCACTTCATAGGTCAAAGGGTTAATGAGTCCGTTATAAAGCTTGGATATGACTTCGATAGGTATGATCAACCTTGCCGTTAGGATCTTCATCAGCATGATCGGTATCTGGACAACCATGGAAAATCTGGTCGGCGATGGTCGAACTCTGCACATGAAGTATCTGGACGGAGGAGGTTCGGACGGAGTGGTGGTAATTTATTTCTTTACGGGTTCTCTCATCAATGGGAACTCCTATTCCACATCGTTCTGTCGTCTTATGTAGGCAATCTGTTTGAAGAATAGCCTCACCAAAGTTCGAGGATGTCCAGTGAGAAGACCTTCAAAACAGACGTCCCGTTAGCATCCCTTCTGGTAATAGCCTCACTTTGCAGCTTCAAATACCGTTGTTTGAGTGGACTGCCCCGCCTCATCAATCCGCCCAGATTGATTGCCTGCCTCACTCAACAGTTGCCTTCCCCATCAACTTGCCGCAACCCGACACTGCGAGCAACATTGCTCTTGACTCGATTTGCTCCGATATAAATCTATCATCCGCTCTATAAAACAAGCAAGTAATGTAAGCTCTTCTGGTGATTTAGTCTCTATGTTTCTGCTTACATGTTTAATAATTTTGCAATCCACTCGGACACACTGCCGATTCATGGCAGGAAATTCCAGGGTGATGTTGAGAAAGGGATCTGTTTTAACACCCAAAAGGCCCGTTAGGCGTGAAATCATGTAAAACAGGCATAGTGACCTGGCATACTTGTTCAACGACTAAGAACCGATCGCTTCAGTTATTTCTAATTTTCTCAAAGATATCCCAAATTTTTTGGCTCGCCGAACAGAGATATGTCATATTTATTTTTTTACTTCTAGCTCTAGATCCCAAACATTCTTGATCGGTTACAGAAGAGGGACCCATCATTAATGTGACAACAATGCTAGGCTCCGATATAGTCACATTGTATACTCGATCTCCTAAAAAAATCTTGATAAGAGGACCATGCAATTGTCACTACAGCAATCATTAGAGGTGAAATTGGACATGGACATTCATTCCATCGATACGAAAACTGTGCAAAAGCTTGGCAAACGACCCCAGGCATCGATTTGCAGTCAATTTCGTGTATCCAGTTTTGCTTTGACCTTTGAAAGTTAATTACGTCCTAAAATGTTTTATTTAAACGAGAGATTTGAGTATTGGTCCCCTGGGAGAAATATGGCTGCGAATCCGGATGGTGTAAACGATTGGAATAAGAGTTGAAGCGGCTTGTTTCACTGAAGAGGTTTTCAAAAGCATGCCGGTCTTGCTGCCAGCCTCTTTCAGAATACATTAAATTACGGCGATATTCCAGGAAGTGCAGACAGTGAATATTTCATCGTGCTTTGAAGACAATATTGATCGTTTATCCAGCGCTGTGCACTGATAACTTAGAAAGTTTAAGTTGCCACTTTGCAGGTCAATCCAAGAAGAGCAATACAGAATTAAGCTTCAGCTTAGAGGTCTGGAGGTACTACTAGAGTGGAGGCATTGGGTAGCCATTTTGTTACTATAGGACCATCAAATGCATTGTAGCTTACGGAGAAAATTAGGAAACAAGATGGCGGCGCCCATGGTTTTGTACCCTCAATGCCTTCTCTCTAGTATATCCAGGCTTCTCAGTACCTCAGCTTTGTGAAAAAGATTGAACTCGCGAGGTGTAAACTGTAAAAACAACAGTTCAATCAAATATCTTGTTTTTCTCTTTCTCCAAAAGAACAACTTGGTTCAGTATTCCAGACTTTTGTCAAGGGATTCATGTCTGGCTACGTTGCCCGAAGCCGTCCGGGCATAACGAAGTGGGTCAGGGTGAAAGTTGTACACCTGTTCGCGTCAAGGTCCATATTTCATCTGATTGTGAGGCCTCCTGACAGAACGTATGTCCAGTCGAGATCATAAAGCATGCGAATGGAGCGAATTTTAGGTTTAGGAAATAATGTTGGTAGTACTTGTGCATATCAATCCGGAGGACCTCACACAGGC
>Ga0058701_10001524_pt1 | contig 16593 bp, 9 predicted proteins | sample AgamicOrMae_FD_97039 | JGI IMG/M metagenome (GOLD analysis project Ga0058701, IMG submission 97039) | Agave microbial communities from Guanajuato, Mexico - Or.Ma.e | ecosystem: Host-associated > Plants > Phyllosphere > Phylloplane/Leaf | place: Guanajuato, Mexico | collected 2012-06-04
TCACCGCAGCCTCGACGCATGATTACGACCCCCAGCGTCATGTGGATACCTTCATTTTAAAGACAAAAGCCTCTCGTCCATGATGGCTATGGAAAAATTGCGTTTCCTGCTTCCTGACAGTGCCAAAACCGCGAAAATATAAACCGACCCGGAATTGAGCCACTGACCCGGATTTGAGCCTTTACCCTAAATAGGAAGAGCTTATTTGGTTATTTTTGAATTTAAACCATTTCAATATAAAGGTCGCTCGTTGAGATATGGTTATGGATTTCATCGAAAATAACGAAATTACACTCTTCCCCTTACCTGTAAACCTGAAACAAGTATAGGGCTACTTGAAATACGAGCTAGTTTTTACTGTGTAACAATAACAGCCATATTAAAAGGAAAATCCAGCCATGTCGTTTGATTTAACCGCCAATAAGTATATCTGAAAATTCGCGTAAATACGATATAAGCCCGTATCAATCTTTTACAGAAATAGGACAGACAGAGACGGTTATCTCTTTGATCCTGGTGCACACACTACCGCCATACGCAGAACGATGACGTACATCGCTCTATGGAAATACGTAGCCTATTCTGTTCGACTCTGGAAGTTGTTGTTCTGCAGTGGATCAATGAAAAATAAAAGCACCTCGTCTTTCTATTATTCAGGACAGGTAGCTGGGTTACTTTCCAAATGCCAGAGAGCGATCGGCAGGATACATATAAGGTAGGCAACCGCTGTACACGCATGTAAGGCGGGTTGCGGGAGTGATGGGCGGACTACCAAGACTCGTACTTTTTGTTGAAGAGACACCCAAGGTTGGATTTTGTTAATGTGAAGTGGTACATTAAAACTTTAATTAGGACTGTCTGGTGATAAAACGATCAATATAGGTTAATGTACGAGGTTAGAAATTGATGTCTTCTAATTGAGCGGCTTGTACCATGACACCCTTAACTTACGGTACTCTTGGTTTTTTTAAAAGTATTTTTGTTTTTTAATAAATTTATCAAGGGTGGATTTTGCTGATTCGAGTTATATTTGCTTCGTCAAAACGCATTCCTGAAGTCGAGGAAAGTTTCAAGCTGAATTGAGATACTTTTTGAAGAAGTGTAAATTCCACTTCAGGACAAATTGATTTTACGCATGAAAACAAGTAAATCTACAAAAGAATGTGATTACTTCTTCAAATTACGTATATTTCAGTGATTTTTCTTCAAAGACATGTTTGATTAACCCATTACCGCCCAGCGATGCCGTTCGGCAACAGAAAAATTTATTTTAGAGGATCTTTTCAGTTCAGTATTGTCACAATTAAAAAAACATCGCCCCTCTGGAAACCTGGAATTTCATTATTTAGGCATTTTCCAGACCTTAAAATTGCGTATATTCATTGGAAAAATCCTTCCCATTTCTCTCAAGCTGAATTTTACTCCAAATACTTTGGGCTGTTATGGGTTAATTAGAATTAAGCTAACGACTTTGATAAAAAAATATTTTTTTAAAAATGAAAAAAATACCTCGAAATTTGCATTAGTGAGTCGCTGACGGTGAAAATTCACTGAATTTCAGTCAATATAGCACCACTGAAAAAAATCAGGAAAAATTAATTGAATGTCAGCGATTCTCTGTGATTTAAATTTAGAGTGTTCATTTAAATTCAAACGAATTTTATTCAAAAACACTTAAATTTTAGTCTTAATGCCACACGGCTTCCTAACTCAGTAAAAATGGCGTATCATTCGAAGACGAGATGCTTTCACTCAAACACGAGTGAATATCACTCAAGGACCGTTCTTGCTGGCTAGCATACGCCCAAAGACGAATGGAAGATCCGTACTTCTCGGAGAACCAATCCATAACCTTAATCGGTCCAGATTTGAAAGTTCGCGCCACCCAGCATCCAGCCCTGACTACTATTTCCTCCTCCGGAAACGCGCATCTGGACCACGCCGCGCCCCCGGAACAATAGAGACCGAGCTCACCGGATGTGCATTCTTATGTTAAACCGATATTAGCGACAAATGGTTGAGAACCACGGGGGTCCAGGAGATGGGGAGGGGGGAAAGGGGTATCACCCGCTGGGTCCGACGCCACCAACCGGTTTTCTTGGGTGTTGTCTAATTATGACGGAGGAAAGTGGCGCACACCGGACCCCCCCCTCCTCCCCCTGGTCTGCTGTTGTTCTGGAGCCTCGTCATAGCTTGGCGGTGCCTGCTGGGAGATCCTCCAAGAGAAACACACATGGACACAGCATCCGAAATCCAAAAGGACCTGACATGGTCTTATAGCTAAGCCCATTTGTCTTTTCGCGCAAATAACTCTTTCGAAAAAAAATCGGTTTCTCCCATTTTATCCGGGCTTTTTTTCCCCTGCTATATTGGGTTTTATGCATGGATTGCTGACATGGTTGTTGAGATAGGCGTCTTCAATGCGCAGTAGATGTTTGAAAACCAAACCGGAATCTGTTAAAAGTAGCGCAAAATAGTTTTTTTGTTTGTTTTTTTTAAAAAAACTAATTTATTTTGGCTGTCTGAAAGGAAGAATAAATGAAAAAAAACTCTTACGGTAGGTAGGATTTTTTAAAATCTCCCATTAAACCCAGCTAAAAAGCTACAAAAAAATTAACAAAATTTGATTTTTTTACAGTGGAAATTTGGATTTATTTCTTTACATGAGAAGGTAAGAAATCAGCTGAACGAGAATTAATAGGTCAGCAATACTTGAAGGATGTATTTTTAAGTATATTTTAGGTTATGCGGGTTTAAAATTTTTTGCGTCGCAAAAAAAAAGTTTTTTTTTTGTGCTTTAAAAAAAAAGACTGTGGGAGATTCATGCGGCTTCGTGTGCGGTCGCATTGGTATCAAAGTCGCGAACTGCTCCGGCCGTGCACTCTGTCCATTGAGTAAGTCCGACGACGAACCACGGCGTATCTTCAGGAAGTTGTTCGCTTAAATGGCTTTTGTTTTAGGATTAGAATGTTCTTCGAACCAAAGTGGACTCTGCCGTCATTTCAGGGCCCTTTTCTTTCCTCGGAATCTGCCTTTCGAATCATTGAAAAAGAATGTTGAAATATTCGTATCCTAAATCACACCATAGAGTTGCTCCAGTTTATCTAAAACCACTTCGTGTCTTGCTACTGTCTTTTCAGCATGCTTTTTTGTTGGTTGGGCTAGGTCTTAGATACAGTTGCAAAAAAAACTAAGTTTGTACTAATTTTGTTAAGGTTATTTCCATAGAAATGATTTCTGATGCCAAGAAGTGTTCTCTTATGATATCAAAACATTTTTTTTCCTGCCGTAATATTTTTTTTCTTGCAAGAAATATTTTCTTATTGCAAAAAAAATGTTTGTGCAAAAAAAAAATCTTGCGACCATAATTTTTTTTTCACTCAATAAAACATTTTCTTGGAATCAGAAATCATTCGCTGAGAAAAGTAGGTTAGTAAAGTTTACTAAAAATCAGTAAAAATAACTAAAAAGAGAGACAGCCAAACTGAGCTAGTAAACGCTAATAGGTTCGCGAGTAAACGTTTACAACTTAGCACTGTTTACAAAAACGTTGCTGTTAAATCTGGTAACGTTTACTAGTCGAGTTGGTTTAACGTTTACGAGCCGCTTTTTTTAAAAATAATATTTAGTAAACTTAACTAAAGCATTTTTTCCGTATTTCTGTGAGTGTAGATTACTCGTTAGGTTAGGTTAGATTCACTTCCGTGGAACAAGTCGGCGCATCTCACTGCCAGTAAATTTCGTTAATTGATGTCTGAAACGAGTCGAATTAAAGTGGCAATATTTTTCGTCTCTGGGAGTGGTTGAACGAGCCGAGCGCTACGCCTTGCTCGAGGGTGTCGTACAGCGGAGAACTTGAAATCAATTTCAGCGGACGAGCTGGCACTTAAACTGCCATCCTATAGTAGATCAGTCGGGAATATCGCGCCGACCCGCCTATAACATAAGTACTCTTCGCTCGCATCCCTCCCAAGAGAAGATACCTGGGCGGGGCCCCTCAGCGTCTCCGACGCTCTGCAGTACGACGCACCGCCACTGCTAAATGCAGCGCACAACGATTTACGTTTACCGACAACATTTCAAGGGCGGTGCGCGTGCCGCCCGTGCGCCCAGCATCGGCTTACTCGATTTTATAACACGTTTAATTAACCGATTTGTGCCCAGAGGTGAAAAAATTAATTTAAGGGAATAATCAAGACGTTATGGGTCAAAATTTTGCAAAATGGTGGTTTTGAAATGATCAAATTTTTTTATTCAGGCTAATTTAGCGTTACCCTTTTCTTAAAATAAGTGATCTATGGGAGAATTTTGCATAAAAGTTGATATTTTTGATGGGTCGATAACAGCCTAGAGGGCAAAAATCGGTTAAAAGGATCAATGCGACCAACGGGTTAGCAATATCAGGAAACGGCGTAGCAATTTTTCATACTTAACTTCTGTTATGATTTAACGCAAGTCTAAACGGAACAATTTTGATTATTTTAAGTTATGGGCTCCTTGCATATAACTATATGTGCTCCTATACTAAGTGCTCCTTTAAATGGGATGAAATCAATCGAGACTAAAGTCTTTCCTTAATTGTTCATAGTCTGTGGTTGCGACTGTAGAAAACGCTGCTTATTATCCTATCTGATGAAATTTCGAGGCAAGTTTGAGTTGTATTTTTTTTAAACTAAAATTAAATTTGGAGCATATTTGGGCATGAACACGGTATGAAAGGTCTTATACGAAAAAAATCATTTGTTAAAATAGGCATAACAAAAATATTTTGTTTCAACAACAAAATGTTTAGTTCTATCAACAAAACGTTTGGTTGCTGCAGCAAAATTTTTGGTTGCAGCAACAAAAAACTTATTTGTTGTCCCTAATTTTGTTGACGTAACAAAACCATTTTTTTGGGTGAATAAGTGAAGTTGGGCAGAGAACGACTTTGCCAAATTTTTCATATTTTGCACCTCTAGCGTAGCGTAACAATATTTTAAGAAAAAAGTTTGTTTTTTGTTTGTTGCTTTTTTTTTATTTCTGTATTTTTCAATCCATTTTAATGGACATAATTCGTTATTGTTAGCAGAAAACATTGCTATATTTTTTTCGCAGTTCGCACCTGCACAAACACCCACAGTAAACTAAAAAAAAGTTCAAGCAAGAATACCCAATGCTTTTTGCGAAGAATGAAAAGTCTTGGAGTATTTTCCATGCACAGAACAGTTATCCCAGGAAGGAAACATCATCGCTAAATTTCTCATAGCACCTCTCGAAGCACCACCGGCGCTTCGCATCCCCTCGGTATCTCACAGCCTTCTCAAGTCGAGAAACTTCGGCTTCTCAGCGCTGCGCGGCGCGTCCAAGCGAATCAAAACATTGTTTACTTATATCGTTGACTCCTCTTTCTTAAAACACATACCGCATCGGATCCGCTGTGTACCGAAGCCCGACCGCTGCCAACGACGGATTAAGCTACGGCACCGCTCCATGTGATGTCACTTCTCGGATTCGAACGCTCCCAAATAAAGGACGCGATGGCGTGGCGTCTTCTCGCCTCAGCAGCGCAGCGTCACGCTTGCTCACGCTTTTCGGAATTCCCGCCAAAATGTGTACATCAGTGTTGCCAGATTTCGCGAATCCGCCAATTTAAACGGAGCTTAATGAGATATGAATCTCATTAATAAAGTCGCGGATATTAATCCCATTTTTGAACTTCTCTGCTCGACAGTGACTCAAAACATATCCGACATGCTTGGATATCTGCTCCAATGCGGTTTCCGAGCTATCCGCGGTTAAAATCTGCGAAACCGTGAAATTTGGCAACGCTGGTGTTTACCGCAAAGCTGTTAACATGTGACTAGAGAAACAAACATGCGTATCGCACCCGATATTGAAAAGGCTGCATTTTATTCCTCGTGTGTTGTGCCCTTGTTGGAACTTTTTCAATATGCGCAAGCATTATCGACAGGACCTCATAGTTTAGGTTTGGTTAAGTTCAAGTAGGTTAGGTTAGATCATATTTACTTATATTCTGTTGGTTTGGGTTGGATTAGGTTATCTTAGGTTAGGTTAGGGTATATTGAGTTATTTTCGGTTACGTTAGGTTGTATGACGTTAGATTACGTGGTGTAAGGTTAGGTTAGGCTAAATGAGGTTAGGTTGAGTTAGAGTTACATTCAGTGTTTCATTAGTCGCCAAGATCGCTATCTTCTCGATGCAATGACCGCCGCTTAGGAGCGGTGACAATATTGACTAATCTTAGCTTAAGTGCCGTGTGCCTCGCTTCACAATCGCTCCTCTCATATCGGCGACGATAAATTTAGAACAGCGTAATCGTCAGAAAATAAAAGCCTCAAATTTAGGGTGTGACGTCGGGCCGTCGCGGCAGCGTCACTCCCGTCGGCATTCTCGCCAAAAAGTGTTTACCGCAAAGGGGTAAATATGTGACATCAGAAACGGACGTATCATCCTCCCAGGAATAGCCCTCGTTCCCACGTAAAGGCGCTTACTAAACTTAGACGCAGTGTCTCGCTCCCTCATTGTCACTTTGGCCGCAGGTGTCAACTATTTTTAAGCCGCACGTAGAAAACAAACAAATGGAAGTGGGTCGTCTCAGGAATCGTGCTTATTAGGGCAATGAGATGACGCCCCTGGTCATTTTTATTGGGTGCGTTCGTAATGTATGGGATGAAGTGGTGGATCTAAGGGGCTGTTCCGGCGATTTGACCGCTCAGGCGATCGGAAAATACCGGTTTGGTATTAATTGGAGAATGGATTCAACCTCCAAGGACGAGAGACCGTCTTCACGTTATTTTTGCACGACTTTCGCAGGCATTTCTCGTCTTGTACCTGAGGATAAACAGTTATTAATTACAGTCGATAGGCGAAGTTAACCTAGCTTAAGTTAGGTCACGTACGCGACGCATATCGCTACCGCCCCGCTCGTCGCTAAGCCCGATGCCGCTTACTTCACTGTAATTTTTTAAGGAATCATTTTCAACCTTTTAGTTTAAATTTGGTGCTACCCTCCGTCGTCAAGCCGATAGCGAAGCAAGCGGAGCGATAGCGAAGCGAGGCACAAGGCACGTAACCTAACTTAACCTAGGGTTACCCAACTAAACGGTCGCCAAGCCTGATGCCGCTTACTTCTCGACGCCCGCTCAGGGGCCCGCTCAGGGGCGCCGAGAAGTAAGAGGCATCAGGCTTGGCGACAACCGAGCGGAGCGATAACGGAGCGAGGCACAAGGCACCATACCAAAACTTGGTATACCGCAAGAGGCTTGCTTATGATATAGGTTGGGCTAGGTTGGATGCCTTTTGCCTCGTTTCGCTATCTCTCCGCTCAATTTGACGACGGAGGGTAGCACCAAATTTAAACCAAAAGGTTGAAAATGCTACCTTAAAAATTACAGTGTAATTACAGTCGTTAGGCGAAGTTAACCTAGCTCAAGTTAGGTCAAGTACGCTACGCCTCTCGCTACCGCCCCGCTCGTCACTAAGCCCGATGCTGCTTACTTCTGGAATAAAGTCACCGCCTTCGAGAAGAAAGCAACATTAATCGTTAGTTTAGGTTAACCTAAGTTACGTAAGGATAGGTTACGTGTGCCGTACCTCTTTCCCCTCAGTTTGGCCTCGGAAGGTGGAACACCCGGAAAATTCCACTTCGTGGTCATATATTCTGAGGTCGCGTGCACGTTTTGGGAAATATGTATTTTTAAAAGGATGTTGTTGAGATCTTTTTGATTTTACCTTCTTTCAAGACAACCTGAAAATATGCTGAGAGAGGAATGGGCAAATAAAGAACCCGCCCGGTCAGTCTGGCTCGTCTCTGCGATGTGCCCGTCCTTCTTCTCTGCATGCTACTTGAGTTGTGCCGTCTTTCGGGCCATAAAGCTCTCCAATTGAACACGTCATTTATTGACGTGCCCTAATGCACACATCGTGAAGCAACTCGGCCTCAGAATTGAGACAGTCTTATTTGTCGTTTTATTGAACTCAGACTTTTGCAATGATGCCGTGACATTTTGCATTTCAAAACACTTTTTTCCGAATCGAGAACTTGACTGCGGTATCACTTTTCCAGCTCTTGTTATAGATAACTACTTTTAAAGACTACAATATCTCCTTCCGTATAGAATTTTAATAGTTGCATTTTCTAGCTGTTGTATTTGAACTCCCGTTGCTACACCGAGGCACCGGCCAAATTACTAAATATTTTAAGCATGTCGAGTGCTTATAGGTGAAGGTTATTGCAGAAGTGGTATCATCATGTACTCTGATACTGAACTTTAACTCTACATAGTTTTTAAAAGTGCAGAGATTTGTTTTCCTCGATGGAATCTTCCACCCCACTCCGGAAACTTTACTTCTTATGCTAACTCCGTCTTTAATTTCTGATCTTTTTTCCGATATCTACAAGACTTAATCCATGTACATTTGTCGATGTCAGGACCGTTATTATGACAGAACTCGGTTCCTTAGCAATGTAATCCTTTTTGAATTCGATTAAACTTGCCTCGCGAAAAGAGATTATGAATACATCTTAAAAGACTTTTTTTTCTCTTCTGCGAAGCTGAAGATTTGAATCCAACTTCTGAGTTCCGCAGGCTGTAAGTCGGCCAGCTACCATTAAGCTTTGAGCTTGTTCGTACTTCGGGTTCCCTCTGGGTTCTTTCCAGGTTCACTCCAGATTCCTTCCAGGCTCACTCCAGGTTTCCTCAGGTTCTTTTCAGGTTCCCTCAGGAAAATGGTCCCAGACTCTTGTTATCTCCGACGTTCTCTCGATTAAAGTCGCCCGACATTTCGACAACTATCTTTTGTTTTTTGTTTTTTTTCCTACCTTTGCCTCAGGAAGACAAATGCATCAGTTTAAGGGGTTGGACATTAAATTTTTCGCCCTTAAAATGAGTAGAAATAATTTAAATAATAGAGCAACAAAAAAAATATCATCCCGCAGAGGAGAATAAAATTCTTGCTTTAGTTGACGTCGAGGTCGAATTTTTTTCAGAGAGATTTTTTGTTGAGGATTTGTTGAGGGCTTAAAACAGAACTTCCGAAAAGCTGGGTTAGGCCTAATTTTAAAGCTGGAAAGAATTCAACCAAATATTTTCACCGTGGTTTAGTTTTCTTTTAGGTCAGTTTCTATTCGCTCGCCTATGTTAATACAAGGGAGACAAACGCACGGAAACCAACCTAATACATTTTAAATCCGGCGTGTGAATAGTCACTTCTTTTCTTTTATAACTCCTCAGACAAGTACGAGTATTTTTGAATAGTTTTGTACGGACCTTTTGGAGAGAAAGAAAAGGAGGACTTTTGCTCCCATAAGTTATTTCCTTTCGTGTCTTTTTGCGTGGATTTTTTACTGAGATCTCGATTAGTGGTAGAAGCCACTATTAGTGGACCTAAAGGAAAGACAGATGTGTTGTTGACAGATCTTACACCATACTGAAAGATATCCTCAAAATGTCTGATAAATTCCCCGTTAGCTCTCACAGTAGAAACAAAAATTAATTCTCTCTGATCCTGGATTTCCTAAAGAATGAGGAAAGCGGTCGCGAGAGCTATTTCATCTTGGCTGATCCCTCCTTGCGTTTATCACACAGAATGCTGTCGAATCAGAAATTAGTCAAGATTCTCAGCTACCGGTACCAGCTCTGCTTTTTCCTTTGACGAACACGTGATTGATGGTGGGCCTCTTATCGGTATTTAAAATATCGGGCCTCAGAAATTCCCTTCTGCTTTCCCAACCCAATCCCAAAGATCCCCTAGAAGTACTGTATACCAACTAAATCCGCCACAAAAACGAAACACCTTTTAAAGTTCTTACCTGTTCGGGATGTGAAAATAACACGGGTGTGGGACTAATTTTGGTAATTTTTCAAGATAGACCTATGTTCAGCCGCATCAATATAAAGCTCTCGCCGAGACCTTTTGAATGATATGGCTGAACATTGGTCTATCTTGAAAAATAACGAAAATACGTACTACTACCTCATTTTTCAAGGTAGACAGATGTTCAGCCACATCAATGGAAAGCTCTCACCGAGACCTTTTTAACTATAGGACTGAACGTAGGTCTATCTTGAAAAATTATGAAAATACGTACATACACTACCCCCGTTTCACTTTCAATAGGTGGAAATTCTCCAGCACATACGTTTCGTTTTTATTGTGGCAAACCATGCATACTAAATTTGGATAAGCAAAGATTCACTGAATTTCAGTCAATACAGCACCACTGAATTTTTTCAGTGGTGTTAAACAGCAAAAATCCACGGAATTTCAGTTTGTACAAAACCACTGAAAAAATTTAGTGGTGCTGTATTGACTGAAATTCAGTGAATTTTCACTGGATCTCAGAGACTTTCACAGATTCAAATTTAGAGTGTGGAGTGTCAATAGTTTTCCATGGATTTCATCAGCGAGAAAAAGGCTGAAATGCATAGAAGTTCTCCGACATGGACATTCTCTGGCAGAGATGCATCCTTTGCACTGAGTTCCAAAGTAGAAGTTCAGACGAGGTGTACTGGAAATAATGAAGAATGGGAGGAAATATGATTGTGTTTGAAGTTGAGCTAATCCGAGGCGACGGGCACGGCGACAGGACAGGGCCCGAGATTTGTGAGATGAAGAGATTTTGTGCGATGCGATGGTGCGCCATTAGGAGTTGCTCTGCTTCGTCGACCTTTTCTTTTCTAATCTTTGGTGTCCTCCGCCCAGTTTTTCCAGTTAATGAAGTGGACCTGCCAAAGCTATAAGATGATTCTCGGGCGGATGTTGTTGTTGTGATTATTATGACGTGGTCAGTCCCCGCGGCTGCTGCGGCCGTGGAGGCTGTGGTACAGCGCGGCCCGGTCACCTAACATCCGCTGCTGATACCTTGTATGGACAAGAGCCGCCCACCCAGAGACCAAACGAAGCGCGCTGCGCTGCGCTGGTCGTCCGCCCGCCGCCGCCGCCGTCGGTCGGACGACCGTCGGTCGGTCGCGCGCGACCGCTCGCACGCGCCACACGCCGGCGCCGCGGTGCGGCGGCGCGGCGCGGTGGACAGACGGCTGGCCGGCCGGCTGCGACTTCGCGTAGCAGGGAGGGGCGGGGGCAGGACGGGACGGGACGGAGAGCGGGCTATAAGCGGTCGGTTACGTCACGATGACGTCAGCCGTGGAGTGGGGGTGCGGGGACGGGTGGGGGCGCCGGCGGCCCGCGGTGGGGGCTCGAGCGGCTGCCATTGGTCGCCGCCCCCTCCCGAACGCCCAAATATGGGACAGATGCTTCATTCATAAAAGTGAGCGGCGTGGAGGGGGCCGGCGTTCGCAGGGGGGCGGGGGTGCCCCCTTGAGCGCGGAGGCGGCGTCAGTTGCTGTGAAAGCGCCTAGCAGGTAGCACGTCCAGCTGGAGCGAGCCAAGCGCGCCGTCGAACCGCCGATAGTCGCGAGTGTTGTTTGTGTTGGGTGATGTGTTAAAGCCTTGGGGCTTTTTGTGTGTGTCGGCCAGGAGCCACTGCTACGCCGAACCCCAGCACGATGACGATGGACGGGCTGGAAGCCCTTCCGCCACCACCGCCGCCGCCGCTGTACCCGCCCCACGGATCCGCCGCCGCGGCCTTCTTCCTCACGGAGGGTGCGGGCGCCGCCACGCCGCACTTCAACCTCCTCAGCTTCGACACCTGTCTCCTCAAGGGCCCGGGGCCCGGGCCGGGGCCCGCGCACGCCTGCTACGACTCGCACCCCGTGGGGCTCGGGGGGCCGGCAGGGTCGCCGCTCGCCGGCCAGGCCGCGGGTGGCGCCGAGTTCGGCGACGAGGCCGCCGGCCCGGATGCTGAGCCCGGGGACCTCAACACGCCCGTCACCACCTCCAGTGATCTGCCTTCCTTCTTCCCATCCACGGTCGTCGAACCGCCTCCCATCTCAGGTGAGTCGACGTGTAGGAGCTAAGCACCTCGTCAATATTTATTCACCTTCGCTTTCTTCTCAATGTCCGTCCATATTGTCGATAGTCGATAGTACTCGAGTTGAACGGGGATCGAACCGGGCCCATGGTTGCCCTTTAGCTACTGCCGCGGTCTGGCCGGCGGGCTGCGGGCGCGAGCGGGCGGGCGGCTATTGACGGATCGATAGAGCCCGCGGCGCGGCAGAGGGCCTCGCTGAGAGCCGAGGCCGGCTGCGCTGGCACCGCGCCGGTCGCGCTGGCGGCGGCGGGTCGGGGGCGGGAGACCTGTTGATTCCCCGACCGGCGCTATGAATGGGACTCACCCTCGATTCAAGAGCGGAGCGGCCCAACCCGCGGCCCGTTGGCAGCGCGGAGTCTCCGGTTCTTATCAGGGGCTCGATCCGCGAGGGGCCGTGCCGTGCAGGGGCCGGGGCCGTTGCCCCCGAGCATCGCGACGTAACGCGACGCCAAGTTTTCTGCGCTCCGCTCGTTATGGGAACGTCGCGCCGCTTCACGACTCTCTTTCCCTCGAAGGGGGCCGTGTTCCACGATGTCTAAAGTGGCCCGGCAGGCCACGGTGACGACTAATGCGCCGGTTAAACTTTTGACCCGGCCACGGAGAGAGGCCAATTGACGGGGTCACCGGCGCGCCGCAATGCGCTCCGACGCGCTGTGTCTCCGCCGCCCGCCGCGCCCCGCGCCCCCATTCCCGAATACTGGAATCAGTTTAGCTTGCGCCGCATATTGTAAGCTAAAAAGTCTGACATCGGCAAACGGACAGGTGATGAAGCGAAGCGAAGAATCGGCCCGATCTCATTTCATGTGCTGAGCAAAGATTTCGCTGTGCTTGCCCACAGGTGCGCTGGATGCGGTCGACGACGACCTGTCGCTCGAGCCAGTCCCCGGGGCGGTGGCAGTCAATGTGACGAGCAGCGCCAGCACCAAGGTGGAGCCCAGCCTGTGCGGGAGCCCAGTCATCGCCGAGGAGGACCTAAGCAATACCAGCTCCGCGAGCATGTTTCCCCATGGCACCTCCGGCCCAGGATCGGGACAGCGCATCAGCTATCGGGGCATCTTCACCACGTCCGGGTCCGCCAGCATGGGCCTGCAGTCCATGCCGTCGGCGTCGTGCGAGCTGCCCTCGCCCAGCCACTGGCTCCTCCCGAGCCCGGACAAAACCTTGTTCCCACCCATCTTCGGCATCCTCGGCCAGACGCCGACGTCGCCCTCGCCGCAGCCGCAGCAGTCGCAGCAGCAGGGCTACGTGACCTCCGGCAGTCCGCACTACGACGACCGGGTCACGCAGCAGCAGGTGGAGCTCTTGGGGCTGAGCATCGAGACGCTAAAGCAGCCCAGTTATGGCTCTTGCGTCCCCCTCACCGACCACCATCACCACCAGCAGCAGCAACAACAGCAGCATCAGCAGGACCTCGGCTTCGGAAGGGCGCCCCAGCCCACCAAGTACCAATGGCTGGACTCGCCGTCGGTCAACGCCGACTACGGCCTGGTTTCGGGGCCCTCCTCGCAACCCCAGCCGCAACCCACCGTGGAAGAACAACAGCAGCAGCAACAACAGCAGCAGCAGCAGCAACAACAACAGCAGCAAGGTGTTGTTCCCAAAACGGAGCCCTTCAGCTCGGCGGGAGAGGCCGGCAGCACCCCTACGCCCGGCTCCAACACCCCTGTCCAGCTGGCGGAGTACAACCCTTCGACGAGTAAGGGCCACGAGATCCTGTCGCAGGTGTACCAGCAGTCCACGATGCCGCTAAAGTTAGTGCCGGTGAAACCGCGAAAGTACCCGAACAGGCCGAGCAAGACGCCAGTGCACGAACGGCCGTACGCGTGTCCGGTGGAGAACTGCGATCGGAGGTTCTCGAGATCCGACGAACTGACCCGCCACATTCGGATCCACACAGGCCAGAAACCGTTTCAGTGCCGCATTTGCATGCGCTCCTTCTCGCGCTCCGACCACCTCACCACCCACATTAGGACGCACACGGGCGAGAAGCCCTTCTCGTGCGACGTCTGCGGAAGGAAGTTCGCGAGGTCCGACGAGAAGAAGAGGCACGCCAAAGTGCACCTCAAGCAGAGGGTGAAGAAGGACAAGCAGGCGGTTTCGCAGTCGCAGCCCCAGTCGCAGGGGCAGGTGCAGCACCAGCTGCACCACCACCACAACCACCCTCACCACCAGCACCCACACCACCAGCACCAGCTGGGGATGGCTGAGGACCACTTGGCCATGTGAGAGTGAGACTGTTGAGACTGCGAGCGCGATACGCGACTTTCCCTGGCTGTGTTCAACGAAACGAGTGAAGTCACCCCTTCCTCGGACTTTTGTTTTGTTTTAGTTTATGTTTATTTTTACCTGTTGTCCATATGGAAAAAGACGCTAACATACTGAACGTAATAACACAAGCTTTAATTAGGTAACAAAGTCGGAAGATGAAGAGTACTGTACGGTAGTGATCGAGACGCGCTCGCGTGCGAGACAGTGAAAAGAGTCCCTCTATTTTTATTTGTTACTATCTCAGTGTTTAACATGATAACGAGACATTCCGTACTACTAAATAATTGAGTGTGGTGTGACGTGGTGGTGCTATTGCGAATGTTGTTACGAGTGCGAGTGAGAGGGAGAGCCGTGCCGGGTCGTGTGCAAGAGGGTGCGAGAACGCTCCACAACGAAACAAATCGGAAGTGAATATGAACTGAACACTGGTACAGTATGTCCCTGCTGTGTGTCCCCTTTTCTGTGCCAAAGCAACCGACGTAAGCGAGGAGGTTTGTTGTTGTATAGAGGCACAGGACTTAGTTACCATACGACAGTTCGTCTCCCCCTGATGATCTCATATACTGTAATTTCGTACGTGGCCCGGCCGAGTGAGTGAATCAGTGTCAAAGTGTGAGTGAGTAAATGAGTGAAATAAAAAAGAGCGCCTATTTTTGAAGAGTGGAGTGAGGTCTGGCACTCCAACACTGCTCGTCCACCTGGGTGGAAAGAGAATTGAGGCGTACAAAAATTCATCAGGCCTAACGCGGATTCAATTTTTTGTACATAGACAGTAATCCTTTTTCTAAATAAACCATGAATTGTACATAAGATGAGAAAATAACTTCGTCACGGTCTGATTTCTCTTAGAGTCATCACAAATCTATCTTCATTTTAGTCATAACAAAGCATTGTGATAATTTGATTATTGTCAGGCCGTGTTTTCGTTTTTCTTGTTTTTTTTTATGTATATGTAATATATATACTTGGCCCTCAGATTCAAACTTATTTTTGTTGCGAGCGAGATTTTATATTTTATTTATTTCATTGCGATCAACGTCCTTGTACTGTATCCCACTCCCCTAACTACGACGACTTGTCTGCTGTTTCTGCTCAAAATTTATAGTTTAGGTGGTTAAGGCTGTTAACTATATAGTCAATGTGATATTTAATGAGATGGCAAGTACCACTTGTTCTTTTGTATAACTGTTGCTATATGAATACAAATCTTGGTCGAAAACTCTGTTGTTTGTTGTATTCCTTGTCCTTTTATTCGAGATACTTGTACCGTTCGAACTTGTTGTCGAAGTCGATGTTATCACACCGTGGCTGTAAAATGTGAACATACTGTAACTGCTACTAATGAATCGAAATAAACATGATGGACTAAATTTCTGTTTCTATTCTTTTTTCCCTTTTTAGCCGCTAAAAAAAGGACTCAAATAAGATTATCATTGAGGCAAAGAACATGTATTATCATCAAAGAGAGAACATGCATGGAAAGAGCGTATATGGGGAGAGCGTAAATACATGGGAAGAGCGTGAAGTCATGGAAAGAGCGTACTTATGCGTGCTCTATCGATAAATATCGAGCAGAAATTACGAAGAAGCAAATCAAACAGTGCTTTCAATATGTCTGAAAATCAATAATTATTAAATCACATTAGCCCTGAGTTCGCATCGCGATGTCCGTAAATCGATATTTCACTTGTACAAAAACAAGGCTTTGCTAGTTTGATAAGCAATAGGTGTGCCATATTAACAAAAAATTCCGTAATGAAGAAAGAAAGAAAAAAAACATGAAGGAAAAAAGGGCGATGGCATTTATTTTAATGATCAGATGTTAGACACTAGTCCTTAGGGTTAATTTAATAGTCTCGCAAGATAAGATGAATTTAATATGCAACATTTTTTACCTCAAAGTCGACTTTCAACTTCAATTAGTTTAACCTTTTTGCAGGGTGAAACGGGTGAAAGTATACCCCGACGAGGTGAATTTCGTTTCTAGTTGGCTGTGATCTCCATTCCAAAATCTATGGAGGGCCTACAAAATCATCGTTGAAATTCACGCGCAACAAAACTCACCCCACTGGTTTACAGTGGAGCTTGTGAACAACTATTAATCTCTTTTCTTAGTCCATGAAGGTAATATCCCAAACGATTAAGGATTCCGGTCAAAATTATTTATTAGGAAAGTCAGCAAAATGTCGAGGAAATTTACAAAACATCCCCAAGATAATATCCTGGCATTCTGGAAGCGCGGTTTGAAGAACACAGGTCAAAGGTCAACCGTTCGCCCTTTGATATATCTTACGATGCGCCTCTTCCTACGTTCGTTCAAAAGTTAGAGCAGTGTTAATTATTCCTTTCTGCAAAACAGAATAAAATAAGCGTCATTTGCGTTTCAAAGA
>Ga0058701_10001525_pt1 | contig 16592 bp, 5 predicted proteins | sample AgamicOrMae_FD_97039 | JGI IMG/M metagenome (GOLD analysis project Ga0058701, IMG submission 97039) | Agave microbial communities from Guanajuato, Mexico - Or.Ma.e | ecosystem: Host-associated > Plants > Phyllosphere > Phylloplane/Leaf | place: Guanajuato, Mexico | collected 2012-06-04
GCATCAGGCTTGGCGACCGTTTAGTTGGGTAACCCTAGGTTAAGTTAGGTTAGGTGGCTTGTGCCTCGCTTCGCTATCGCTCCGCTCGGCTTGACGACGGAGGGTAGCGCCAAATTTAAACTAAAAGGTTGAAAATGCAACCTAAAAAAATTACAGTGAGGAGGTGGTATTCCCCTACCGTCCCGGCTCTAGTAAGGGTAAAAAAAAGAAAAACTGTAAAAGAACTTTAAGTATATTTTACCAGTCATAATAAAAGTGAAATATTTTGAAAGGAAACAAATGAGCGATGTAGTCAAAGGGAAAGTAATTAGTGCAGACTAAATAAATCTCCAATAATGTAGTAGAAAATGTATTATTTTCAAACTCACCATACAATGATTTCTGACCCCTCCCTCCCACTCCTCCTGCTTTTACTACGCCTTACCTGTGAGTATGGTCTGGATATGGCACTATTTTAATTCCAATCTCAATATAAATTATGCTCGCTCAATAATAATGATTGAAGTACGATATATACGTATATATTTGTTAGCTTGTGTTGTGGTCTTCTACGTATATTACTTCATTACGTTAGTGTAAAATATCGATAGTTGATATCTGATTATTTTTGACCGATCGGCACTTTTTAGCAAAAGTTATTAGCAAAAGTTAAACATTGGAACTGAGTATTTAACCTTGGGCAACATTTTGAATCCTAAAACAGCAGATCAGCCGAAAAGCAAACAAGTTAAAACAATATTTGGAGGGTTTGGCTAACGTCACCAGTTTTTTTTAGGAAGACTAACTGTAAGTGCTAAATTAGCATTTGTGCTATTTGATAAACTATTTATTTGCGAAAAATGTTTTCATTATTTCACGGCTTAAAAGTCTTAGTGAAGCAAATGAAATTGTTTTGTCAGTATATCATGAGCGTTAACCAATCATACTACAGTGTAGGTCAAGGCCGAACGTCTAGGTCCAGCTCAGCTTCTTGTAATCTGACATTCTAACGAATTTCTGCCATCGGTACTTCAGAGAAACTATTTTCAATCCCAATGAATTTCTATCGCCGAGGGATGCTTTTCGTGAATTTAAAAAAAGCGAATGGAAATCACCCTGTTACGCTATTTAAAACTGAGCTTTACAGGGTAGTTATTAGTGAGGTTTTAGACCACTTCATTGACAGAATCAATGCGAGAACAATACCTTCTCAAACCCATGTCCATCGTCCAAAAAATCGTTTTGTTACAGCAACAAAATTAGGGACAACAAATAAAAATTTTGTTGCTGCAACCAAAAATTTTGCTGCACTAACCAAACGTTTTGTTGATAGAACTAAACATTTTGTTGTTGTAACAAAATGTTTTTGTTATCCCTATTTTAACAAATGATTTTGTTAGTATAACAAAACCTTCTTTCCCGTGAGCGCTAAACATGGCAAATATCAGCTTGGAATTCACAGTGTTTAAGGAGCTCTTTCTCTTGGGTAGGCTAGCAGTTTATGGTGACGATATCGGTTGAGATTGATCGAGCGTTTGTGTTTGTTTTTTTTTTTGTCGATTGTTTGCCGCTTATTCCGCAGTGCCCCTGTTTTTATTTTGTTTGTGCAACAGCAGCTAGAATTTTCTTTGTAGGTCATTCTCTTGGTTATGTGTTACCTTCAGCGACGTTGCCGTTCAGCAGCCGGGACTGCTTCGGAGTCAATTTTGAAAACTTAAAACATTCATCGAACAAAGAGAGTTCACGTTCCTTAGGAATGCTCTCATGGCCAACATCCATCAAATCAAACAAAGCCTTTTCATTTGGATTCCAACTATTATCTGATACACACCGCAAAACTTCAAGTAGAAATAATGGTTGCACTACGAAAAAATTTATTTTGTGACACCAAATTTGTAGCAGTACATACTAACAAATAGCAGAACAGCCATTGCTGATGCGTTGGTTGATGCAGATAATTTATTTGTACACCTGCGGTACCTACGGGTATTATAAATTAAGTCAAAATCAATGACTGATTTTAGGTATGACTTAAGACATTGTCATTGTCATTCCCCATAATAAGTACTTTTTAACAATTATCATCTCCCATCATGTATAACTTTTATACTTTTGGTTGTTGAGTGTAACGTTAGCAGGCCTCTATCAAAACGAATTCAAACTATTATTTTTTTCTGTTCAAGGTAACAACCAAGGTTTGATCTATTTAGAGGTTAATGTAAACAGTTAGTCTAGGTTCACTTGAAGTGATGCATATTCGTTGTTTTTTGCCTCTTCAACCTTTGATTACATTAGGAGGATGAATGACATACATGTACTTATACTATACTCATACTTCATAGTGGTCTGTTATAACTCGATCAAATTTTCTCTATTTTAGTTAACTGAAAACGATCTATTGAGCCATTTTGGCGGAATTCCTTTTATGTGATCTTGCTTGTTTGTTCTCGTGAGCAATATTTCTGCCGAGTACAGATGTCCAATTGCAGCCTTGTGATCTAAAACTTGGCATTGTTATTTGAATGAACGATCAACATTATTTAGGGTCAGTATGTCGCACGAGAGGCGTCCCATTGCGATGCACGTATCCATTGAAAAGAGTTGCGCAATATCGAAGATTTGAAAATGCAACGCCGAAGAATCACTTTTGCAATTTTTCCGTTGCGAAATGACTACGTCGACTCCTCTTGCACGCCCTATAGAGGTGACCCAAATTTGAAATCAACAAAGTTTTCCCTCATACCGTTTCCACGCTTCCTTAGTCCCGTTGAAACTTATTCTCGCTTTTAGCTTCATCAAGTTCCAACACTAGGAGTTGCCTCGTTTATTATAGCAGCTTTGAAAAGAAGTCGATTCTATGCTGATTGGGTTAATTTGATATGATATAAAGGTCCCAATGATGAAAGTGAGGAGGCATACAAAAATCAGCTGCCATTATACAATATATGCTGCCGTATATATACCTTTAAATATTTTCCTTAAGATACCGCACGGCACCATTATGAGCACGTACTGTACAATCACACCTAAAAGATCCTGGTTTAGGTAGACCCATAACCCATATACCTGTTTTAGATGTATATCATATATATTGGATTATGGGATGTAGACTCATTGTCAGTCAGCTCAGGATCCCTGCCTCTCGCTTTGCTACAGTATCATTCGGCTGTCACCAAGCGTGTTGCAGTTACCTTCGGGGAGTGGTAGTTGTGGCCGAGAAGTAAGGGTCTTTCGTCCTAGCAAGGAAAGGTCAGGTAGCAGTACCCCGTGCCTTGCTATGATGTTGCCTCCCGTGGCTTGATGATTGAAAGTAGAACACATGCGGTAGAAAATGAAACCATAAAAACATCAATCTTACGAACTTAACATGAGTGGTGCGGATCTGGTGTTCTATCAGTTCCGCTGGATATTTTGCTTACTCTGTGGAAAATTTGTCGGAACAATCGTTCGCACTAGTCAGCTTTTAGCATAATGTTTGCATTGGAAGCAATATTTTTTTTTTCGGATTTAATTTGAAAAAATGTGTAGAGAATTAGTTTGAAGGAATTCGTCTTATTGTTAGTGCCCTCTTCCATGACTATTTAGGGCCATGGGTCAGGAACGAAACCCTACTGAAACCACAAGTTTTGATAACTGACAAAGTCATGTCGACATTTCATTTCTCTTCTAGTGTCGGAAACATATTCCGAGGACAAACACGGGAGATTTCTGCAGAAACGTTTGCTTCCGAGTATTTGTAGTTGTCTTGATCAAGACGAACGTCGTCTTGCCCGAATCAGTTCCTTCTCTATTGACAATGGAAAGTAAACTTTTCATTACACAAACAAAAGAGAAATGAAATGCGTAGTGGTGGAATCATGACAAAAAGTCCAATGCATTTTGCCGAAGAAGAAGAAGAAAAAGAAGAGGAAAAAGAGTTTTATTGACAAAATGTGTCATGGACCATGATGAGATCTTGCGCAGGCTCTCTTGATCTCTTTTTGTTCTCCATATTTAAGTCACGATAAGAAGACAAAATTAATCCTTTTGACTTTTCTCTCAAAAAACTTTATTAGCCAAGTCTCTCCTCCCCTTCATTCTCAAAATATATTGAAGGTTTGAAAACCTCGCATCACTGGTGACTGGTGAAGGTATTAGCAATCATAGGTGAATCAGGGGTTCAATTGATGAGACGGATTTCGAAAATATGGTCAGTTTATTTTCATTGGTGTTTTGCATCAGGCCAAAAAGTATAGATGTGAACAATTTTTGAAGGTGAACCGTTGAAAGGAGGTCAGCCGAGGCACAGCATCTTGATCACAGAAAACATGTTAGACGAGGGGGCCGAAGAGGGAGTTGCCGTACATGATGGGGGACAGAACGGGGTACTGGGGAGCGGTGAAAGCCCAAGGGTTAGCGTTGATAAGAGGGGCGGCGTGGGCGGCGGGGAGGGGGCCAGAGGGGTCCCAGCTGCCGGTGGTGGTGCTCTGGACCTCACCGCCGTTGGAGCCGGAGACGGTGGTGATCCTGGTGTTAGCGTCCAAGAAGGTGGGGTTGGGGATGGTGACGGGCACAGCCTGAGGGACGGGGGTGGCGACCTCCTGGACCACGGGCTGAGGCACGGGAACAGCCTGCTCGACGATCTTGACTGGGGGAGGGGCGCAGGGGGCGGGGGCGCAGGGGGCAGGGGCGCCGCAGGGGGCACCGACACCGACGAGGCCGCCAAGGCCGCCGAGGCCGTAACCAGCACCGAGACCGCCGAGGCCATAACCGCCACCAAGACCACCGAGACCGAGGACGGGGGCGCCGACGAGACCACCGAGGCCGTAACCACCGTAGCCACCCTGAAACACAGTATTCAGTCAAGTTTAGTGACCCCTCCTATGGAGTGGGGGAGTGCGATAGAGGAAAGGAGTTTGCGCCAAAAATATTTATTTAGTTGCATACTAATCACGACGGTCTTTACTATTCCTTTTTCAAACGAAAAAACAAAACGAACATAAATAAATAAAATATATATTTGCATTGATCGCGAAGTTATGAAGGACAAATGCTTAAACTCGATTGAAAAGTCATAATTATTGAGAAATTTTCATCCAAAAGAAATACAATACAACGTGAGAGCGAAAAACTGTCGCTGGATTCTTAGTGTTTTGTTTTGTCGGGTCCAATCGAAAGACGAGAGATATGCTAAGAACATCCTGAGAAAAAGTTTAGGTGATCCTAGCTTGAGACTTACCAGAGGGTTGGCGAGGGCGACCTGCAGGCAGGCGAGGGCAATAAGGTAACGGACGGCCATGGTTACTGTGTGTCTTCGGTGACGAAAGACGAGTGCTGAATTTGTCTCAGCAGCCGTTCTTATAAAGTGCTGGCGTCGCGAAGCGCTAGGTTTTGTTTGACTTTGAAAGGCGCTTACACTAACGCGCTAACGTAGCTGTTATTCAAAACTGACAAAAATTCTTCATCAGACAATCTTTTATCAACGTACTCTCAGAAATGGACACGCCTCGTGACGTTCTGTTGGAGACGTAGCCGAAATGTTAGCCTGGGCGAGCCGTGTTTCTGTTTTCTTTTTTCACCCCCTTTTTTAATGGAATTTCGCACTGCCCTCTGCGTTTTGACACCCGATCTTATAGGTACATGGAATTCAAAGGAAATAAATTTTAAGATGTTCTTATAGTGACCCCTCCCCCTGTTTTTCCTCTCCCAAGAACAAATTGTCGGGACTTAAGGATTCTCAATTTTTTTCAGTTGGCTGAACTTAAAATCAATTTTTCATTGGCATTCAAAACTTATTTCCCTGGTCAACAAGTTTGCCAAGTGATGGAACTCACACTGCATCAATTATTCTTACCTACTGTAAGAGAGTTTTTATTTATTTATTTCCCTAGAGACACATACAAGTATAACTTAATGATCCCATAAAGACATTGCGGTACTAGACTACATGGAAATGATGTTTGGATACTCAAATGTTATACCATAAAACCTGTTTATAACAAGACCGCTAACAACGAAATTTCACCTATGAAGAATTTTTCCGGTTCCTTAAAATTTCATATAAACGGGATTTATCGCATTTTTTAAAGGCAATCGCTCGGAACAATACTTAATTAACTGTCAATCAGAAAAGAACCTAATCCAAGCTCAACCCGGAAGATGCAGTTACGCGTTTAATAAAAGCATGACTCACGAAGCTACTTTATAAATAGACATCACCAAGAACTGTGTGCTAGTCAGGGAGAAAAGTTAAACTGCGTTACGATAAACTAAGATCTGTCACCATTGTTTTTGAAGTCTAGATTCTTCATGACACCACGTTACAAAATTTTCGATTTTACATAAACTGAATTAACAATCGAACGAACCAGATTGCGTTTGTTTTTGTGGAAAAGCTTTCTTTTTGAATCAGATATTTTACTTTGATGATAAAAAGTTATTTAAAACAAGACCTAGCAAATAATCACATCACAAAATAGCCTACTTTTCAATTCTCTTGCGTTCATTTCTATCTGTTCTGAAAAGGGAGAGTTCTACTGACATGTAAGCATAGTTGGATTTCAAAAAGAAACAAGTAATTAACGGTTCAAGCTGATTTTATCGTGAAGACGATGACGAAGGATTTATTTTGCTCCGACACAATACATGTCACCGATATAAGTTTCGAATTAAAGCGGAGAAAAGAGCAGATGTCAAATATGGGTGTGCTTCCCCATTAAGAATGTCCGTAGCAAAAGCGTTTCATGGATGAATCTGGTTTTGTTATTGTTGAGCCGGCGACTGTTTCGGCAGTCGTGGTTATTCTCGGCGGCCTGCTTGACAGTGTTGCCATGGTAACGTCTTTCTTTTAAAATAGGTGAAGGTGTTCGACAGTTAAATATTGAACTGCGGGATCCCTTGGTGCCCTTTGACCTAATTCATCGCATAATGTATCTCCTTATTAATCTATGGGTGATGCAGAGGACACGGTTTATTGTGTTCCAACTGGCCAGTTTTCTTCTTCTTTTTGGGCAAATATCTCAATCTGGCCACCCTGCACTCAATGTGTCTTAATTATCGAGATTTCTTGTCTCAGATATTAGGCAAAGGTATCTATAGCCAAAATACAGGCACCAATAATTCTGCAGATACAGAAATAGGTTCTCGAAACAACATCTTAGTTGCTTGTATCTTCTGGCAAAGGCCGACAAACACCCACGCTTTTCCGGACCTCACGCGCTGTGTCTATGCTTCTGGCACTTTAGATAAATAGTGTTTAGAGTAGCCTCCATGATTACGCGATGGAAATGGGAACAATCGACAATGTTTGCACTTTTATTTACACTAATTTGTAAACAATTACTTTGTTATTAGAAAATTTTGTTAGAGCCTTCCGGTTACTTTTTAGGGTAGATGCACCCACTGATAAAACATCAAACACGTTTTTGGCATAGGTTTGGGTAAGAACGAGGAAGAAATTCAGGTTTACTCAGCAAAGGATGCGCACATGAATCCATTTTCGTTTGCTGGAACCATCGGTGAGTTAATACCTCTCAAAGAGTTAGGATGCTTTGTTAAATATTTTTAGACAAGGGATATTGTATCGTTGCATTGTAAAGTGCACCCAATACTTTTTATGGAAAGGTTATTTTTGGCGGATATTGTGAGGGGAAGGATATGTAGTGGATCGACAAGTGCTGGAACCTTGTCAATGATCTCTAAAAAAATCTTTGGTTAGGATCCTCAACACTTTTTGACAGATCTATCAATTTTCTTAAATCTTTGAGGACAGCTCACGAAAGTAGGAGGGCAAGGAGGAGATCACACCAACACAGGCTTGGGAGTACTTTGACGGATACACCGTTTTAAATGCATTTTAGTGCGTTATTTTGCGGCATGGGGAATTCTGAACGGGCTCATTTTCTATTCCCTCCCATCCTCTTTTTACTTAATTCATACAAAGGTTCTTTTCATTCGTTAGTTTATGTTTTCTTTCGGATCTTTACAAAATGAAAACACTGGAGGGAATGTGGACATTTGAGAAAAAAACAATGCCGCTGAGGATGGTTATTTCGGTAGTCATTTTAATTCGTTTATATGATGTCGGTAATATCAATCGTTGTTCTCGCGATGAGAAATGTTTGAGAAAGTTAACATCCAAAATGGGCGAAAATTACGAATCCAGAAAAGTAAGACGGGAAATAAGTAGAGAGCAGAACTTTTAATGTAATCATTCATGGCTCAAAATAACAAAGATACATAATGGGTTGAAACAAATTGTTTGCTGATGCCGGCCGGACATTGTTGCGTTTCTGTTTATGTGGTTTCCAGCCCGCGCACCCCCTGATTTTTCAACGCTGTTTTTCTTTACTTTTCGGGAATCAAGAAAATAAGACACTTGAAAAAAAAAGGTCACAGTTCATTAACAAATCAAAGGATTGTTTTGGGCCCATCGACAAAGTTGCAGCAATTGTGATGTCACAATGTGGATGAGGAAATTATGCTAGTTTTATTTACTGCATTAGTTCTTATGTTTGATTTTATTTAAAAATTCACTTTCTTGTCAATCGCAAAAATAACAATCTTTTCGGCTGAAGACTAAACTTGTAAAGAAAGTTTAAACGAGCGTCGCGAGACAGAGCATAGTTGCTTCCAGTGGGTTAGACTCTAACGCCCTTTTATCAGATTTTACCAAGTTTTCACTCTTGTCGCGTAAAAATGCATCTTCAGCGCAATGCTGGACCGACACACCCTTTGAAAACAATGGGTACTGCAGCCTTCTAGACGTTTGCTCCATTTTTGCCGTTAAATTATCTATTACTCCACAAAAAATATTCTCCGAAAGACCGGGCAGATACAATAATATATGGGCCTTCAAAAGAAAGCAATTTTAGATTTTCTTGCTTGTCTCGCTGATAAACTTTATTTGGTTTTGAAAAAAATCGGGTTTACATCTCACTGCGCAGTCAGATTACTCAAAGTGCTATCCTAAGGAACAACTGTGAACATTTTTTCATAATACCGGTTTCCTAGCATACCGCTGGTGAAACGGTTAGCTGTTGAGGATTAGTCATAAGAAGGTAGGCAACCGCGATTCGTGCGAGTAAGGCGTGTTGCAGAGCATATTTAGTGAGGATGACGGCGCACGAGTAATAAAGGATAGGACACAAAAGGATGTGTGTATTTTACGGGTTTCCGGCTGGAATCGCCCGCAACGTAGACTGAATTCCCCTCAAAAGAAAGTATTTTAGCTTCTTGGGCAAAGTATTAAGAATTCTGCAGTGATGTTGAAAACGTAGTGGTGAGCATTTCTCTGCAATCAAAGCTATTTCGAACCTCCAACTTTTTTGTTTGTATTGCATTAAAAAAGCTTTGTTAATCATTTCTTCTTAAACGCTTACTTTTTCTTCATCGTTATTCATATGAACTGAATGTATATACCCAGAAAACTGCTTCTGGTAAAAATTTATTCCCCATCAAAGTGTATAATTTTTATTTTTATTAAGACTACAAAGTCATCAAAAAATACTCGTTATTCTTCACATGCGTTGTCTTTAATTATTATCACCAAATTCACAAAAATAGTTCTCTTCTTATGTTATAAGATAGTACAGTTGAGTGTAAAAGTAAGCTACTTGACTCCCTTAACACCTCTTTCCGTCCTTACCAAGAAATTTCAACGGGAGCAATGATCAAGCACGTTACAAGCGTTCTACCTTAATGGGTAATCCTTTACGCTACGTAGTTCTATGTAGGTACACACAGAATCAGATCTGAATCACTTGTTAACTAAAGATCGGAAATTTTCTCTCTGATATAAATAAGCTAAATTAATTGGGCTTCTGCCAATCATTAGAAATACTACTGCATGAAATAGATTATGCATCTGATATCCTAATCGTCATCTAACTAATTTTACGCTGACTTCTACTTCATCAAATCGTTGAGGCCATCATCAATAAATCTCTTAAGCAGTAGTGCTACTGATTTACGTCATTTGCCGCTGACACTTGAATCGATCTGCAATCCACTGATTCATTGTGAAAAAAAAAAGATTTAAATAGAAATTGTTTGTTATTTGAATCTTTTCAGGCATTACACCTTTCGCAGAATGACTCCATAGGTCTAACTGGAACAATATTTTCTTCTTTCTATAGTAAGCTCAGCATGTTGGAACTTCTCGTTGAGTTAAATGCCCCACCCATTTTTTGTCATGTGAGCCTACTCTGCTCAGTGGCGCTGAGCATGTATCGAAAGCAGCGCAAAATATGACAAGTGCACCCGCACCCCTGACCTTGAGCAAAGTTCTCGCACAGCAGAAAAAAATCTGCGTAAGATATCCTACGTTTGAAAATTAAGGTACTGAGTTTTCTTACGTTTTGCGTTGTACGAATCATCACCAAGCCCAGCGGGTATACAGTGAAGCGGAACGTAAGGCACTTAATCTAACAACCTAACTCAAGCTACCCTTCCTCGGCAATAGTAGTCTGCCACCAAGAAATAAGCAGTACGGTATCGACTTGAAAACGATACGTCGGGTTGAATGCCCGGTATTCGTTTCGCTGTTGTGGTGTGGCGAAAAAAGGTAGAATAGAGTGGGTAAAAAGGACTATTTGTAAATAACGTAGACGGACGCGGTCTCCCTCGAACAGGACTTCCTGTGATCATCTGCTTAAGGCGGAAGAGAGCTTTCCTCTTATCTTTAAAAAATATACATTCCCAAACTCGGGGCTGACTTGATCCCTAATTTTAAGACCAACATTGTTATCTAATCTTTCACTCCATCAAATGACTATTTCTGTCATTAAATAGTTGGGACAAAAGAGCCTGCGAAGCTAAAATTTTAGCCTGTTTTACAATCTAAGTTAAAGAATTTAAAACTTCTTATCCTCCGTTTTAGGACAAACGCATTGCTTTGAAACTTCTCGTTTCTTACATTAAAAAAATAAAAAATCGGTGTTAGCGTATGTTTAAAGCTTCTTAAAACTTCGGACACTTGTGAAATCTATCTAACAAATGGAGAGGCTATGTCAATCATAAGATTTAAACGAAATCAACAGGAACATTCGTTAGGGCATATTCTGCGCCTTACTGAGTTGACACAAAAAAAAAAGCTGCGGACCAGTATGCGCCAAGTTTATGATACTTTGTATTTAATTATAAGTAAACACTACAAAATGGGACGTGGACGACACTCCCCCTAAGTACCTATGTGAAGGAGGAAAGTATACCTCAAATTTCTTCCCATTGGAAGTCATTAACAATGTATGAATCACAGAGACTGGATTAAAGGAGATATAATCCATCCGCAAGTCCATGTTGATAAGCAGAAAATTTCGTCTTACATAACAAGATTTTTAGTCGCCATGAGAGTGTGCTTGTAGATCGAACCGATATTTATGTCATTTAATTTAAGCAGAGGGAGTTATGATTGTTCGTCGGATTTGAAGATACTCTGAGCGAAAATTTAGCTAATTATGGTTCTTTCTTCAAAATACAAAGCAGCTATCCTTTTTCACCTTTTCCTCATCTTAAGGCATGTATCCTAATGCCATTATTTTTTTAAAATGAGAATTCTTGAATATTTGCATTTGTTTTTGCCTGCTATGAGTCTTTGTACTTTTCATAGTAAATTCCGTCCGCAGAATAGGAGGTCCTGAGGTACACAATCCATTATCCAAGCTGAGGTTAACCGAGCGTTGGTAGAGAAATAGTTGCAAGTGTATTGAAGAACAGAAACTGCAGAAACAGTTCAGAAAGTGTTGTTGTCAGCTCAGGAAATATTTTTTTTTTGGCATTCACTCAATGCTACAAGTGCCGCCATCTCTCGGTACTACGGCAAAGTTCGCTCAAATTTTGATGACGAGGCTCGGTCAGATTTTGATGATGGCGCTTCCTCTCTTCTGCCAAGGGAAAAATTTGCATGCGATTGATAGAGTTCAGAGCTTGCTTTTGTAATAAATTGCTGTCGTGAAGATACGCTCCTAAAGTTGCGTTACACCGAACTCTTACTCAGTTGAAAGCACCTATCTTTTTTAATCATCAGTTCTATTTCGTCTTTCAATAAAGCTTTAAATAATCCTTTGTACTCTAGGAGAGCCTAATGAAGTTTGAAGAGGATTCAAAAGTTGTATTCACATAAAATGTTCCTCAAACAAGTCATTTTTTTTCTCGTTATTGGCAAGTTTTTTTTCTATTTATTTCCACGAGGAATATCTTCGTTTAGCATTCCACACACCGCCGCATTAGTGGCTGCTGGCATCTGCTTGGTTTTAATTAACTGTAAGGAATTGAGGTGTTCACGATGGGTTGGCTTTTACGTTTTGTCGCAGGAAATCTCCTCGTAGGCAAATGTGTTCATTCGGCTCTTCTAGTCTCAAGCGACACAATGACAAACTGGGAACTTGTTCTATGAAGCCAATCACACTCTTCAAGTAAAAGCAGCGAAAATAATGATACGGATTTCCAGCGTTGAAAACTGCAAGATGACCTTTTACTGAGTAAATAAAGTAAAATTCCCGGGCACGCAAGTTAACTTTAACTTTTGTTAAAGTTAACACAATAAGTTAAAGTTAAAACAAGTTAAAGTTAACAAATAAGTTTACACACCTTCAAGATTTTTGCTTCAAATAGGTTGTTGAAGGTGTCTTCACAGAACAGCTAAGCACGACACGCCTGAGCTAGAAACCTACCGGTGTCTCGAAAAATCAGAGATTGAAACAATCAGGAGGGATGGTGTAAAATATTCTTCTCTTGACGATATTTCCGGAATGATATTCCATAATCCAAGTTTTAAGCTATGAACGTACAAATATAGTTATTGCACTCTTTTAAATATCGGTTTCAATTTTGAAATGGTTTCATCTGAAAGCACTGTCCCTGTAGTCGAGATCACAAGTCGTGTAGCATCCAAATCTTGTAACTCCCTTTTTCCTTCTGAAGTTTGGTTTGGTGAACAAAAGACCTTCAGCAGGATCAAATCAGTTCAATGGTATTGCCAACATGAATTATTCGGAACATAAAGTCCGTAGATTCGAATCCGATACGACTTTGGATCTCCAATGTACAGGTGAAGCAGGTAATGAGTGAGTCGCAAAAAGCGAGTCCTGTTAATCTAACATAAGTGGCAACTAAATATTTTTTTTACTTCAATATCACAAGTTCTGCAGTAATGTAGGGCCAACTTGATTTCTTCTAATTAAACCACACTTGCAATTATTATAAACAACAACAAAAAATCTAGTAACTTCATTAAGAGCCTAAATATGAGTAAAACTCCAACAGTTTGCAACATATGAATAACGATAAGTATAACAGACGTTACAATTAAAATAACGTTACAAGTTGTAAAGAGGCAAGGTTCGTTGCGCTCGCTTATGGAACTCGTAAAAGTGTATTTCCACCAAAAGCGGTTCCTTGGAGGAACATCTCTAACAGTAAGAAGTTGACATTAAAATAAACTCTCCATGAGATATTGAGTTCTAATGTAGTTTCAAAGCAACTGTTCTGTTCTCATGTGCAAATAATCAGTATCATTTTTTACGAAACTGCTTTCCCGGACAAACTTAGACTATATCAAGTAAATAACTCATCATCTATCCCACTGTTAGTCATCACGGCTTGCACGCAATTTTTGAAGTCCAAATGCGGGGAAAATTAGTAAGACCCATGGCTTTTTATGAATGCTGCAATTTATTAAGTAATCAAACCTTTTAGCGTGTTCTCTAATCATGAATGGGTTCTCCATGAGACACGTCCCCTAGTAAGGTAACATTAAAATATCTGAATGATTTTGCGACTCAGGCTGCGTCGAATTAGGCTCTACACAATTTTTCCGAGCATAATTTCGCGCATAATCGAGGATATTTTATGCATGGAATGGAAAATGATAAGAAGGAGTCTCCAAGTATAGCCCACTCACCTTTACATGGGCTGTGTCTCCTTCCACTGCTATGCTTGACGGAGCTGTTGTAATATTTTTATGAACTTTTTTGTTACTCGTATGAATATGGATGGTCATTGTCGGTGTAGAGACATTTTTTTTTAAAAAAATACACGGTTTGGCTGACACCTTTCGGTTAACGGTTAAGCTTTGTGACGGATGAAATAAGTATTCTTCTTTGTAGTTCAAAGGAGAGTAAGAGGAAAGGAAAAGAACGAGAAAAAAATCAAATATAAAAAATGAAGCAATGTTTTTGACAAAATTATTTTTATTTCAATTTTTTTCTGGGCAAGCGCGGAAGGACCAAAGCTCGAATCGGAGGAAGGAAGTTGTTCAGGATGTGAAATACCGATGACATATGCTCAGAGGCCGCCTGTCTAGCATTCAAAAATTCAAAATTCAGAAGAAGAAATTCAGACGAGTGTACACTTCAGCGAGTGAATCCTACGAATGTTCACGTGAAAGAAAGACGTATATCATGCCGTTGGCTGACGTTGAATTGAATATGCACCAGAATGGAAAAAATATTTTTATTACTGTCTTTAACGTATATGCTATGTCAGGAGTACAACTAAATTAACTGAAGGAAATACAACCTAAAAAATATTTAAAAAAATGAAGCCTGTAACTAAGTTTTAGCGAGTAGGATGGAAAACATCCTGTATAGTCCTTATTTCTGCAGTTGAGAGTAAAAGTCTTATCGTTATGCTAATTGTAGGCTTTGGCCATCTAGAAAAAGTGACTTTATCGTAAAAATTCAATGCTTAAATTTTTTAGTTTTTAGTTTGCTCCAAAAGTCCAGGTGTCCGGGAAAGTGAGTTTCAGTTAGCTAGTCTTGTTTTTCCGACAAAAACAATACGAGAAAAAAATTCTTATCTTGCATTTCACAAATTATTAAACAATTTTTCATTATCTATCATTTCTTCTAATCAAAACGGACCTACGACTATTATTAATAAAAATATTAACAATATTGTTGTTATCACAAAGTCGATCGTAACTTTAACAATCTACAAAACTTGCCGAAGAAAAGGATGATAAATATTAGACATAACGGAAACACAAGTTCTTTCATGCTCAAGATTGCTATAAAATGTCTTTTGTACATTTTACGGAAACTTTTATGAAAAATCGTTTATCGGCATGCACGGACTTATTACAAAATATTTTCGTACGGAATGTACTTCATTAAAAAGGCAATATCAAGGACAAAGCGATGCTTCTTTTATTCCATAAAAAATAGAGTGCACATTGTAAAAAAGTGAAATTGTTTATATACGAGCGTCGCGCCATCACTGAGAGCGGAAGATACCAGTAGCTATGTAGGATAAGCGGACTCCTAGCAATCTCAGTAAGACATCCACGTGTTGATCGACAATAGTTATGGGATGAGAATAACAAGTTTATGCTAACATATCATCGGAAAACACCCGTAGTTTATGTTATGGATTAATAAAAATATCATAAATGCTCAAAAACGCAGGATCTAGGCACATTGGAGTATTACTTGAAATCTTAAGTGTAACCATTCAAAATTAGAAATCTGATGGATGAATGTTGTCGTTTTATTTGACCAGTTTGTGGACGATGGTCACATGCGATGCAAATGATTGACGCCACATAAATCAGTGAGTCCGCAAATGGTTTGAAATTAATATTATATTTGTGTTAATGAGTAGCGTTTCAATGACACCAAAAGATAATTTTTCCTCGCATTTCAGTTGTTTTTCCAGCAAGATTTCAGTGTCATGAACTAAGTTAATTGCAAATAAAAAATTGGTGTGTTCGTGAATTAACTGTTGATTTGCTGTAATTAAGGGTGAGAATTTCTGGAACTTATGTCTTATCTTGTTTACTTGAAGTTTCATTAAAGCACATTAGCTCAATATGCTGTTCTGTAAGCAAGTACTAAAAAAAAATATGTTCAGAGTTTTACGTAAATTATTCAAGCTGAAGCGTAAAGGAAAAAAAAAAATAACAAAGCTCTGATTCCGAGATGTCATTCGGGTGATTACTAAAGAAAATTTTCCTTTGAACGATACGTTTGAAGCATTCCGTTGGCACAAATCCGATAAGTTGCGTTTGGAGAAGCTGGGCTGGAGCAGAGAGGTAGGCAACCGCGGGACATGCGCGTGAGGCCGGTTGCCGAGGGTCTTTTTCGGCCAGAATGCAGGAAGTTGTCAAACTTCAAAGGAAATATTGCAGGAGCCTGAGAAAACGCTGTTAATTTGTGTGTAAAGCTGCGCAATATTGTCATAATGAAGTTTGAGAAGCGTACTATTTATCAAACGCCTTAGTATTTAAACTGAAGAATTTTCACCCTCTCTCTAACCTAAGCTTTTCCCTATCCTCATTATGAATCCGACATATTCCGTTGAGAGTTTCCGATCAAACTTGATGAACTGTAGAAAAAATCTTCAGAGAAACTTAAAAAGAAATATTCAAGGAATTGAATTTGAAAACCAAGGTAGCGAGTTAAAGTGAGTAAATTCACGTGAAGCATTTAATATTAGAGCTGCAGCTCCGAGATAGCAATGCTTTTTTTTAAATACACACACACACATAAATATATATATATATATATATATATATATATATATAAAAAAGCAAAAAAACATCATAAAATATGGGGTTTATAAAATAAAAAAAAAAATATATTTATTGCATATATATTTTTTCTATATATATATATATATAATAATTTTTTTATAAA
>Ga0058701_10001526_pt1 | contig 16586 bp, 13 predicted proteins | sample AgamicOrMae_FD_97039 | JGI IMG/M metagenome (GOLD analysis project Ga0058701, IMG submission 97039) | Agave microbial communities from Guanajuato, Mexico - Or.Ma.e | ecosystem: Host-associated > Plants > Phyllosphere > Phylloplane/Leaf | place: Guanajuato, Mexico | collected 2012-06-04
CGAAATTTCCGATTTCTTTACAAGCTCGGAGTTCAAAGGGTCTTCCGGCGTAACAATTGACTGCTTTTTTTTCAGTTGCTTTGTAATGAGTAACATTTTATTCGGTTTAAATCTCCAGAGCGTTAAATAGTCACCTCATCCATGTCACTGATAACGTGTGGTCTCGTGTCTTAGATGAAGTTGGTGATGATATCTTTCATTGACAGATTCTGACATGGAACCGGTCTGACAGGAGGTGGGCCACAAAACTTAGCATATTTTATCGTCCGTACTATTTACAAACAAAGGGTGCTTCATAGATGAATAAGATATTCAAAAACAGGCGCGGAGGTCTGTTTACTCGGCAAGTTGTTTTCAAAAGTCAAGAGCCCTTCGAGTGGTTGCTCTTTACTCACAGCTCGACATCCTCATGTATGAGAATTTTACGGAAGAAAGTCAGCGATAGTCCCGTGATTTTTCTTCTTTTTTTAAAAAAATAATAATAGTCCGGGAATGTGTAAAATAAATCCAACAAGATTAAAATAAAAATCCCCTGAAACAGGAGGAGGAAAAATACAGAAAAGTTGATCCACTCTCGTTATGCCGCCAATTTACCGAGCTTACTTAGACCTGTGCGAATTTTCTCAGAGCAAAAATAGCCGTGCTATGGGGCCTAGACCTCTACTGCAGTCACTCTACGGATAACCGTTTCGGATTTTTTGTAAATTCTTCTGTTTATTTTTCTCTGTCATTCCACGGAGTAAAATAGTACGCAGAGTAGCAAATAACTAAGAATAAAACGCGGAATTTTTCGGAGTAGGATAAAATTTTCAACGAAACGTAGGATCTTTTTTGTATCAGTGCCAAGTGACATTATCTCGTAATTATCATTCAGCCGTCCAAAATAAATAAGGAATTGAATGAGAGTTACATTCAAAATCTGGGTTTAATATAGAGTAGATATTATTAAATTAAGGATGGTCGCAAATGGACTTTTTGTCTAAAATCAATACCGTTGTATGTATTGTCTCAATGTAGACCTGCCGTTTGGGACTGATAAAACAAAAGATGGAAACAATGAAAATCGTGTCATTTTTTCCCATTGATTAACTTTGCTTCTCAATCTTTTTCACAACGTAAGATAAAGAAAAATCATATCATGTTATTTCAACCCGCGCACCTCGTCCTCCCCCAGAATTTTTTTAATTTTTTTTTAATCAAGTAATTATTTGGATACCTTTTAGGCTCGTAGTTGCGAACTGTACCAAAGTTGCATCGATAACAGAAAATTTGTCAGCTCCTAGACCAAAAAATAAATAAACACATTTTCATAAATACATTTGGGTGGCGGTGACGTCACTCTGGCGTTCTCAAAAAAATTTAATTTAAAATATTTTTTGGGGGCAAAGCTCGGAGGCGAAGGAGGTCTTGGCTCCGTGTCAACGAATATTTCGGATAGTCAAATTTTAGCCAGTAAGTGGTGCCAACATTGCGCGATTTAATTGCTCGGCACTCGCCGCCCGCACGAGACGAGTTTGAATTGCTTGATAGAGAAGTCCGCCCATTGTCAGGTCATCTCTTTGGCGCGGGTTTATCATTTGTAAACGGGTTTACATTTTTTTTAATTCCCCTAAATACTGCAAAATTAAAAAAAAAATATTAACCACGAAAAATGCTGAGGAATGAAAGAAAGGCAAATCGTTGTAAATAAAGGTCAGAGTAAAGCCATTTCCCGCCCAAGATGACTTTTACGTTTACGAAGACTAAAGCAATGGGGAAGAGTGTGTGTTGATGAATGGATTGGTGTGTGTTTTAGATAATGTCAGCGGATTCTCCTCGTCGGCCGGGCGGGGGCCTCGGGGGCGGCCCGGGGCCCCGCGGGGCCGGGGGCGGGGCCGGGGGCCGACCTGGGACTCCCGGCAGCGGCCAGCTCGTGATCCCCCAGCCCGTCAATGACCGCTCCATCATTGACAGTGTCGCAGGGTTCATCAACGAAGTTGTTCCCCAGGTCCGTACTACGAGACTTGCTCTTAACTACTTAATCACTAGCAAAGTTCCCCAAGTTGCGCCTAACGTAAGTCCACCCGCTCTTTAACTCATCTTTTCGGGTGAAACGCAACTTTTCTTCCGTTTGAACCTTTGTTTTACACATCTTATAGCATGAATCGCTGTGCAACGCTGTTCAGACGAAATTCTGTAACTCAAAGCGGTATTTCTGATGTTATTCGATTTCGGTAATTCAAAATTCGGTAACTCGGTAATTCAAACTTTAGCCACTCAAATTTAGTCTCTCGAACATATGAATCGATCTCTGGTCGCTTGCGGTTACTAAAAGTACTGCAACTTGCGGAGCGGTTCCTCAAACTTCGGCAACTCAGATTTCAATCAGTAGAATTCGATAAGACGTATTAATGCCTTAGAGATTATCTCCACAAAGAGATTGGTTGCTTATTATCATTCAAAAATGCGTTTCCATAATTGCAAGAAAATGACGCTGCAGCCTCCGTAAAATGAAAATAGATCAACTGTCGTGACACCAATTATTTTTAAATTTGCATCTGTTTAACGCATTCTTGCTGTGGGTACAGTATGAAAAGGAATAGAAGGCCGTTACCAAACATGACGAATTACGTGGTGATAGCTTGAAACCCCGTTAATTCTGGCGATTACTTTTATCAAGTGCATTTTTATCGGTCGAGAAGCGCAAGCGAGTATCTGGCCCACTAATTGCTGATGCCAACTACGAAAAATTAATTAGAAATATGCTGCAACAATCATGCACCCGAAGGCGGTCCGAATTCTCCCGAAGCAACGATTATCGCGCTCTTTCTTTTTATATCTGTTTTACGCCTCATTTAGTTTGTTTTTATCGGCTTCTTTGAGATGCGATCGGATCACCCTATTGTGGCAGCGAAAAAACAAAACAAAACAAAGAAATCGACTGCGTCTGACCTACGTGCATTTTTTTCCTTCTCCCACTCCTTCCTGTCACTATTCAGTGGTTTTCTATCTCTCTCTCTCTCTCTCGGATTTAAGAGGATGCACTGTGTGTGTGTGCCCATGCATGACAAGGACCGACTTTGCCACGCTCGAATATTGAATCTGAAAGATTTAAATATTAAAATGATGCGAAGTGAAAACACTCCTTCAGTGGACATTGTTGCCTTCATCTTCATAAATATTGAGACCACATTTGATACATTTTCTTAAGAGATTAAGAACTCCAAAAATAAAGTATCCATCAGCACGAAGTTTATCTTTAAAAAGTTCTTGTATCTCACTCGTTATTAAAAACTTTGATTGTACTGTATTTTAACATTTTGGAAAAAAAATATTGAAATAAGATTGAGGAGAGCAGCATGGTGTGTGCATGACAGAGTGCATGAGCGACTTATCGTTGGACGACTTATCTCAGCTGACTGACAACTGACTGATATTCAGGCCTGACTGAATGGAGATGACTGTTTTAATGACAGGCTGACTGACTCGGATTTTTGAATGACCGAACGATGACCGTCTTTGACCAAGAGGGACGTGTCAATTTGTACGGACAATTTTATATCTTGAAATGCTGAGGAAATAATAATATTTTTCATTATTTTCCAGGCGTATACAAGTACAGCACCGGGAGAAAATAAGGAGAGTGTTCTGTGGGCCCATTTTGAGTCCGCAGATATTAACGACCCCTCGACCGTCGCCGATGTGGGAACTGAGTCGCCCCTTCCACTCTTGCTTGTTTTGGGTTATGCCACGGGAGTTCAGGTAAGTTTAATGTCAATACGGTTGTTGCCTACCCAAGAAAATCTGGAAGAACAGAATTTCCTTTGACTAGGATTTCTGATTTACTCTTGAGGGAAGTTAATTTTGTTTTACAAATTGAACTTCAGATCTATCGCAGACCTAGGTTAACTTAAGCTAGGTAGTTTGCTTGCAAGGGACAAGTCAAGCCTTAGTAATTTTAGCGGGAAAAGTTAACCGTGATCATTTAAAAGCAATAAACAGTAGTTGATTGAAAACCGTGTTTTATTTTTTATTTCGTCAGGTTTGGAGCATTGCCGCGAATGGCGAAGCATCGGAGCTGATATCATGGACGCAAGGGAACATCAAACTGTTCCGCTTTTTGCCTTCCCCGGCCGCAAACAGCCTGCGCAGTCCGGATGCGTTCAGTAACAAGAGGCCCCTCGTAGCTCTGTGTGACAGTGCGGGGCCTGGCCCACCATACTGCTCCGTTAACTTCATTTCCCTCCGTTGTGGAGACCAGGTGAGACCCATTAGGGACCGTTCATAAACTACGTAACAGTGTCTAAGCCACTTTTCGACCCTCTCGTATGTAACCATTTTCTCCCCCCCTTCAACCCCCCTCCACCGAAGTCATATAGTTTATGAACAAGCCTTTTGGAAGGATTTCAGGAGGCCCGCGTCGCTTCTTGTCCGCGCGCGCGTTTTGACACTTTGGGATGAATGCTAAGAAAGATTTGATCGTGTGCAGGTGAAAAGTATAAAATTCAAGAACCAAGTGTGCGACATCGTCGCAAATCGCCGCTCAGTGGTGGTGACGTTCAACGAGCGCATCGCCATTTTCGACGCGTGCACCTTAGAGGACCGTCTGAGCGTTACGACGTGTTACCCCAGCCCGGGCCCGAACCCTAACCCAGTCGCTCTGGGCTCCCGCTGGCTCGCCTACGCCGAGAAGAAGCTCATGTGGCAACGCAGCTCGGGCGGAGCGGCAGGTAATACGAAAACTGGCAACGCCGATTCCGAAGGCAATACTGCACAGGAAGAAAATGCGACTTTTTATGAATCGTTACCTCGATTGTGTGTGAAGTACGTGTGCTGATTTTCAGGTGCTGGATCGCAATCCTACACTGCGACTGTTTTGCACGCTGCCCAAACCTTGGGTCGAGGTTTGCGGGGTTTGAGCGAAACGGTGGCTAGCAGTCTTAGCGGCCCGCGTGCGGGGCTTTCTGGGAGTATCGGCGGCTCGCCGCCGATGCACAACGGCACGGATCACCACACGCCTGGAGTGGTCACCATCCTGGACCTTGAGGTGAGATCTGCGAACGCTTTTATGATCGAAGGATTGCTGTATCCAGACTCTGAACTACTCCACCCACCGTAACCTCATGTTACGTAACCCAAAATAAACTCGCCTGTCCCAAGAGTGCGAAGTGACGAGTTGGCTGTGGTGCAGGGTCCCGGTCGGAGGTCCGGCGGGGAGGAGAACAGCCTCCTGGCCGACAACGTGGTTTCGCACTTCGTGGCGCACACGGAGGCGCTGGTGGCCATGGCCTTCGACCCCAGCGGCCTCCTGCTGCTCACGGCGGACCGTCGCGGACACGACTTCCACGTCTTCAGGATCCACCCGCACCCGGGAGGCTCCTTGCTGTCGGCGGCGCACCACCTCTACGTCCTCCACCGCGGAGACACCACGGCCAAAGTAAGTTCTAACCCGGTTCTTACCCATTTTCGCACATCTAGTTGCGCTGCAGTAACGGTGTGCGGGAACGTCTCAAAGGATTTGCCCCACCCGGACTTGCTACTACTGTGCGTCCAAGTCTATCCTATCCAAACTTAACCCCTAACAGCTCTGAGTATTTGAAGTGAAATTAAGCTTAAGAGAAATTGGAAGGATTTTTCCATTAAATTACAAAACTTTAAGCATTGAAAAATGCCTATATTTTTAAATTTTTAGGTTTCCCGACGGGTGATTTTTTAAAAAGTGTGACTATACTGAGCTGGAAAGATCCTCTAAAATGATATTTTCTGTTTCCGAACGGCATCGCTGGGCGGTAGTGGGTTAATCTAATCTTACCTAACCTATCCAAACTTAACCTAATCTAACCTAACTTATCTAAACCTAACCTAACCTTACCTAACTTAACCTAGCCTAACCAAGGGCAATCTCACCGTAAGTCCTGCGTGTAATCCTAACTCATTCTAGTGTAACCAAAGCGGACCTCCCTGTTAACCCCCTACCGCCCAGCGATGCCGTTTGAAAACAGAAAAAAATATTTTAGAGGATCTTTTCAGTTCAGTATTGTCAAAATTGAGAAAAAATATCATCCCTCTAGAAACCTGAAATTTAAAAAAATAGGCATTTTTCAAAGCTTAAAATAGCGTAATTTAATGGGGAAAAAATCCGTCGAATTTCTCTTAAGCTAAATTTTACTCCAAATACTTTAGGCTATTATGGGTGAATGGTAACTTGATACTGATTTCTATTCGCAGTGATCTTTTGGATGTTTGCGTTTTTCATGATGGCGGTCTGTTTATAGTTCCCCCTGTTGTAATCATGTCTAAATGATGTACTTGGCAACGTTGTTGCCCCAGGTGCAAGACATCGCGTTTTCGTGCGACTCGCGTTGGGCGGCCGTGAGCACGCTGCGGGGCACCACGCACGTGTTCCCGCTGACGCCGTACGGCGGGCCGGTGGGCGTGCGCACGCACGGCTCGCCGCACGTGGTGAACCGGCTGAGCCGCTTCCACCGGAGCGCCGGGCTGAGTGCCGACGGGCGCAGCAGCCCGGTGCCCAGCCCGGAGGCGCTGGCGTCGCTGCCCGCGGGCCCGCACGCCAACCCCCGCATGCCGCCGTACCCGCACCCGACGGTGCAGGCGCCCCTGGCGCAGCTGCGCCAGCCGCCCCACCCGGCCATCTCGCCCAGCGGCGCCCTGGACGTGACGCTGCGCGTGTGCGCCACCTTCGCTGCGCCCCGGGCCTGGCTGCTGGACGGCGCGCGCGACGCCGCCACGAGCCGAGCCGCCTCCAGGAGGGCCGTCGACTCGCTCTTCGTCATGGCTTGCCACGGGAACCTGGTGCAGTACGATCTGGAGCCCAAGCCAGTCTCACGTAAGATCCCACTCTGTGGAGCGAGCTTCTCAAGTCGCCGCGGAAATGTAACGCACGGACGCGTTTTTGTTTTGTTTGTAGTGGTGGCGCGCGAGAAGGTGTGCGACGACACTTTGATCGAACTGGACGTGGAGGAGCGCGCGCAGTGGACGTTGCAGCGGTCGCCCCAGGGCTCGGAGATCGCGCCGCCGCTCTCCCCCGGCAGCCCCCTCCTCAACAACATGGTCGCCGTAAACTCCCCCAACAACCCCAACGCGGAACGCACAGCGGAGCCTTGCGAGGATCGCTGGCTCTCGCAAGTACGTATCCTACTCAAGACGTTCCTCTTAACCCTTAACAACCCAAATTATTTGGAGTGAGATTTAGCTTAAGAGAAATTCGAAGGATTTTTTCCAATAATTTACACAGTTTTAAGCTTCGAAATATGCGTAAATTATCAAATTTCAGGTTTCCAGAGGGGTGATATTTTTTTAATTTTGACAATACTGGACGAAAAAGATTCTGTGATTTTTCTGTTTACGAACGGCATCGTTGGGTGGTAGTGGGTTAAACCTGGAAATCCTTGAAAAAAAAATCAAGAAATCTGTCTCTTTGGTTGAGGAGAGTAACGGGAAAAGCCCGTATTATTCACTATACAGCCAGGAAATTCCGTCTCAAGGGAAAGACAGTGAAATATCGGGGAAATTCTTTTATCTGGAAAAGTTGGGAATTCCTTTTTTACACTGGCGCGTGGTCAGTGAGATAGTATCCTCTAAATTGTAAAAATGAACTTTGGTGGAGGTATCGCTAAGTTTTGATTGAGTGAGGTTAATGTGCGCGCAGGTGGAGATCGTGACGCACGTGGGCCCGCACCGGCGCCTGTGGATGGGCCCGCAGATCACGTTCAAGACGCTGGCGGCGACGGGGTCCACGCCGGTGGGCATCGCCGACTGCGAGATCGACTCGGCGCGGGGCTTCGTCTGCCGCCCGGGCAGCCCCTTGTCGTCCAGGCCGGCGCGCTCCGAGCCCGTCAACATGCCCGCCAGCTCGCGCCCCGTCGTGCCTGTCCTCATCGAATCCGGATCCAGCAGTGAGTGCCGCTCACGCAACCAACTTCCACTCCTACTCACCGGATATACTTCTAGCTTAACAACCCAAAGCGATCTTGCCTCACTGAACCATCCCTAACATGATCTCGCCTAGGCTAACTTAACCTAACCTCATTCTACCTTACTTTCACGTTGCCTTTCGTAACCTAACCCAATCTAACCTAACGTATGACTGCGGTGTTTTCAGGCAGTTACGAGCAACCTCCGTATCTGCTGAACATGTCGGGTGACCTCGGCGACGACGTGTGGGTGGGACCTGGTGAGTCTCGACTCCGCGAGGACCTCGCTGACGCAATGCTGGAGTCCCCGGGCGTCCCTCACCCAGACAAAGGTAGGTCGAACCCCAGAAGGCCAAGGCCACGTCCTGCATGCGTTTGTACATATCTTTGAACCCTATCAAGCTTTGTATGTAGGAAACTTAGAAGACATTGCTGGTTTGACGACTGACATGCTCTGTAATTAAAATGGAGAAAGTTTGTCTATTGTTACATTTTAAACATTCCAAAATCGCTTTTCGTTGGTCGAGGTGATTTGGGCTTTTAACTTCAGCTTAAGGGTGTCATCAGGTGGAGGCGGATTACACAGGTTGTTTTCAAGCTACTACTGAAAACAATACTCAGTCGAAGGAGAAATCTCTCAAGGGACAAACCTTTGGTCTTCAGTTACTGTTATAAATCACGCTGTCCCAGTTTTCATTGTGTCGGCATTATTTCTGCTCTTTTTGTGACTATTTCGAAAAAGTAGCTTATGGAGGTTTTTCTACTAAAAAATAATAGCTTTCAGTGTAGGCTTAGACTTTGAAAATTTCTGTTTATCATTGGTTTTAAACATAGTTCTGATTTGTGTGTACGGCTGAACAATTCGCACCAATCAAAAATTTTACTGTCGTAGGTTTTAGGACGATTCAAGTCCTGAATTGATAGAGAAGTGCGCGTGAGTTCTCCGAATGTCTTTTCAAAGGATATGTTTGAAGAAACAGATCATTGATAAATAGTTCCCCGTTGGAAAGAGAGAATTACATGACATCGGCATGCGTTAAAAAGAAATAGATGGTCTTTAGGTCGCCATTTTCTCTTCGCTTTGTTTGACTGAAGTCTTGAATTGATGGAGAAACGCGAGTGGTGTGCTATCTCACTTGCTCTAAAGGAACGGCTGTATTGCATTCGCATACGTTAAAAGAGGAAGATCACTGTTGCAGCTTTTTGCACGCGTCTCTTTCTATTCAGGACTTGAGATTTTTGAGGGTGATTTGAAATTAGAAGTGTAATAATTGACAAACTTTGATTAGAGTGTGAACCTCACCATAGATAAAATAAATCCTTGTTTTACTTCATCTATGGATTTCACCAAAGTCACCGCCTTTCATTTGAGTGCGTGTCGTGTGAATCTGCTTCTTATTTCAGTTTGCGTTTTCGAATAACGAGAAGGCCGCGGCATTAAAAAATTTGGGACCGTTCTGCCCCGCCAACTGCAAGGTTTACGTCGATTTGAATTTCGCGCGCGCGCATTTCGAGTGGAATCTTTAAACTTTTATTTTGTGATTTTCGTGTGCTACAAAGAGATTTGGCTGGAAGTTGGAAGAAGACTTGGCTGAAGATCGCCATTGTCGTCCAGAGACTAATTATTTAAGTCAACTGGACGTCGGTCTTCAAGGATGTGAAAGTGATCTCGACAAACATCCGACCTTTTTGAAGAAACGTCGAAAGATCGGGAAGCCATTTAGCCAGATGTGAGTTTTATTTTATTTCAATTTCATTTTAAATTTAGGTAATTCAAGTGTGGTTGGTGATCGTGGCATCAATGAACGGAAAACGGATCGAAACATTAGAGGGATGCCATTCGTAAGACGCGAGCAGCTGTCCGATGTCCGATGTGTTGCTCTTGACCAGACCAACCGCGTTCATCACTTATCTCTGACACATCTTTGCGTCTTTCCAAGCAAACACAGTCTGTGAATGTGTCGTGCAATGTCTCTCACTAAGTCGAAGCTTTAGCGGTTTTGGTCAAAATAATCACAGAGGACTTATGCTGTTGGGCTTTTAGTCTTGTACATAAAGTCTGCCCCCTTAGTTTCTAAGAATGTTGTTGATTTGGGTGTTGGGATCGTGAGCGTGTTACGGGAACGAAGTATTCGTGACGTTGAAGTGTGCAAGATTTACGAGTGTCCCATTTTCCCACCCATCCAATCACGTGGCGTTCTGAAAGACGAGCGTTTCAAAAACGGAGGTATGAAAACGTTTGTGGCTTTTCACGGTTCACCGTTAGCACAGAATCTATGGTATGAAAGAAAAAAGTCCCGGAAAGGGCACAAAAACTTTTTATCCCTCCGGATCAGTTTTGAAAACACGCTTTTAGTTTACTGGGATCTCGGAATGTGTCTTCTGTTTTGGTTTTGGTTACAGGTGTTGAAATGTCTTATTAAACTTAATACCCTCCAGAAAAGCTACTACCCAAGTAACTCTTAACTATCCTTTATGCTTGGTATGAGTTTATTCTTTTGCTGTCTGTTTTCTATCTCAAAACAATAATTTCGAGCCCATTGTGGTGTGTGACTTTTAGAAGAAAAAAAATCATAAGCACTGTGGTGTTGTAGCTCGTTAATGCACCAGGGAGGAGATCTTAGCTTCTCCGTTTCGCACAAAATTTTAGCGCAAAAAAAAGACTAGTAAGTAAGGCCGTGATAAGCGGACACGAATTTTAATCAAGCTTTGCAAATTTTGTTTTGAGGTTTAGGTACCTCTGAATGGTTCTATTTTTGCGTGAGCAGGGTACCGTGACACGTATAAGTAACTCAAACGCGAATATCATTTCAAATGATCTTCTACAGCGAATATTTTTAATGCCATATTTTAAGTCGGAATCAAACATTAACTTAAAAAAATTGGCTGAAATCTAACTTCGTGGATATGCATTCAGGCTTGGAGGAAAACGGTACGGTTATTCCTCCAGTGTTCAGGGGCTGTAGAAAAAGCGCCACAAAAAAAAGCGTCAAATTTCAATCTAAAGGATTTGTTTGCATCTTTTTATTCCGCTTGTTAGACGAATCGGCAATCTTTTAACTTGCACTTTGTTGCATCAACCAGAGATCGAAACATCCTTCCATCCCGCTAAAGAGAAAATTCCTGAACAAGGAGATGTCGTTCATAGAAGGTGCAAACGAGCTGCCCCTTATTAGATTTTGAACCTAACCTAACCTGAGCTGGACGTTTCCAAGTAAAGCTGAATCCTTTTGCAAGAAAGGACAGCTTGTTTGTGTGAGTGTAGCCTCGTTGGGTCACAGTTCCGACGGTCGTGTAGACGAAGTCGCGGAAGCGAGAAGTTTGCAAACGTAGTGAGACTTCCGATCGTGTCGCGTGTATGTTAGCTTAGTTTCTGCTTGAGCTTCGCCTTGGCGCACAAGTCCGCGACGTCAAGAAATAAGTCAGAGTCGGCTGGCTGTTGAAACGTCCCACAATGTTTCTTTCCTCAATTAGTTAGCAAACTAACACCGGTGCCAGTGAAGGTGATCTAAAATAACTCTCACTTGCTCTGTCATTGTGGAAGTCACTTGATTGTGGACTCTGACTTATTTCTTTTTCTTTTTCCGTAGGGCAAAGGAGATATAGGCTAGACGGTGGATGTGAAGATGGGTTGGGAAATAAGAGAGAGACAGAGCGCGGCCCGGTCCGACGAGTCGTGAACCCGGGCGGCGTCGAGCTCGTCATGTCGTCCGACGGCGAGGAGGAGGCGGCCACGAGCCCGGCCGACGAGGCGACGCTGCGCGAGTCGGTCACCACCATCGCCGCCGCCCAGCTGGTCCGCAAGGCCAACGGGGCCAACAGCCCCGTCTCTCCGGTCGCGGTGCCGCTTCAGCAGACGGAGATAATCCCCGCGATGGCGATGGCGTCGCCCGCGCGGCCGGTGCGCGTCGCGAGCCCGCCGCCGCCGCCGGCCCCGGCCCCGGCACCGGCGCCCCCGCGGCCGAAGCAAGCCCCCCCTCCGGCAGCCGCGAGGCCCGACCGGACCGAGATCGCCAACATGGAAGTGGAGAAAGAGGAGCCGGCGGTCGCGGCCCCCAAGCGCTCCTGGAGCAGTATCGTGTCTGTGTCCGCGAAGAACAAGTCGCAGAAGACGAAGAAGAACTTCCCGACAGAGGTGGAGAAGAGCGGCGAAGAGGAGAGGAAAGGCAAGAAGAAAGGGAAGGGCGCGAAGAAAGAGCCGGAGGAGAGGAGGGAGTCGCCCAGGAAGGAAGAGCCGGAAGCCCTGTGGGAAGAGCCACAGGAAGAGTACCTCCCCCAGGTGGTACCCGAGGTGGTACCCGAGCTGGAAGACGTAGTACAAGTTGTGCCCGTGGAAGAGGAGCTAGCGGAGTCGGAAGGAGAGCTTTGTGAGCACGCTATTCCTCTGCTCGTGGAGGAAGACGAGATCGAGCACTTGCTCGTGGGGGAAGAAGAGCTGCAGGAACAGGAACAGGAAATGCGCGACTACATGCTCCGCCTGGCGTCCTCGGAGCAGGAAGGCGAGTCAGACGAGGAAGCAGTGGATGAGCTGGAAGAGGAGCAGCACTACCTGAAGCGCTACGAGGACCCGGCTCTGTCCACCTTCGAGGACACCGACTACGTGGAGGCGGACAACGAGGTGCCGTACTTCTGTATCGTTGACAGGGAGACAGTGATCGACGGGCTGGAAGACTGCGAGTCCTTCTATCATGATGCTCACAAAGTTGTTCACGACGTTGAACCGCTGGAAGGCAAAGCCCTGGCAGAGGACAAGCTAGAGAAGGAAGTAAGTGTGGACGAAGAGGCCGCGGAAGTGGTGGAAAGCAGTCCTGTGGTTGAGAGCCTGTCCACCGCTACGGCGGCGGCGTCGGCGGACACGTCCAAAAGGAACAGACGCCCGAAGAAAAAGAGGAGATGATGGGGCATGCTTGCGCTCGTGGGCGTTGCCTACAGCTTCGTGGATTTAGTCATTTTGGGCAGGGCTTGCGATGCACTCGTCTTCAAACCTTCTTTTGTTGGCTCTTGGAAACCGTAGTAACCTTAAGATCGGTACATCCGTCTTTCTGCGCCTTTTCAATCAACTGGTATTTTTCTCCACAGAAGGAATCGACTTTGTTTCACACGAATGGACTAGTAACACCCACCCGGGGCTCACCTTTTTATTTTTAACCTAGTTTTTGTTCATTTTTATCGGCGAGAAAGCGCTGATGAAAGCTCAACCAATAGGAATTCCTATAAAGTAAAGTGAGCTCACGTTACAATATCATATCAACCTCCACTCTGAGCCAGTGCAATGTTTCAATTTGAGCTTCTTCTATATCTTTTTTTCTCCGTTATATTCCATATAAGATCATTATGTATATATTTTATCTACTTTTATCAAGCAACATGAATTTTGTGGCTTGATACGGCGAAGTAAGCTTTATTTTCTATTTTTGTTAGCCGCTTCGTTTTTTGGTTTTCTCATTTTTTAAAGTTGAGGATGCAACCTCAAAAAAAAGAATAATAAGAACCTTAGCAATAAAGCGCGTTTTGACGTGCGTTGTAGCAGTTTTGAAAGGGGTAGAAAGACGGTTTTAGCGGAGCTACCTGAAAACGGCTGATGATCGGGTAATCTTGAAATAATACTCTGTTCTGTGCTGATGACGGTGTTGTAATGTCTTTAGCCATTTCACCAACGCCAGTCAAGATTTCGCCATTTCGGGCATTCGCCTCAAGTCGTGCTGAAGTATAGCTTGAATCGGTGAAATTCGGTCTTTGTGCTGGGTTAGGTCTGAGCTCTACAAGAGATTGCTCGTTTTTTTGATCTCCACTATTGCTAGGAGAAATAATTAGAAATAATTTACGTCCACAATAGATTGATGTATTCCGAAAGTATTATTTTAAATTATTTATGTCTTAAAAGAGGAGAGTGAGTGCTGCCATTGTGGCCCCTCATCGTAAATGCCAAAACTTATTTTTAATTTAATTAGGTGTTGAAAGTATTTAATCGATGTTGGAGTCAGCATAAGATTTTTAAAAGTAGTCGTTAAAATTCGAGTATTTTATACTTGTTTGCAGTGATTTTAAACGTGGTCTCAAGCCCCTGTTGCGTGTGCCGATCACTGCCCTATCGCAACTTTACCAACACCACAAAACTGAGTTGTCATATTTGGCAAAAGAACAGAGGAAGAACTAAAAAATTATCCAGAAAAAAATGTCTAAAAGAATAAACCGAAAAAAAATATTGAAAAATGTAAAACACTTAAAAAGCGTTTTAGTTTTGTTGGGTTTGGGTCTGTACCGTAAAAATAGTTTGTGAGATTATAACCGAACGGTACCATTTTTAAGTGAATCTAACTAATTTTTAACGGGATATTCTGATTATAAAATAGTCGACTCATTGTTAATAGCATATTCCGAAACTTTTTAGAAAGAAACTTGTTATCACGAGCACCACGTTTGTTGCATGCAGTTTTTGCATTGTTATTTTACGACTCAATCTTGATTTTTGAAGTCACTTGTTTTATCAAGCGTGTCATTTATATGATCAAGTCCTAAATTTTGTTTTTCTTTTCTAAAATACTTGTAAAGCATTGTTTTTTTTTTATCTTGCAAGCTATTTTTGATGCACTTGGCCCGTGATATCTCTTCATCCAAACCCAATTAAAAAGAAAAATGGTTCATTGGACCAAAATACAAAAAAAAGGTTCTTTAAGTGTTGCTTAATTGATATAAATAGGTTATTCACTTAAGGTATAAGATGGATACTTCATAAGAAAAACAAAAAAAATGTATTAATTAATTTAGTCGGCCACTCATATTGGTGATACATACACACGAAAAAAAAACAAAAAAAAAACAGTCGAAGTGAGTTTTATGGTTGGGTAAAACAGTGGTTGCTAACTAGTAGAATTGTTGATCGTAACAGGGTGTAGTGGGGTTAATTTTTTTTAGTGTGTTCATGTTATGACGTGCGCATAGGTTTTCCTGTTTGGAAAATTTTTAGAGATTTTGTGCTATCGACAATCTGGTTCCAGTCTCTTTTTCAATACATTGTGTGGTCTTGTTTAAATCGGCTTTCAGCCCGAAAGTTACCGCCAATAATTGTTACCAACCCTCCTGGGAAAATAACGGATCTCTGCCACTTTGATTCGAAGGACTGCGGGAGGGTTCAGTTGTCACTCCAATCGCTCTATCGATTGTTCGAAGTTCGCAGGAGGCTAGCGACTCACATCTCTTTTACTGTAGAGTGCCGTGCCACAAAGAGATGCGTCTCTTTCTCAGATAAATGGCCTCCCGCCATGACTTGATTACGCATATAGCTCCAATCACAGCATAACTTTTTCTATCTTCCTTTTTTCCCGTATCAATCGTACTATTATTTCAGAGAGTAATTTGGAACTCGATACATTGTCCGTTCATTCGAGCAAAAGTCGTGATTTTTGACTGGACCTCGAAAGATAAGTTTTTCTTGAATTCATAATTTAATCAGGAAAAGTCCGAGAAACCAAAAGTTACCTCGTCTATGTATTTTTATTTACGATTTTGATGAAACTACCGTTTTTCGGGGTTTACGTCTAATATGTGTCGAATATTTTACAGGGGTTTAAACAACTTCTAGACAGTAGTAAGGACTTGGTTATTATCGAGTGACTCAGGAACCTTGCGTATGATTAATCTACACCATCGGGTATTATTACATCAGACGTTCAAGTGGTTTATTAAATGGGCGTTGTGTGCCGATTAGATAGAAAATTTTCATGCTTTTATCATGATTTTCGTAGAAAGCGCGAATTAAATCGTCACTTTTGTCTGTCCAGTAACAGTGTTGAAATCCCAACCAGCGAATAGACATGTCGCTAGTTTTGTCCGAGCCGCAACTGATTAATATTTACTTTTACGACTGACTGCACCACTCAGAGAATGGTCTACCTGCGACATTAACATGTATATGGACTCCACCTAGCATGCCTTCACTTCTGTAGAACTTGTGTTTAGCTCATACTTGTATGCTAGGCTAGGTTTGGGTAATATCTGAGCTTAGCTTGAGGTCGGCCATTTTCTAAAGAGCGCAGTCTTTCGCCCAGAACTCGACTAAAAGGCGTGAGGGTCTAATATGTTTATCCTGAAGCCTTAGTTGTATCGTAATGAACTTTTTGTGTCCACTTATTACATGTAGTGTTAAATAGTACTTCAATTTCCCGGCAAAGCGATAAGCCTAATCAGTGCTAAATACTGAACGAGAGTTTCTTGGAGCTACGCAACTGAAATTAGTAGTTTCGTACCCTTTTTTTTTATCGTCGATGTTAGTTATAGCACCTCTCAAACCCTCTTCAAAATCTCTGTCTACAAAATGAAGTTTTTACATTCGAGATCAGAGGTCACCCCTTTCTTGCTTTTTCAGTAAAGAAACTCGCCGTATCGAAGAAACAACACTTACCGAAAATCAGACTATTGATCTCGACTGTACCTATCAACTGAAGATGAACCCTTTTTAACCGCATTGCGTCTTTTAAATCATTTCGAAACAAGTTTTTTCGATCTGCAAAACGTGCGTTTCATTTCGGATCTTTTTCTTTTTTTTGATCTTTTGTTAATTTTGTTTTGAGAATGTTCCCTCTCTGAAGTTCTGGTCCGAGGACTTCCTGTAAAATCAATTTTTTTGGTGTAGTTTTATTAGTCTGTATCTTGATGATGATATAGTGTTATCGC